>JAABUX010005552.1_pt1 | contig 15440 bp, 12 predicted proteins | sample 5561851 | NCBI WGS metagenome assembly JAABUX01 (sample SAMN10711883, study PRJNA513361) | rock metagenome | isolation source: Antarctica rocks | place: Antarctica: Victoria Land, Richard Nunatak red sandstone | collected 2016-01-03 | reverse complement strand
GAGTCGAGGAAGTAAATGGTGGCCGAAGTGTCCCAATCCGGAGGAGATCTGCTATAACGCCAGCCACTAACGGAGCAGCTACCGTTACATTAGTAGAGGTCTATTAACCCATCGTTCAATTACTTACAGAATGAGGTCCCAGTGTCAACTCGAGAGGCGGTCTTTGAATTCACGTCTGCACAATGAATATCGGTGCCGGGAGCGAACAATGCTCTGTTGGAACGTAAGGATGGCAATTTCCCTGGGCGCTGAGATTCTTTGTTTCGGTGACCATCATTATCACAATTTCCAACCACAACAAGCGGTAGATCATCACGTTGAGCGAAAACAGCAGGGGCTTTGTCGGAGAGAAGTCGCAGATTGCCAGCTGCATCGCGTTCCAACGCATCGTTACCTGCGCTGACGACGACAGGCACACCCAAAGACACCAATTCAGTGAGATCTTTCAACATATCTTTCCAAAACCGAGAATACGGAGTCGGTGATGGAGGCATGGGATAATCGCTACCCCACGATATGCTGACCACACTTGTTGTCTGACGCTGGTGGGAAACAATGTGATCATAGATGGTGTTGGTGATTTCACCCATTGACCCTTCAGTATAATCGGGCATCTTGACTACAACAAGCGTAGAATGTTTGGAGGCTCCGTAGACATTGCCGACGGCTTTCGAGGCTGAGCACGTACTATGGCCATTTCCATCAGACGATTCGGTTTCTGTGTCTTGCCTCTCGTTTATGGCCATTCTAGTGTAGACCCATTCGACCCGCCGATCCTTGAAATCTCGATGTGCACCATTGATACCAAACTCCGCATGATAGATGAATACCTCCTTGCTACCATCTGTCCGGTAAACGTAATTATCGTAACGGCCTCCCCTCATTTGTCCTGTAGGCTGGGACAGAACCGTGAGCTCGGCTGGTGCATCTCTTTGCGTAGCGTAAGCGACAGAAGCGGACGAGATGGGTGTTTCCATTCCGAGCGAGACGTTCGAGGTGAACGACTGGCCTACTACACCATTGATATGAATTTCCTCTACCTGCGAATGATCAGCTGTTTGCAACTAGTATATCCCGCTCTCACACACCAATTCGTGCCCTTTGATCAGCCTAGCTCCGTTTTCGGACAGAGAGGCGACCCAGTACCTTGGAATGTTTTTGCGGTCTCTGAACGACGCGTATACATTTTCTTTGCTCCCGGCCGATTTTACGATGAAACTGTCGAGCTCTTGACTGGCCGGTTGAGAAATGTGACTGACAGGGTAGATAATGTAACTTTGGTTTTCGCCTTTGGAAACTTGTACCGTCAAGAGAAGGCCAAAGACCCAAACGACAGCAACTCGAAAGCTGCTACTGTGAGAGAACATTGAAGCTGAAACCCCAAAGTACAAGCGCAATGGTTACTTGGCTTGTTGGCAAACATGTCCCCAAACCTTGTACGACACCTGGTATATCAATCAATTTCAAAATTTAGTGCAAGCAACATATGGCACGCGACGGGCTGCATTCACATATCTTGATGCAATGCAGCCTTCGTATGAGGATAACGACTGCGATTCGCGTGCCAATGCTGTGGCTGCGGATATACTCTCAAGAGGGACATTGCGCTGCAAGGCAAGCGTATAAGAGGAGCAGAAGAGTCCAAGCTCCAAGAGAACTGTCATCATTCTACGAGGAGTTGAGCTCTGCTCGAGGGCTGGAAATGGTAGACAAAATCGAGTTGACGTGATGAATGCGAAAGAAGGACATATGCATGCCAAGGGTCGCGCCGTTCTCCGATTGGGAGTGTATTCTGAGTATCTACTTCGACTCCTCGAATTCGTAGGTTGTGAACACCGCTCATGACTCGCCAGCATTTTCATCAATAGACGACATCAACACAACCCGAAAATTCCCCCTTATCCACGTCTGGCCTCCCAAAAAATCCGTCTTCCTCCGCAGACACTGGTCCGCGACGAGAGCCGCCGCACGCGCAACCCAGACTGGCTGCAATGTCTCCGAAGAAGGCGGCCATGGCGCATTCATGCCGATCGTCACATCGTCTTTCTCCCATTTGATGATTCCAGATGGTCCAAGATCCCACTGCCGAGGAATCATGGCCAATTCTTGCAATAGGACCTTTTGAAGTGCCCAGAAGTATTTTATTGTTGGAATCTGGCGAAGTGTTGGGGGTGCTGGGGTTGCGGGATTGGCGAAGCATTGGATTAGGAGGTTTGAGGCGTTAAGAGACGAAGATTCTGGTTGAAGGTTGAATTGAGAGTCATCCACGAATAAAGGGCCTGAGTTCGAGAAAGAGGGCGTTGACTGGAGGGGGTTTGCTGCTGCGGTTGCTGTAGCTGTCATGATCAGCGTACTAAGTATAGAAAAGCCATGTAGGCGGCTTAACTCAAGAAACATAGTGAGGCGATTTTAGGGTTCGAGCAGAAGTGCAGAAAAGAGAATGAGTCCGTATCTGCAAGCGAAAGTAGATCAATGCGAGCTGTCTGCAGCTTTGTCTTATTTAGGCCCACTGTTCTGCACGCTTTTTTACCGACTACGCGCTTGAAGAGCCGGTTCAAGAATTTGATATGCAGGGGGTGTTACCATGATTGGGCAGCATATCGGCTGCGGAAATCTGAAACCACTGAATCGAAAAACAAGGCATCACGTTGTAGATGGACATCGAGATACAATATTCAATATGGATCGAAAGGTCAACGACATGCGAGGCTTCTACTCAACGTCGTTCCATTATTCAGCATCAGCATCATCTTGGACTCTCTCCTGATTCTGACCAAAGACACAAGAACCAAGTTAGTATGGCTTAATGATGATGCATTGGGCCCCTTTTATCACTGATATTCTCGTAGCGTGACCAATTTGTATCAGATTTTGAGACGACAAATTGAAAGGGTCAGCACGAGCCAGAAATACAATTGACCACAAACATAATTAGCTTGACGAACATCGAAAGAGCCCAGAAAGAGTTGGTGAATTACTGATATATAAAGATTGTCTGGGAGTTGAGGTGATGTTTCAACCGAGGGAACAACGAAAAGTGGATTTTTACGGCTAGAAGAGTTCACCCCCTTCTAGTCTAAACTTACTTCTGGTCCACGCCCTAAGTGGCTAGCGGCCCGGAACTTTCGAGACTCCGGAGCCCTGGGTCTAGCTCTAGCGTGCTAGGTTACCACGTTACCTTACCCTTAGGCCTACTGACGTTCGCTGTTATAGATACTTGACCAGGCTTATTTTATAAAGAAAATTGCTGTAAGATCTATTCGATCTAAGGTTTTCTATAGTATTTATAGCGAAAATAAGCTGAAACAGTCGGCCGTTATAGTAAAAGAGGGCGTAGACTAGAAGTAAGTTTGGACCAGAAGGGGGTGAACTCTTCTAGCGTCTAGCCAATGCCTTCGCAAACTGCTGTACCAAGTACTCTATCGCCGCTCACTTCGCTCTAACATTGACATTTTCACCTGTCACACCTTGTCAATATCTTCAAACGCTCTTAATCTTAAAGATGCCCGTGGCAACATCGCAAAAAGATGCTTTCAAAGACCCTGTATATTGCGCAAGATGTCGAACGCAACAGTCATACTTGGTGGTGCGGGCGCAGCATCTTTGCAGGTGAGTCTAATAGTATTTGCAGGGCGCTCGTCAGCGGAAGGCTCATCCTCCAACAGAGACTGTTTCATGAAATACATTGCTACCAAAGTGCTGAAAAGGTTGGAGTCGAGCAAGATTCGTGGGGGTTTCAATGACCAAGTGAAGACTCTCCTGCTCCCTGTTTCGTTTGGTGTTTCGTCCACCGCGTTACTGCATATTCTTGATCAACAGCTACGCAATCGAACAGAGCAGGGCCGCCACCCTAGCTACAGGTTAAGTGTTTTGTTCGTGGACCAGTCTACGGTAGTCGATGAACTACCTTCTCGGACTATGATTGATCTGCTCCGGCAGAGGTACCCTTCTCATTCATATTCGACTGTCTCACTTGATGAAGTCTTTGAGTACGGTATCAGTATTACCGGATCGTCAGAAGGTCCACAGCGAGAGCTTCGAGACGTTGTTACTTCTTTGCCTTCAGCTACTTCAAGGGTAGACTTAATTGATACTACCCGACGTCGCCTCATCCTTGCATTTGCAAAAAGGCACAGCTGTGACAGCATACTCTTTGGCGATTCCACGACTCGACTGGCAGAGAGAACTTTATCAGAAACAGCCAAAGGGAGGGGTATCGCCATTCCTTGGTCCACCGCCGATAATGATTCTTCTGGTATCACATGCACCTACCCATTGAGAGATGTTTTGAGAAAGGAGCTATTGGCTTACGCGGAAGTCGTTGCCCCTCCGTTGACTACTTTGATAATGAAGCCTTTGGCCCGCGCTGCAATATCTTCCAAAAGCACTACCATCGACGACCTGATGGGTCGGTATTTCGAGGTAGTGGAAGATAATTATCCAAGCATAGTAGCAAACGTGGTACGAACTTCAAGCAAATTGGTAGCGCCTGAAGTTCCCGAACTTAGTGACTCGTGCTTATTGTGTGGAAATCCTATTATTGATGGAAATTGGGGTGGAGAGCAAGACAGGAAGATACCAAGTCAACCTGCTCCTTCAAACCAATCGAATCAGATTGAATCACTCTGTTATGGATGTACAAGAACTATGCTAACGACTTGAACTGCTCTTCGGCCACGACTACCTCCAGGATTGATACCATTGACCAACCTCATTCTCCAGCCTACCTTGTCATTGACTCGTTCTCGCCATGCATTTGTGGTGGGTCAAGTAGGCCACTCCGTACATTGCGCATGAACCGCTAGTTGATCAGTCAGCCTCATCACATATCACGGCGGAAACCCTAGATGAATAGGACGCAAGATTCTCGGATTCTTACATGCGGCATAATTAGCCCAATTCGCAATGTTTGTAAGCGAAGCTGTTGCGTTTAGACTGATGCAGTCTTGGATATGATGGACCTGGTTTCTCGCCTTTTCCATGTCCATTTGCATGTGGAGCTTCAACATCTGCGACAGGAATATAGGATACATATTATGCATCAACGGATGGGCCGTTTCCCGAAGTTCGTTCGCTGTCGTGTCCACCATTGGACAGTCAAGCTGTATTGGGAAGTCAAGATTCCGTTTCGACGCTGTAAAGAAGCTGGGGCAAAGCCCTACATAAGTCGAGTTTGGAATGACAGTAGCAAAAACACCTGCAGTGCAGGTCTCTTGGTATAATGATTGGATCAGAGGAACATCGGAGTAATCATCGAGGCAGAGAAACATTGGCACCGGATCGACGCCGCCATTCATGATACTTCGGATGGTGAAAGTCACCGACGAGACGCTATCATTGGTTTTGAAGAGAGGGCCGAAGCCAAATTTGGAGTTGGTACCATTCGTTATGTCGGTGAGGAGCAGTCTAGTGCTGTTCCAGGCTTCGCCCAGGAATGTCCGCAATTGCACAGCTTCTGGTAGGAGGCGAGCGGGCACAGTGGCCCTGCAGTTGACGATCTTATACAGGCCTGAGTAAGTGATATCGGAGAAACCGGCATTGGTAGACTGCGGTGCCAGAGAGGATTGGGTTGATGTTGACAGAGTCGTCAATAGAGCCGTCGAGAAAGAAAAGCCATACGATAGGACTGCGAATTTCATCGTTACTGTTCACCAGACAATAACACTAATGCAGAAAGGCTCATCTGGTCCTACGAAGAAGTGTTTGTCGCCCTCGCGCCAGAGCGCTTGTCGAATCCATAGGAGAGAACGTAAGGTAAGTCGCCACGTGTCCGGATCATTTGCGCATATCGTACCCGTTCGCATACCTGATAACGATTTCAAGCGGTAAAGGATCATGCGTGCTGCTATGGTACCTTATGAAAGGGGTTGGGGTTCAAGGCAGTTCTAAGGCCAGCAAGGCGCACTCATCATCCGGAATTCCAGCCGCAATACGAATTTTCCTAGCTATCACCCCACGCTTGGTGTTACCTACACCCTATGCGTACAATCAAAGATCGCAATTTGTGCCCCTTGTCTGATACGAACACGTCTCAGTTAGCGCTGCCCACGACAGTGACATCTACGCTATCTCCTCTCTGTAGCTAAACTCACCTCCTATATCCGCTGTTTACTGGTTCTTCGACTTCAACTCCTGAGCGACTAATTACTCGTGACCTAATAATCCGGATTCAAAACTTGTTGCAAACGTCTGAAGATACTCTTGAGCATTGGAGCTGCAGTGAGCCGGCAAATCATCTTATGACTTGCTGCCAGTACGGCCAATTGCAGCAACTACTGCCGTTAACCGAAGGCTGTACTTCGACTTTGGTTTGAATTGCAGCATGTTGTCGGCTTTCTGTGGAAAGATGCGAGGTGTTAGACTTGACGCCTGTTACCCAGAACCCGCCTGTATGTGCGTGGTAGTCAGGTTCACTCATTTGTTCATGTTATCGAAACGTACTGAAACGCGAGCATTGTGTGGAGTTGGTACAGTGCGCATGTAATGCAAATTGCGATCTTGAGGCTGAATGCCTTGTGCACTGCAGAGGACTGATACGCATGTATCTACATGTTCGATCTGTTTCAAGGCTTCGACGACAACGACACAGCGAGGATCCTCCGTTATGAGAACGAGATTTTCAGACGGTCAAAAGCCTCATCAGATTCCCCTGACTATTTCTGAGCACTAAAGTGCAATTCTTCGAAGATGCGTCGATGGCAATGCAATACGAAAATGCTTGATGTCGCACGAGAACGATTACACTGCTCAGCCGGTCACGGCACACCTAGGTTATGAACGAACTTCCTGACGTGCACTCAATCAGGAGTGCCGCATCAGTCCTTGCTTTACGGCTGTACCTATCCGTCTAAATCGCAACATCAGCTCGTGCAATGTGCGGAGTGCACAGAAGTTCATGGTACGCAGTGCGATAGCCTAGAGCTCGTTGGCCGGGACAAGTTGGCATTTGTTTCATGCTCTCAAGTCCGACGTTATGGCTGCAGATAGCTGGGCTGACTCTGGTGTCACTACTTATGAAGGAGCTATAGCCCACGCGGTGGTGTCTCCATAGATTGGTATTATGATTACCATAGGCCTATGGTGGTCTCAAAACTTGTCGCAATGGCTTCAGCTCTCGTGTACAGTATCATGCTTATATCGAAAGCCTGGGCTTTGCCAACGATTCCATCGGGCTTCTGTCCGTCAAGGTGCTTGAATCAAACATACAACGACCATTCCTGGGTGCCCGGTCCAGCTGGGCGCGGGACCCTTGACATCATATACTCCTGCAGCACCACATTATTTCTCTGTGCCTACACCGCCTTTCATCCCAATACACCTCTTCAAGACAATGTTTCTTCGACCTTGCTGCGCCTAGAGCTCATGGTCTTCACCATCGTGTTTCCTGAGTGTACCCTATACTTGGCTTTAAGGCAATTGTGGACGGCACACTCGTTACGCAAACGAGTCAATGGCACTTACCGAGAATTGATTAAAGGGCCTCGTCCAGGATCTCAAATTATGGTAAGTCTTGGATTCATCTATCCAGCAACATGACCTAAAGAGTCACTGTAGGCGGAGATCGCGTTCCTGTCCGAATGGCGCATTCAAGTTGGCGACCTACTGCCTTGGAGCCAACACTGCAATCATCCGAACGAGTGGAACCTGGAGCAAGCATTCTTTGCGGCATGCGGCGGCGTGGCTGTCGATTCATCCAAATTCTGGCACAAGGATCGGCTTCAATTTACGTGGGCTGGACTATCCAAGCTGGCTGAATGTGGCGTACTTCCTAAAGTGGATCTCGAAGAGGTGCATGGCCGGAGCAACGCAGACGTTATCACGAAGGCACTGACTTGTCTCCAAGCAAGCTGGTTCTTCATTCAGAGTGTTGCTAGATGGAACGAACGACTGCCAGTTACTCTCCTTGAATTTCACACTTTGCTTCACGTCGGGTGTACCTTGTGTACTTATCTCGTCTGGTGGAAGAAACCCTATGCGATCTCGGCCCCCGCATTCTGCAGAGAGCCCCGAGTCCGTGATATGGCAGCTTTCTTTGCGCTCAACTGCCATCCCGCATCACGTCGTAGTGAAGCCCGACCCGATATGGCGGGTGCCGAAACTTGCCACGCCTCGAGGGACATCATTGATGAGAAATCAATTCGTGTGGCCAACAAAGGTGGCAAGAACAACACTAACGTCTACGAACATCTTCAAGCTGTTAACAGAGCTCTCAAAGATCTGCGCTCTAGAGGGATTGAATTCACTTGGGAAAGGTCTGAGGATGGGACGATCCAGATCGACGGGGTGAGGCAATTGGTGGCCTCAGCAATCCCAGATATGAATACGGATCTCAGGATCTACAACGCTTACAAGACCGGAGAGGTCCGATCTAATCATGACATATTTCACTTCTTCGCACTCCAGGTACTCTGTGGGATCTATGATCTATGCTATTTGGGCGCTTGGGGACTTCAATTCCCTTCGAAGTCAGAAAAGGACTTGTGGAGATTCCTTTGTGGTTTTCAGTTCTTGTTGATCTTGATGGCCCTTTTCTGGAGTTGCCTTCGCCTTTGCTACGTCAGTATGAAGGGTTGGCGCAGCCGATACCGGCAAGTCGGATCTGCAGAAAAGTCGACCTCCAGATGGATTGCATTTAGTCTCCAAGATGGCAATAACTGGGATCGATGGATGACGAGAATTTTGATGTTTATTGGCGTCTTAGCTATGGTGCTTGCTCGGCTCTACTTCTTGGTGGAGTCTTACATCAGCCTCAGGAGCCCGCCGCGAGGAACATACGACACAGTGCATTGGACTCGACTTATACCACACATCTCTTAACTTGTTCAACTGATCTGTTTCGGAAATCTTCGATTTTGACCTCTCTGTGAGACTCAGCGATGTACGATAGAAGCTCATCGTTCTCATGATCCTGCGTGCTACTTTCACGGCACAATAGATTTTATCGCGCTATCGTTTTTCGAAGTGTCATGTAACGATCTTTCGGACGAAACACATATATCGTCTCTCCCATTTCGCACACCGATCATTACATACACTCTAGGACCGAGTAGAAATCCCTGAAACGAGTGCCTTGCCAGGACAGTGGATAGTCACCAATCCTCAGCAAACCCACACTCATTACACCATCATCCCCCCCTTCCAACCCACACCTCTATCAACACAAGCCCATCTATGTTTCCGCTTTCACCTCCCGTATCAAAAGAGCTACCATATCTCAATCACGAAAACCCTTTGGGCATACACTACTTCTCTTCACAATTGTCGTAAATACGACGAGGATCTCGCAGCACTAGCACTCATTACAACTTAACCATATCAACAGGGTTGTACCTATGTACCTGCAGGATACGCAGAAGGTGTTTGGGTCGATGGGATGGTGGGATTTCCTCATAGGGTGATGCTGGGGGTTTGGGATGGGAGAGTTTTGATGTGGTTTTGCGAGTTCCGAATAGGTATATTGTTTGGGTGTGGGGATTGAGTTTTGGGAGAGGGAAGGGATGTTGAAGTCGGGTCAGGGGGAGGGAGCGATTTTTGTCGTTGAGCACGTTCATGGAGAGTCAGGTATGGATATTGAGCAGACGGATCGTTTGGGAGGAATGCACACGCGACTGTGAAAGAGAAAATTGGTATCTAATGATGGAATCCTCGGGCCGAAAAAGTGACGGAAGACACTGTAGCAACTGGTATCTTGGCAACGCCCAACTCCATCGCTATGCACCCCTGTTCGCTTGACCACCTCTCCGTTCGGGGTGTTCCATGCTCACCGCACCACTCTAGAAATTTCCGACTTGGTGGCGAGCTGTATGGCCTGATCGAGCTGGAGCAGCATATCCATCATCTGAACGCCCCATTGTCACGAGCATCCCTTGCCGGTCGTGGCGGTTGAGCCGGTGCCGCATCTTGGTTTCCCTCCCCAATACTCTGCAGTCTCTTCAGCCAACCGCCACCGCCACCGCCACCATTTTGGGAAGGTTGCGCCTTTCTTGCAGACTCTTTTGCTTGTAGACGTTGATGGACGCCGGCATGTCGTTGGTCGTAGCCGGGGGGTAGACCTGATGGTGATTCGTCATCGTAGGTACCGTCGGTGTATACGTGGCTGTTGCGACCCGGGGCTCGCGCAGCGTGCGCTGTATTTTGACGATAGGGGTGCGCTTCATAATCGTGACGACCGTTGGTGGTGACGTGATTGCCATCCAGTGCATGTCCACCGTCCTCAGCGTCTAATTTAGCTTTTTCTGCAAGGTCCACGGCACGCTGTGCGAGCACTGCCTCGAGCAGGAGCACGTTTTTGGTGTTGGCTTGCCAAAAACCATCTGCGAAGTCGCCAAGAACAGGCACGAGGCCGATCATCACTTCAATAACGACATTGCTGACCATCCTTGCACGGATCTTCTTATCCAAGCCCCCGGTTACGTTGCCAGCGGACTTGACAATTGACATAGCTAGCAACCCATCGATAGCATCTCCAGCTCTAACATACATGTTAGTACGTTGTACGTACGATACGTGGACGTTGACGACTTACGCAGGGACGAATCCGATCAGAGTACCCACACCTAGTCTCATTGGGCCTATACGGAAGCCGTCGATGAGTTTCGCGCGTTTCATAAGCTTTGCGAGCACTATCGCGTCCTCTCTCGGTATGTGAAGCTCAGCTTCGAAATACTTTTGATCTTTTTTGTTCTTCCTTCCCGTCTTTGATGTGTACTTGTATGGATCCTATGCCGACGTTAGACTTGGGTTGTTGGACTACCAGTTGTTGACGAAAACTCACACCGCCACCGTTTTCCACCGCAGATGATTTGCCCAGCTTCTTGTTCAAGTACTTCTTGCCGTACTTCAACGCTATCTTGTCCGCCATCTTGGCTAAGTGATTTGTATATGTGATGTACTTCAATAGCAAGTATTGTTGTTGTGTGCGGTGATCGGTTGTGGAGGCAAGAATGGAGGGACAGTGGTTTAATTGAGAATTTGTTGCTCCTGGTAACACGAACGGAATTCCTTTCACTGAAAAGACAAAGGTCGAATGCGGTCACGTCGCGAAAGATCAGATGCGTGCGTGCCGAGGAGCTATTGTAGGGTTAAGGAGGTCGCAGAGGAGGATGATCCTTTTGGATTGGAGGTTGGGAGCAGACATATTATAAGTGCTCGCGTTACAGATCTTGTTTGGCATGCTCGCCTAGACCCTGCTATTCGTTGGCCGATGACGATGCTTCTATTTACGAAAAAATGTTGCTAGCGGCGGTTATCCCTAAGCTAAGGTTTTAGCTGCAGCTGGGCTTCGTTCGCGTTTGGATCCTTTGTTTCACTTGTTGTTGCGGTATACCTTACTATCTATCAGTGATTTATGACTTGTGAAACTCTTGATTCATGACAATCCACTCTGCTTCGAAACACAAGTTCTGCTGCAAACTGTCACATTAGAGTCAATATACAGCGTACTATGGCGCAACTTGCTACTTCTCTTCACTCACACGATGATGTTTGGTCTTGGCGAGGAACGGCTCCATTATTTGCGCCACAGATGCACCGCCTCAGCCTTACGGGCACAGCCACTCAGTCGAACAGCTTCACTATGCCCGAGGCCGGCTCTTCTCCGTCCATATTCATCATCAATAGTATCCCTTGCAACCAACACGTCACCGCTCAACTCTAGCTCAAAGCCATCAACTGTTCTAGATCGACACAATTGGTAGCGACATCCGGGACAGTGTTGTGGCTGTACCGTCCCAGCAAGTTATAACGCTCCAATTTGTCGCTAGCTGGCTATCATTGAGCAGCAGACCTGGGTGACTCGACCCGCTGCCCAGTCAACGGTAGAATGCTAAGGCAAAGAGACCAAGATGACAGAGAAGAGGATGCAGCTAGAAGATTGTAAGTCCACGACACCGCGCGTACTTCATCGAGCAGCAAGAAAGGCCCTTCTCTCATTGCCCTCCTGTGACCAAGATGTCAACCCTATCATGTTAGTAACCATCTCGTTCATCAATGCTAATCCCTTCTTCACCCAGGGCTGGATGACCTATGCGTACGCTTCATAGTAAACCTCCCCACTGAGGAGCTCGAATCTGTCGAACGGATATGCTTTCAAGTCGAGGAAGCACAATGGTTCTACGAAGATTTCATTCGCCCTCTGGATCCAGAGTTGGAACCTCTCAATCTCAAGAACTTCTCCCTCAAGTTTTTCCGACATTGCCCGATGTTCTCAGACTTTTCATCAGATGAGCACCTCCAAGCTTTTGCAGAATTCCTATCATACAAGACGAGGGTGCCGGTACGTGGAGCAATCATGCTTAATGAAAAAATGGATGAGGTGGTGTTGGTCAAGGGTTGGAAGAAGGGCGCGAATTGGAGTTTCCCAAGAGGGAAGATCAACAAGGACGAGCCAGACCTGGATTGTGCAATAAGGGAGGTCTACGAAGAGACGGGGTACGACATCAAAGCTGCTGGCTTGGTCGGTAAGGAGGAAGAGATGGAGTCTTTTGAAATGGATTTGCGGGAGCAGAACATGAAGCTTTTTGTCTTTCGAGGAGTTCCAATGGACACATACTTTGAGCCTCGGACACGAAAGGAAATCAGTAAGATTCAATGGTGGAAACTGAATGAACTACCCACGTTAAAGAAGAAGAAATCGCAACAAGAGGGTCAAGGAGCGGACCTTGCCCTGAGTGCCAACAGGTTCTACATGGTTGCACCGTTCCTACCGCGACTGAAGAAATTCATCGCTGGTCAGAGAAAGGTGGACAAGGTCCGGCAATCCAGCGTAGCAGTAGCTGGCCCTACTGCCAGAGCTGGAGAGGTATTGGCCGTTGAAGATCTCCACGATGCAGAGGAAGCGGTCGCAGGTGTTCCAACTAGGGAAATGGCGAGGCTCCTAGACGGTCTTCGGCAATCTGCAGAGCCAGTCAGAGTCACCGATCTGCCTGAGGCTGTGGAGGCTGGAGCAGTCACCAGGGACACAGTAGTAGCTCAACTCAAGGACCTCCTAGGCGTACCACTGGCACCATCGGTCCCACGTGAAACTTCCGAAACGGTCCTGAAAACACCAGCGCCTGAGCTCGTCAGCAATCCGAAGGCGAATAATTTGCTCGCCCTACTGCAAAGCAAGCCTGCACAAGCAACACAGCTTCCACAAATGCCTATAGAGCACGTCATTGAGCAACCCTGGGTACCTTCATCGCCACCGCACCCTCGACATCAACCTCACCGCTTCTCCTCAATGACTCCTCCGTCCACGTCCCCATTTCAGAATCAAATGGTGATGGTGCAAGCACAGCAACCGCGTCTTCCTCAGATACGGTCTATTCCAACCCCACAAGAGCCTGCTCAGCTTGTGCCTCGCAACCCCAGTACTCAACACAACAAGCCAAATAATAGGGCAAATGAGATTTCCCGAAATATGGCGCCGTACCAGCGTACCGGCGACCCTCAATTCGCCCAGTATGCTCAAGTCTCTGGTAGTCAACCTTCTTCAATACCTCGTGCCAGCAATCTCCCACCGCCAAATCTTAATGCACAGTCTTCTGCACTACTGAGTCTTTTTAAGACTGGTCCAAAAGCGAAGGCTGCTGAGGTCATTGGGGAAGTGGAGGTGCCAATCAATACGTCTCTGCCAGCCGACGCAACAGCTCTTACTCTACAAATTGTGCAAAATTCCGAAGCTCGTCAAGAAAGTAAAGAGACCGTGCAAGCTCCAGTCCAAGAGAAGCCGCGACGAGGCTCACAACCAACCAATATGTTCGTTCCGCCTCAGGTATCGGCAACTACTCGGTTCGCAAAGCCAAAGAAGACTAATGAGCCAACATCCGAGTATCACGGCAAGCTGTTGGATCTGTTCCGAACCTCGTCCAACACACCCGCGAAGCCATTGAAGCATGCAGGTACAACTTTACAGCTTCCCTCGACGCCAGTCGAGCTTTCCGCACTACCAACAACTCCTGGTCACTCCAGGGAACCATCCAAAACGGATGAGCCTTCATATGCCGAAACTCCTAATTCAAACTGTGGCGGCTCCGTAAGACTCGAGAAACGTGCTCGAAAAAAGTCTGGGAAGCTCCAGAAACCCGCTGTCTCTGCCACGGTCAACGGGCCACTTGATGTGCCTCATTTTGATCTGGTAGCGGAGGCCTCGAAAGATGCCAAGCAAGCTGGCTCTCAGATAGATCGCACCAAATCGCCAAAGCGCTCCCCAGTCAAGATTCTTGCTCGTCCGGCAAGCGCGCAAGGAGGCCCTTCCGGCCGAGTTCTCAATCTTGCTGCTAGAGATGAGGCAGCAGTAAAACAGCAGAAAGTTGGCGCTCCTACGATAGAGACATTTGTCACCCCCATCAAGAAGCCACCTCCACCACCTAATATCAAAGCCCAAGAAGCGCCTTCAAAGTCCTTCCATCCCCAGATCCTTCGCCGCCCAGCACACGCGGATGACTCAAACGAACCATCACCAATCCAGCCTCTGCCTTCTCCAAAGATCAACACGCTTCCACATAGTCGCCCTACACAGCCTACGGATTATAAAAAGTCTATTCTAGCACTCTTCACCAAACCATCTCCAGATGTCTCCCCTCCCTCAGCTGCTCCAACCAGTACTATCGATCTGTCCGCGTTGATAAGTCCTTTGACAGAACCTTCACCGCAAGAACAAGCTGAGGCCGCTTTTGCGCGACTCACTCAGTCGGTTGGAGAGCTCTCTCATAATTCGAAGCCTAACCCTGGACCCTCTCCAAAACCCCCTTTGGGGACTGGTAGCATCAATAATGACATGGGCGATGGCAAGAGTTTAGGACTTGGCGGGAAGCCAACACCTGCTTTGAGGGCTGCGCCTGCGGATAAGAGCTTTCTGCTTGGGTATCTGAACAGGGTTCTTGAGGGCGGGAGGTAATTGAAAAACTCTTTTTGATGTGCGATATGAAATATATGTTGGAACGGATCCCTTTGATAGCTTGTCCAAGCGAACAATTGGAAGTGATGCAGTTGCCTTCGTTTGACGTTGTTCCTACCCAACGGAAGCACTATATAATAGCTGCCAATTCCCTTCCTCACAAAAGAGGCTCGGTACAAGACATGGAACGTCGTTGGTCAGTTCAGATTAATTATAACAAGGCTGCAAACGAATTTGCAAAACCGATCTGTATCTCAATCTTCAACCGCCAAATATCATCCATAAACGTATCTTTCAACCAGCGATAGACCTCCATCTTTCGTAACTTTCTGAAAACATCTAAGTCCCATCAAGTTAATAGCGTCTCCGTCTTCCTCTTTCAGAATCATGTTGTCGGCCACTTGAGTCTCCTCAACTTTTCTGAACCCTATGCCACCAATGTAGCTGCCTAACCATCCACCTCCCCACCTCCCCACCCTTCCCAAACTTCTCCCCCTCTCCCCTCCTCCACCCTCTCCCCTATTACCACTCTCTCACCACTCCCATACCACCCCTGCTATCC
>JAABUX010005551.1_pt1 | contig 15441 bp, 16 predicted proteins | sample 5561851 | NCBI WGS metagenome assembly JAABUX01 (sample SAMN10711883, study PRJNA513361) | rock metagenome | isolation source: Antarctica rocks | place: Antarctica: Victoria Land, Richard Nunatak red sandstone | collected 2016-01-03 | reverse complement strand
GTCGTCCACGGGCTCGATCGGGTGATCGAAGAGCTTAACCAGGGCCGACCGGTGATCATTCTTCTGATGTTGTCGCGGGCTTTCTACGCGCGGCACCCGCAAGGCGTCGTGGATCCGGCCACCGATGAGCTACCAGAGCCGCAGCGCCGCCATGCCGTGATCGCGGTCGGACACGGCACGGTGGATGGTCAGCGCGCGCTTCTGATCCGAAACAGTTGGGGTCCGACCTGGGGCGATGCCGGTTATGGTTGGTTGACGGAACGCTTTCTCACCCCTCGCATCTTCGCGGCCGCTCTGCTCCTGGAGGAAGTCGATGTATCTACCCGTTCCGCCGCAGCCTGACTGCGCCAGCGCTTGGCGCGAAGCCTTCAGGGCCGTCGACGCTAAATCCGGTCATGCGGCTTATAACGTGATTGTCGACGTGGTGGACCCGGTCGCCAACACCACACGACAGGACGCCAGGATCGCCATCGTCGATGATTTTCTGTCGGGTTGCGATAAGTCGCTCGAGACCGTCGCCAACACCATCTTTCCAACTGGCCTTTACCACCGCTACGGAGCTCCCGCGTTCTTTGACGTCTTCCGGGATAATGTTCTGAAGAAGGTGCGCCGGAACGAACGATGGTCCGGCTACTATTTTGAGCGGATGATGCAGTACCCGGTGCTCGACGGAGAACCGCCGAATCAGCTCTGGAATATCGTCGAGCGAATGCGCGATGAGCAAGTTCGGGCTTTGAACAAGTTCGAACTGTCGTTGTTCGATCCAGTGCGGGATGTCGACAACTCGCCTTACGGCGGACAGTGCCTGAGCTTTCTGAGTTTCAAGATCGTGCCCGGCGCCGAGAAGAGTCTGTCCCTAACGGCGATGTACCGGAATCATTTCTACGTTGAGAAACTGCTGGGAAACCTCATCGGGCTTGGCCGGTTGATGGCGTTCGTGGCTCGCGAGACTGATCTTAAAGTCGGCGCGCTCACGGTCGTTTCCACCCACGCTGAGATCGACCATCCCGGCCGTGCGCGCCGCTCGGAGATTTCAGCCATGATCGCCAAGTTTGATCAGGCGAGCGCGCCACTGGCAGCGTGACAGGCGGAAAATGGAAGCTCAAGCGTTTCGTTGCGATTTGATGTGGGGGGAACGCCATAGATTTGGTGGACGCCTGCGATGAACTCGGCCTGACCGCCGTAGCTTGGATGTCGAACCACCTCCACTCGGATCTCCAAACCGGCGAGTGCTAAGCCGGCGTCCCGGCCGATGGCAACGATGCGACGAGGTTTGATCATAGCGATTAATGCGGTCAGGAGCGGCCAAGTGGCTTCGCGCTCGGCCCGGGTATGGCAGCGGTTTGAAAATGGATCGTCGGGCTCGTGTGGATGCAGCGGAAAGATATTCCATAGGACAACCGGCTCGCCGATCCGTGACAGCACGTTCCAGACGATGGCTGCTGTCCGCTCGGCGACAATCGGGCCTCGCGTGGCTCGATCCAAGGCGATGCCCCCCAATAGGATACCAGCCTGACCGAGATGAATCTCGTCCGTCAGAGGCACACCGGTTCGGCGCCCACCGCGGTATCCGAGATCACGCGCAATCCAGATAGTATCGACGCGCTCAGACAGCGCCGCTTCAAAGCAACGCACCAGATTGCGCTTGCGCACCCGAGCGGCGTCTGGGCGGTCATGAACCGGGCAGCAATCGAAATAGGGATTGAAGACAGACGGAAGACGTGTCTGCGATAGGGCGGCGGCGAAGGACTTTGGCGTGTTCACTGAAGTGTCTCGAATGAAAGGCGGTGATTGTTCATGTCCATATGGATTCGCCCGCGACGGTGCTCGCGTAAAAACCGGAAGGCGGCGTAACCTTGCAAGATCGCCTCTTCCCATAGCCAGAGAGGGCATTGCTCGGCTTCATAGCCGGCGACGAACTGCCGGACATGCTTCAGCAGGTCGAACGGCATGTCGCCGTGCCTCATGTTTGCGAAAAGATCTAGGTCGATTGCTTGGCCGAAGATCCAGGTTGTGACCCCTTCCTCGATCAATGTGGCGCGTGCGCCGTCTTGGGCATCGTCGATCTTCGGATCGCTTTTGCGCTTTAAGCGGAACAAAGAGCGGATGACCGGTGACCAACTCAGCACGGCGACGTAGGCGTAGTGGAAAACATCGTGGAAGCGATAGTCGTCGGCTGTCATTGCGTTATCGGTCAGCCGATCGCCGATGTTTAGCCCATTGCATTGCTGGAACACATAGGTCTGGCCGCGCACCTTACGTTCGAAGACGTCGACGTAGAGATCGCGCGGTAACCGCTCCTCGGGGTCCGCCTCAGCGTCAAGCGGCGCGGGATAGACGCGCGCCCGCGGCCATCGGTCGAAAATCTTCCCGAGATTCTTGACGGCTGCGGCCTCCAACGTCACACCGGCTTCATTCGCCGCCTGGATGAGGGTGCGCGTGATGGCGATCAACCGACCAGCGAGCGCGGATTGATTGTTCGTCAGCCGGCCGGCTTGATGGTCGGTGACGAGGAGGCCGACCTCTCCCGCGAGTTGGAGTAGCGTCTTTTCGAAGGCCGCGCTGGGTTCCGTGGGCCGCGGCATGATCTCCGGCTGTAGGGACGCAAACGAGAGCGGCGCCTCGCTAGCTCGCTGCCAATCCGAGAAACCTCGGTTCAGGTTGGCAGCGATGTCGCCGAGCGTCAGCCCACCGCGGGATGCGACGGCAGTGAGGTACCAAAGAACGTCGCCCAGTTCCTCGACGACAGCGGCGGCATAGCCGACGTAGGACGCCTGATCGCGCTGCTTCTTCTTCACCTCGCTGAGAAGACTCCCGGTTTCGCCAAACAGGCCGAGCAGCGGAAAGGTCAGCGATCCGCTATCACTGCGCTGGTCTGTCGTCAGGGCCTGTGCAGCGTAGTCCTGGACCGTGAGCGGAGAGAACTCATCCGTCATGTTGCCCGCATCTTTCGTCGATCGGAGATCGCTTCGTCAGGGACGGGCACGCCGTAGGCTTCCAGCGCGCGCAGAACGATGACCCGGATCGGCTCTCGTGTTTCAACGGCCCGAATTCCGAGATGGCGCTTCGTGATCGGCGGCACTTGATTGATCTCGACCGCGCTGGGGCGAGCGAGATAGCTACGCCCATAGACGAAGCGTCCCGTCGTGACGTCTTGCCGGCCGGTGGTGAGTGCAAAGCGACCAGCCGTGACGGCGTCCGTCTCGCCGGGCAATGTTATGTAGGCGAAACACTCCTCGGCGCCGGACGGCTCAGAAATCATTGTCGAGCGCTTTCGCCGCACGGGCATGCTGGCGCTCGCGCCCCTTCGCCAAAGAACACCCCCTCTCCGTCGCTCATGGGATCGGCGACACTGGCAAGTTGCTCTGTCAGGCCGAAGGCCCAAAGCAGGCCGGCATAAATGCCGATGCCTGTGGACGGCTTGCCCCGCTCGGCATCGGCAATCACATGACGACCCACCCCGATTTTGGCGGCCACGTCCTCGATCGACAGGTTCCGGCGCAGCCGCGCCGTACGCAGATTGGCGCCGAGCGTCTTGAGGGACTGATCTACCTCGTAAGGTGGCGATGCCAGAAGCAGGTTTCGGGCCGCCATGGCGCTTCAAGGCTCCAAAAGAGCTGTAAGGGTTTCTTTAGGCACCTTACGCCTCCCGGACCGCCAACGCAATTTGTGTCGCCTTAAGACGCCATTAGGGCATTTTCTGGGGCCTTAAGCGACCATCACTCGTGGCTCGCCCAACGAGGCGCAGCCCTGCACCCAGCCAGTCAAACGTCGCTACGGCTCCTCGCCCGCCGTCTCCAGGGGGCGTTCCGTCAGATCGGCACGGCGTACTCTGCGGCGTGGCGCAGGGGCGCGCCCGTCCAGCAAATCAGCGATCTCCTCTGCCACTTTGTCGGACGTCATCATCAGCGCTTCGTCGATGTGGATGTACCGCTGGGTCACCCCGCGCGCCGCGTGACCCAAAAGCGCCGCGATGGTCAGCTCTGAAAAACCAAGCTCGGCCGCCACGCTGGCGAAGGTGTGGCGCAACGTGTGAGGCGTCACATCCTCCAGCTTCGCCATGGCGCAGACACGATCAAGCACGCGCACCACGCCAATAAAATGGCCCTCGCCCCAATCGGCCGGGAAGAAGTATGGGGATTTTCCAATCTGCGGCTGGGCCAACAGCACCTTGATCGCCGCATCGCCGATCACGCGAGTCTGCGCACCGCTTTTCGTGTCGGGGAAACGGATGGAGCCTTCCTCGTCATCCAGCCAGGCCCGCTGAAGTCCCAGACCCTCCATGCGGCGGAAGCCCGTCAGTAACAGAAAACGAATTGCGGCGATCCCCTTGGGATGTTCGCCATCCGCCTCGGCCGCGCGCAGTGCTTCGCCCAGCTTTCCTATTTCCGCCCGGCTGAGGTGTCGCTTGCGCGCCGTGCTGGCCATACGCCGGACACCCTTGGCGGGGTTACGCTCGATCTTGCCGAGGCGGACCGCGTGCTCGAGGATCGCGTGGAGCGTCGACATCGTGCGCGACGCCACGCCTTCGCCACCGGTCGTGGTGCCGCCGCGGCTTCCCACGCGAGCCTTTGAGGTCTTGCCGGCGGCAATGTCGGCCTGAACACCCTCGATATCGCCGAGCTTGAGTGCCCCGACTTGGCGCTTGCCGAGCAGCGGCTTGAGATGCGCCTCGATCCGGCTGCGATCTATCTTGAGCGTAGAGGGTTTGATTGGCCGGCGGCTCTTGCCAAGGATCCGTCCCGCCTCGGCCTCGGTCACATACCAGTCGCAGATCTCCGCGATGGTCGTGGTATCGGCCTCGGGCGGCTTTTCATCCGCGGGGTCGACGCCCTTGGCAATCTTGCCGAGCAGGACGCGCGCCTCCTTGCGCGCCTCCTCGACGGTCATCACCCCGTAGCGGCCGATCACTATCCGCCGGCTGCGCTTCTCGCCGTTGCGGTACTGCAGGATGAAGCTCTTCAGGCCCGACGGCATGACCTGCACACCGAAGCCGCGCAGCTCCTGATCCCAGGCGAAAAGATACGAACCCTTGACCCCAGCCTTCGAAGGTTCCAGAGCTTCGACCAGCGACTTTGTCAGTTTCGCCATGTTCTTCAGACACATAGAGCGAATTTGCTTACATTAGCACGGCCGGGTGCGTTTGTAAGCACGAAATCAGCGTTTGAAGTCGCGTCGGCGGTCCCTTCTGGCGCGGCCTCGGCGGTTAAAAAGAGCCAGAACCGATTGTTTTATCGTGGTTTAGCGTAGTGCCGGAACCTGCCGGATACCCCGGCGAAAACCCCTCGGTCCCGTTGCCAAGGTTGGGGTCGAGGGTTCGAATCCCTTCGCCCGCTCCAGGTTTCCACAATGTTTGAGCTAGTTAGGCGCTTGATCCGCAGGGGGCGAGTAGATCCTGCCGCGGGTGGTGTCCATATGGTGTCCACGCGGAAATGCTCTCTTGAAGCAGGCCCTTTGGTGAAAGCAGGTTCAAGACATGCTGAACGCGCCCTAAGCCTGTGACACTCAAGCAGCCAACCGGAATCCAACCCTTCGGGTTAGGTCAAGGGCAGGCCATCCATCTTGAACAAGCCGGCAGATGGCCGTACAACCTCCGCGGAGGTATGTCATGGCCAACACCGCACGACAGCTCACCGACCGAACTCGGGGCGAGCGCCTTGAAGCTAGAATCACCGCCGACCAGAAAGCGCTGATCCAGCGAGCCGCCGAACTCGAAGGTCGCAGTGTGACCGACTACGTGGTCAGCAGCGTGCAGGACGCAGCCAAGCGGACCGTCGAGGCCCATGACGTCATGGTGCTGAGCGCGGCCGAAAGCCGGGCGTTCGTCGAGGCGCTGCTCCATCCCCCGCCGGTCAACGCGCGCCTGCAGGACAGCGTCCGGCGCTATCGGGCCGCGACGGGCGGCTGAGAGGGGAGTTGGATCTTGGAGCAATCCGCATCGAGCCGCTCGGCGCCAAGCATGACCGAAGCGCCTTCTCATGCGGCGTGCCCGCTCTCGACCGCTACCTCCGGGAGCAGGCTGGGCAGGATGCGCGCCGACGTGTGGCCGCGCCCTTCGTAGCATCCCCCGACGGCGTGAAGGTGCTCGGCTTCTACACCCTCTCGGCCACGTCCATTCAGTTGACCGAGGTCCCCGCGACGCTTGCGAAGAAGCTTCCGCGGTATCCGCGCCTGCCGGCGACGCTCCTCGGCCGTCTCGCAACCGACATGTCCGTCCGCGGTGTTGGGCTGGGTCGATTCCTGCTGATCGATGCGATCATGCGGTCTGTCCGCAGCGAAATTGCCTCCTTCGCGCTGGTGCTCGACGCGAAGGACGAGACAGCAGCGTCCTTCTACGAGCGGGAAAGCTTCATTCGCTTGCCGGGCACACCGATCCGGCTTCTTCGGCGCATGGACGACCTCGCCGCTCTGGTCGCGCCCGCATGACGCCCAAAGCGCGTGCGCGCATCAAGATCGACGCGATGCTCGCCGCCGGGTGGATTGTGCAAAGCCGGGATGAGCTGAACCTGCATGCTGGTCCGGGCGTGGCCGTTCGCGAAGTGCCGACGCCGACGGGCCCGGCGGACTATGTGCTGTTCCTGGACCGGAAGGCCTGTGCGGTGCTGGAAGCCAAGCCCGAAGGCGTGACTCTGCTGGGCACCGGTCCGCAGGGGGCCGATTATGCCGCCCACGCGCCGTCCGGCTATCCGCACTGGGGTGATCCGCTGCCGTTCACCTATCTGTCCACCGGCAGCGAGACGCAGTTTCGTGACGGTGCTGATCCCGTCCCGGTGCCCCGCCGGGCCTTCGCCGTGCACCGTCCCGAGGCCCTGCGCGCCCGCCTTCGCGAAACCGACAGTTTCCGCGCCCGCCTGGCCGCCCTTCCGCCGCTGGACCCCGCGGGCCTGCGCGCCTGCCAGGCCGACGCGATCGAGGGCGTGGAGGCGAGCTTGCGTGCCAACCGCACCCGTGCCCTCGTGCAGATGGCGACCGGCGCGGGCAAGACCTATACCGCCTGCGACCTCGCCCATCGCCTGCTCAGCCATGCCCGGGCCCGGCGCATCCTGTTCCTGGTGGACCGGGCCAACCTCGGCACCCAGACCGTTGCCGAGTTCAAGGGCTACCGGCCCCCGGCAGCACCCTCTTCTTCCGCGAGGAGTTCCCGGTTCAGCATCTGCGCGGGCGCACGCTCGACCGTGACGCCGCCATTGTCGTTTGCATTATCCAGCGCCTGTATGCGGCCCTGCGCGGCCAGGAACTCGACGAAGCCGACGAGGAAGCGAGCGGCTTCGAGCACCCGGACGGCGGCGAGCACCAGGTCGGCTACAGCGCCGCGATCCCGCCTGAAACCTTCGACCTCGTCATCGTCGATGAGTGCCACCGCTCCATCTATGGCACCTGGCGCCAGGTGCTCGACTATTTCGATGCTTTCCTGGTTGGACTTACCGCCACACCGGGCCGTCATACGTTGGGGTTCTTCGCCCAGAACCTGGTTAGCGAATACCCGTTCGAGCGCTCGGTGGCCGACGGCGTCAACGTGGGCTTCGACGTGTACGGTATCCGCACGGAGGTTGGCGAGCAGGACGGCACCGTGCAGGCCGGCTACGCCGTACCGTTGCGGGACCGTGCTACCCGCCGCCGCCGCTGGACCGCCTTGACCGAGGACCTCGATTACGCGGCCGCCCAGCTCAACCGGGCCGTGGAGGTGCCGAACCAGATCCGCACCGTGCTCGAAGCCTACCGCACCGCCCTGCCCACCCAGCTTTTCCCCGGCCGGCGAGAAATCCCGAAAACCCTCGTCTTCTGCCTGAACGAGAGCCACGCCGAGACCGTGACCGGCATTGCGCGAGAGGTGTTGGGGCTGGACGACACCGGGGTGCAGAAGATCACCTATCGCAGCACCGGCCGCACCGGGCAGGACCTGATCAAGGACTTCCGCACTAGCCACCGCTTCCGCGTCGCGGTCACCGTGGACATGGTCGCGACCGGCACCGACATCAAACCGTTGGAGTGCGTGATCTTCCTGCGCGACGTCCGCAGCGCCCAGTATTTCGAGCAGATGAAGGGCCGCGGCGCCCGCACCATCCGCCCCGACGACCTCCGTCTTGCCACCCCCAGCGCGCGCGCCAAGGACCGCTTTGTCATCGTGGACGCCGTTGGTGTCACCGAGAGCAGCAAGGTCGCCTCCGAACCGCTCGACCGCGAGCGCAGCACGTCGCTGAAGGATCTGCTGGAGCGCGCCGCCTTCGGTCATGCCGACGAGGATCTCTGCACCACCCTTGCCGCTCGCCTGGCCCGGCTGGAACGCAACCTGCCACCCGACGCCCTGGCGCGCCTCACGGAGGCAGCCGGCGGCACTCCCATCACAACCATCGCTCGCGCCCTGGTGGACAGCGCCGACCCCGCCGTCATCGACGCCGCCTCCATCCGCATCGGCGCCGAACCCGAGGCCGCGGCGGAGCAGCTGCGCGAGGCAGCGCTCCGCCCCCTCGCCACTAACGCGAGGCTCCGCCGCATGCTGACCGAGGAGCAGCAGCGAGCCGAGATCGTCATCGACGAGCTGACGCCCGACCGCGTGCTGTCGGACGGGTTCGATGCCCACGAGGCCGGGCGCATGACGGACAATTTCCGGCAGTTCCTCGCCGGCCACGCCGACCAGCTCGCGGCGCTGCAGGTGCTCTACGCCCGGCCCCACGCCGCACGACGCCTGACCTACGCCGCCCTGCGCGACCTCGCCGAGGCCATGGCCCGGCCACCCTGGCTGCTCGACAGCGCGAAGGTGTGGGAAGCATATCGCCGCCTCAACGGCGCCGACCGCGTGCGCGACCCGTCGCCTGTGCGGCTGCTGACCGATCTGGTGGCCCTGGTCCGCTACGCCCTGGAGCAGACGACGGTGCTGGAACCCTTGGCGCCGGAGGTGGAACGGCGCTTCAACCTGTGGCTGGGCCGCGAAAAGAACGCCGGGCGCGACTACTCGGACGAGCAGACGGCCTGGCTGCGCCTGCTGCGCGACGCCGTGGCAGCCCCGCCGCGGTGATCGGCGGCGGCCTGCTGGGGCTGGAGGCCGCGCGCGGCCTGCTGAACCACGGCTGCGAGGTCCACGTCATCCATCTGGCCCAGCATCTGATGGAGATGCAGTTGGACGCTGCCGGCGGCCTGATGCTGCGCAAGGCGATGGAGGGCATGGGCGTCACCGTCCACCTGGGCAAGCTGACCACGGCCGTCTTGACCGAGGGCGACGACCCCCGCACCGCCAAGGTCGCGGGCCTGCGCTTCAAGGATGGGACGGAGCTGGCCTGCGACATGGTCGTCGTCTCCGCCGGCATCCGCCCGAATGCCGAGATCGGCGCCCGCGCCGGGTTGACGGTGGAGCGGGCGATCGTCGTCGACAACGCCATGCGCAGCCCGGACGACCACCGCGTCTATGCCGTGGGCGAGTGCGTGCAGCACCGCGGCAAGGTGTACGGGCTGGTGGCGCCCTTGTGGGAGCAGGCCAAGGTGTTCGCCGACCAGGTGACTGGCTTCAATCCGGCGGCCGAGTACACCGGCAGCAAGCTGGCGACCAAGCTGAAGGTCATGGGCGTCGAGCTGGCGAGCATGGGCATCACCGAACCGCAGGACGACGGCGACGAGGTGATCCAGTTCAGCGAGCCGCGGCACGGCACCTACAAGAAGCTGATCGTCCGCGACGGGCGCCTGGTCGGCGGCATCCTGATGGGCGACATCAGCAAGGCCGCCTACCTGATGCAGGCCTTCGACCGCGACAGCCGCTTGCCGGAGGAGCGGCTGGAGCTGCTGTTCGACTTGGGCGCCCCGCCGCAGGCCGTGACGCTCGAGGAGATGCCGGCCGACGCCCAGGTCTGCAACTGCAACGGCGTCAGCAAGGCGGCGATCGGCGCCTGCGTGGCCGGCGGCAGCCGCAGCACCACCGCGGTGATGAAGGCGACCCGCGCCGGCATGGGCTGCGGCTCCTGCAAGAGCCTGGTGGGCGAATTGGTGGAGTGGTTCTGCGGCGGCCAGGTGGAGGAGGACCCGAGCGTCCATTATTACGTGCCCTGCATCTCCTTGGCGAAGCCGGCGCTGGTGGCGCAAATCCGGGCGCTGGGCCTGCGCTCCGTTTCCGCCGTGTTCGCGGCGCTGTCGCCGTCCGGGGAGGACGCGGCCAGCAAGCCGCCGCTGGCCAGCCTGCTGGCGACCCTCTGGGCCGGCGAGTACGACGACGAGCGCGACGCCCGGTTCATCAACGACCGCGTGCACGCCAACATCCAGAAAGACGGCACCTTCTCCGTCGTGCCCGAGATGGCGGGCGGTGTCTGCACGCCGGCGGAGCTGATGCGGATCGCCCGGGTCGCGGTGAAATACAAGGTTCCCCTGGTGAAGCTGACCGGCGGCCAGCGGATCGACTTGGTCGGCATCCCCAAGGCCGATTTGCCCGGCGTCTGGCAGGACCTGGACATGCCGGCCGGCACCGCCTGGGGTAAAAGCTACCGCACCTGCAAAAGCTGCATCGGCACTGAGTTCTGCCGCTTCGGCCTCGGCGACAGCATGGGCCTGGCGACGAAGATCGAGCGAAGGTTCCGCGGCATCGACAGCCCGGCCAAGATGAAGCTCGCCACCGCCGGCTGCCCGCGCAACTGTTCGGAGGCGCTGGTGAAGGACGTAGGCCTGGTCGCCATCGGCGAGGGGCGGTGGGAAATCTACATCGGCGGCGCAGCCGGGGCCCACATCCGCAAGGGCGACCTGCTCTGCGTGGTGGACGGGGAGGACGCGGCCCTGCGCATCTCCGGCCGCTTCATGCAGTATTACCGCGAAAACGCGAAATGGAAGGAGCGCACCTACACCTTCGTGCCGCGCATCGGGCTCGATCGGATCAGGGCCATCGTGGTCGATGACGCCGACGGCGCCGCGGCGGCGCTGGACGCGGCGATGCTGGCCTCCACCGAGGCGGCCTACGACCCTTGGAAGGAAGCCGTGGCGCCGCGTACCGCCAACCAGTTCGCCGAGGTGGTGGGCGATGAGTGACGCGATGGTGGATTTCCGGGTGGGTCCGCTGGACGCCCTGCCGCGCGGCGAGGGGCGGGTGTTCGCTGTCGGCGGACAGCGGCTGGCGGTGTTCCGCACCCATGCCGACGGGGTGTTCGCCACGCAGGAGCGCTGTCCGCATCGAGGGGGCCCGTTGGCGGACGGGTTGATCGACGGCCGCGCGGTGATCTGCCCGTTGCACGACCGGACTTACGACCTGCGCAGCGGCGGCGGGCTGAATACCGAATGCCGGGTGCAGATTTACCCGGCCCGCATTGGCCCGGACGGAGTGATCATCGTGACCTTGGGGGACACGTTGCCAAAAACCTGATGACCACGCGGCGGCTCCCGCGCCGGAGTTTCGGTCCGCCGCGAACGAGGTCCCGCCCAGGTCCGCCGGGCGACGGCGTATGCCCGGTAAGCGAAAACGTAAGAAGGAACCACCGACGGTCATTTTGCAATGGCAGGTCGACGTCGGAAGCTTAGCTAAACCCGCCTCGCCTCACCCCGGGACCAGGCACCTAGTCCGGGAGCCATTTTCCGGAATCTCGAGACCGAAGGCACCGGGAAAACGTTAGGAGTCGAAAGTATCTTCGTGACCAAAAATGTAAAAAACGTGGACACAAAGTTAGTCGACCGAAGAAAAAAGGTTTCTGTCATATTAATGGTGAAGAACATGATGAGAAACACAGCCGCCATCTCGAGGCTAAATCGATGAGCCCTGACGTTGGCCATCAAATGTTTGAGCTTGAATACTAACTGAACGACCACGACGGAGAACAATGTGAATCCTACCACACCGGTCTCGAGGAGGATCGTAAGGTAGCCGCTATGGTCGTTATCCAACACCCAGCCGTGTAGTCTCTTAAAGGCATAGTACACGTTTTCGTCTGTCCAGAATCCATTGAGCCCGAATCCAAAATATGGATGGGTTGGCCAAACACTAATCAGATATTGCCAAATGAAAGTCCTCTCGGTGAAATTTATATCATATCCAAATAGCAGAAAAGACTCTCTTCCTGTAATGTAGAGGTAAGAAAACTCTGCTACAACCACGAGTAAATCAGCTAAAAAGAGAAATGTCACGATTGACGCAAGTTTGGGGTTACCACGTGTTATGACGAGGCAGGCAACAGCAACTACAGCCATCACACCAGCGCCTCTAGAACCTGAATAGAGCAAGCAAACTAAGCCTACTCCACAGACTACTGCGTCGAATAATGTCCTCTGGCGCACCAGCCGCAAAAGAACGATCCCCGTAAATATGGCCGAGACCATACCTAGTCCCTGCTTCGATCCAAACATCCCCTTCCAATTGCCTATGTGCTGCCACTCATGCTGCACCACCCCAATAGAAGGAATAAAAATCACCAGCGCCAACGAAACAACCAGGAGCGCGGAAACAGTATAGAATATGCATGTGAACATCTCTTCGACGGTCACCACAGTTGTCATCCGCCATGCAGCAAGAGAACAGGCGAGCAAAGCGACCGCTTTCGGCATGGCGGTTGCCGGGTCGCTGCTCCAAAGCGGTGAGACGACAATCCACGCAAGTAGAAGACCAGGCCAAAGCAAGCCCTTCGTTCGGAGCGGCATGCGCGCCACTCCTGGAACGAAGGACAATATCAGTAAGAACATCCAAAGGCCCAAAGTGGCGATCTGGGGCCGAATGTCCGCCCCTTGCTGGACAAGTTGGTCGTCCGAGGTCCCGGTTAACGTGCCGTTGAGACTCTCTATGGACACCAACATGAGCAGGCTCAATGCGCCGAAAACTACATACCGAAACCGCGCCACTCCGGGTCTCCTTCACAGTGCAAAGCGGATCGGGATCGCGAGCCGCAACGAGGATTTCCCTGATCCGTTACCGTATTCCTGTCATGCAACCCGGAACCTCTTAAGGCAAGCAGGCCAAACTTACGAGACGCTAGATCTCCTGACTAAGCCTTTTCCACTTACTGGCGCCCCCGTGAGGGTAAGCCGCGGCACGACCAGCTAACCTAGTTGCTCGAACTGAAGAAACGTTTTGCATTCGATCATAGCGGTGCGCAATGAACCGAAATGCCTAAGTGCTCGTTTGAGGACACGCGGTCGCCGTGCGTTGCAAAACCCGGGATGCGTGGAATGGTCGGCTCCCTGCCCGGCCAATTCTCGTTTTTCCGATCGTCCGCGCCGGCGGTTGCCCACTATATCAACGGCCTTTACAACCCCGTCCGACGCGATTCTGCGTTCATCCTCGTGAGCCCAACCCCCTTCGAACCGCGGGTGGACGACCACACCACTAAACCGACGAAGCCCACTTTCGTTTTCTCGGAGACGCCTGTCGATGTCAGTCGCGACCAACAATCCCTTTCCAGCAGGCGACCCTGACCGCCACGCTATCTGGGACATGCTGGTGTCCCGGGACATCGGCGCCTTCCTCGCCCAGGACTGGTCCATGGTGGCAGCGGATTTCGACACGGAACGCTTTTTCGGCCTCGATGCCGGCCGCTCCCCCAACCCCGACACCTGGCGCATGCGCTTCACGCTGGACAGCTACCGCACGGAGTGGCTGCGTCAGGCGGCAACGACCGCGCGCATTCCCTATGTGGACGACCTGCGCAAGTCCCTGTTCGAGGCGACCGTGCTGCGGGACATCGACATCAACGGGGACACGGCCTGCGTGCACAAGAAGTTCGATGGTGTTCTGCGCCGGGCGGACGGGGGCATCGATTTTCTCAACTGGCAAACCCTCTACATGTGCCGCCGCGCAGGCCCGGCCTGGAAGATCGCAAGCTTCATCGGGTATCTGCCCCACCCCATCCCGGGCTCGCGCGGCGCATGAGCCGCCCGCGCCGCTGGGCCTTCGTGACCGGTGCTGGCGGCGATATCGGCGGCGCCATCGCGGACCTGCTCGCCTTCCGCGGCTGGGGCGTGGCCTGCGCCGATATCGACGCCGCCCAGGCGGAAGCGCGGGCGGCCTGCATCCGGGCAGCGGGAGGAGCCGCCGAGGCGATCCGCACCGATGTCACCGACGAAGCCTCGGTCGGCGCGGCGGCAACGGCAGCCTTGGCGCTCGGCGACGTGCGGGCCCTGGTGAACAATGCCGGCCACGCTTTCGCTCCCACGATGAAGGGCATGGATTATGCGAGCTGGCGGCGGGACATCGCGCTCAATCTGGACGGCGCCTTCCTGTGTATCCGCGCCTTCCAGGACCATCTGCTCGCCGCGGGAGGCGCTATCGTCAACATGGGCTCGGTCAACGGCATCGGCGTGTACGGCCATCCGGCCTATAGTGCCGCCAAAGCCGGGTTGCTGCACTTGACGCGCTGCCTCGCGGTGGAGTTCGGGCCGCAGGGGGTGCGGGTCAACGCCGTCGCCCCCGGCACGGTCAGGACAAAAGCCTGGGCCGGGCGGCTCGCCGCGAACCCGCAAGTCTTCGACGAGGTGGCGGCATGGCACCCCTTGCGCCGGGTTGCGACGCCGGCGGACGTGGCCGCGGCTGCCGCCTTCCTGCTCTCCGACGAGGCGGCGCATATCACGGGAATCGTGCTCCCCGTCGATGGCGGCATCGGCGCCGGCATACCGCAGCTCTCGGCCTCGATCACGCAGGACCCATAGCGTCTAGACTTCGCCGCCCTTTCGGTATCCGATGCCGCACCAGCCGAAAGGGTCGTTTATGCACACCACTCGCCGCCAGACCGTGCTCGCCGGCATCTCGGCGCTCGTCGCCCTTGCCCTGTCCGGGACCGCCCCTGCCAGGGCCGATACGGTGCTCAACCTCGTCGCCGCGGATTACGGCACGGGGCCCACCGACAGCAGCCAAAAATACTGGCAAACCATCGCCGACGCCTTCCATGCCGCGAACCCGGCGATCACCGTGAAGGTGCAGACCGTCAACTGGAACGACTTCGACACCAAGGTCCAGACAATGGTGCAGAACCGGCAATACCCCGACATAACCGAGGGCGACTATTTCTCGAACTACGCCCAGGAAGCGCTCCTGTACAAGGCGAGCGACGTCCTGAGCGATCCCGCCAATCCCATGCCGGTCTTCACCAAGCTCGGCAGCTATGGCGGCGCGCAGTACGGCATCCCCTTCACCACCAGCTCGCGCGCCTTCTTCTACAACAAGAAATTGTTCGCCCAGGCCGGCATCGCCGACGCGCCCAAGACCTGGGACGAGCTCATGGCCGACGCCGGCAAGATCAAGGCCCTCGGCAAGATCGGCTACGGCCTGCCGCTCGGCCCCGAAGAAGCCCAGGCGGAGACGCTGTTGTGGTTCCTCGGCAATGGCGGCGGCTACCAGGATGCCGATGGCAAATGGGCGATCAACAGCCCCCAGAACGTCGAAACCCTGCAGTTCATGACCAAGCTCGTGCAGGCCGGCGACACCGAGCCCAATCCCGGCACCAAGAACCGCGCCGACCTCCTCGCGCAGTTCGCCCAGGGCCAGGTCGGCAT
>JAABUX010005550.1_pt1 | contig 15449 bp, 19 predicted proteins | sample 5561851 | NCBI WGS metagenome assembly JAABUX01 (sample SAMN10711883, study PRJNA513361) | rock metagenome | isolation source: Antarctica rocks | place: Antarctica: Victoria Land, Richard Nunatak red sandstone | collected 2016-01-03 | reverse complement strand
TGGGACTATCTCGGTGCAAGGCTCCGTGTCCCCGGCGCCGACGCCATTCCGCAGCTATCCGACATCATCCGCGTGCGAAGCCAACCCGTCTGACAATGCTTCTGCCCCGGGTTTTGCCCCGGTTACCTCAGCCAAAGGCAAGCCTTTGGAATCCAAGACTTAAGAAATGGGTTTCCAAAGGCCTCAGGCCTTTGGCGGGTCTGGGCAGAGCCCAGCCTTGCTTCCTGACAGGTCAATGTTCAGGACCGCAGATCTACGCCTCCGACGGCTCCCTCGCCTTCAACCGGAGCGCTGCGAGTGCCTGCCCGACTGCGACCTGCATCTGGTGCAGCAGGACGTCGGCTTGTTCGGCATCGAGTTCCGAGATGACAGTCCGGTCCGACATATCGTGGATCAGGACCACTCGATCGGCGAGGGTGCAGGCGCGATAGGTGCTCATACCGGTAGAGTGCGGACAAAACACTACCGTCTGATGAAAACCCAAGCCAGTATTATCTTGGAGTCGTAATGGTCATTCTCGCCCGTAACCGGCGCTTGCAGGCATGACTTCGTCCACGGCCCGCCAGCCGAACCGAAGCAGCGGCATCGCGCTTTCGGTGAAATCGGCGAGCGTGTCGATCAGATCGGCCGAGCCCACGTCCCGGGGCGTCAGCCGCCGCTCCACCACGTAGTTCCGCATCCGGAGATACTTGGCGACCGGGGAGTCCGCCATGTCCTCGAACCCGCGCGGCATGCGCGTCAAGCTGTCGGCATGGTCCAGGACCAGGCCCGACTCGGCCAGTTCCGCGACGACAGTGAGAAATGCGCCGGGCCGCACGCGGATTCCTTCGCGAATGGCCTCCAACACGTCCTTGCTCGGCATGTAGAACGCCGCCCCCATCATGGTCTCGGCGCCCACTTGGAAATACAGCACGCCAGCGCCCGGCTTGCCGTTGCCGGGGCTGCCGGGGCGAAACCACACCAGCGCCGTGTGGGTTTTGTAGGGCGTCTTGTCGTTGCCGAACCGGACATCGCGGTGGATGCGGAACAGCGAGCGCTTGGCGTCGCCGACCAGGGGGATGCCGCGCTGCTCCAACCCCAGCGATACGGCCACGGCCAGCGCTCCGGCGGGCTGTTTCAGTTCACGTTCATAGACGTGCTTGTTGGCGTCGAACCAGATTTTGGTCTGGTTCGACGCCAGGTCGCGCAGGAAAGCGAAGGCGGCGGGGCGGAACCCGGCGAAGCCGCTCAGGCGGCGGCCTGGTGCGGCACGCCCTTCTCCTTCATCAGCGTCTCCAACTCGCCCGACTGATACATTTCGGTCACGATGTCGCAGCCGCCGACGAACTCGCCGTCCACGTAAAGCTGCGGGATCGTCGGCCAGTTGGAGAACTGCTTCACGCCGTCGCGCAGGCCCGCATCCTCCAGCACGTTCGCGGTCTGGAACGGCACGCCGAGATGGGTGAGGATTTGCACCACCCGGGCGGAGAAGCCGCATTGCGGGAACAGCGCGTTGCCCTTCATGAACAGCATCACCTTGTTGCTGTCGATGTCGGACTGGATGCGGTCGAGGGCGGTCTGGCTCATGGGTGTCTCCTGTTCAGGGTGCGGATGTCTGCAGGGCGAGGGCGTGAAGCTCACCGCCCATGCGTCCGCGAAGGGCGGCGTAGACCATCTGGTGCTGCTGGACGCGCGACCGGCCTCGGAACGTCTCGCTGACGACCGTGGCGGCGTAGTGATCGCCGTCGCCGGCCAAGTCCTCGACCGTGACGGTCGCGTCCGGCAGGGCGGCCTGGATCATCGACTGGATTTCGCCGGCGGCCATGGCCATGCTTCAGCCCTCCATCCAGGCCGGGAAGAAACGCTCATGCGCCTCCCGCAGCCGAGCCAGCGATATGGCGGCGCCATCGGCCAAAGTCAAACTGTCGCCCATCGCAGCCCCGACTCGCTGCACCAGCAGGCAAGCGGCGTCGGCGGCGAGCATGAACGCGGCCGCGTCGGCCACCGCGACCACGTAGCGCCCCTGGTCCTCGCCGAACCATAGCGCGTGCTGCGGCTCGGCCGGCAGCGGCGCCAGGTGGACGCCGACATCGCCAGCCAGTGCCATCTCCGCGACCGCGACCAGCAGCCCGCCATCCGCCACGTCGTGGCAGGCCGCTACGTGCCCGGCGCCGATCTGCGCCCTCACGAAGTCGCCGGCCCGGCGCTCCTGCCCCAAATCGACGGGGGGTGGCGGGCCGTCCTCCCGCCGAGCGATCTCGCGCAGCCACAGCGATTGGCCGAGCCAGCCCTGGGTTCGCCCGACCATCACCAGTTCCAGCCCCGGACGCAGGGCGATACCCACGCTGGCGGTGGCATCCTCGATTACGCCGAGGCCGCCGATCGCCGGGGTCGGCAGGATGCCGCTGCCTTGCGTCTCGTTATACAGGCTGACGTTGCCGCTCACGACGGGGAAGTCCAGCGCGCGGCAGGCGGCGGAGATCCCGCGCACGCAGGCGGCGAACTGGCCCATGATCTCGGGCTTCTCGGGGTTGCCGAAATTCATGTTGTCGGTGATGGCAAGCGGCGTCGCGCCGACCGCGGTGAGGTTGCGCCAGGCCTCCGCGACGGCCTGCTTGCCGCCTTCCTCCGGGTCCGCGAAACAGTAGCGGGGCGTGCAATCGGTGGTCAGCGCCAGCGCCCGGGCGGTGCCCTCGATGCGCACCACGGCCGCGTCCGCGCCGCCGGGCCGCCGCACCGTCTGGCCGCCGATGGTGCTGTCGTACTGGTCCCACACCCACGCGCGGGAGCACAGATCGGGGCAGCCGACCAGGGTCAGCAGGGCGTCCACGATCCCCACCGGATCGGCCACATCGCCGAGCGGCGCGCGGGCCGACGTCTCGGCGGTTGGCCGGTGATACAGCGGCGCCTGCTCGGCCAGCGGGTCGAGCGGGATGTCCGCCTCCACCACGCCGCGATGCATGACCGTGATCCGCCCGGTGTCCGTCAGCCGGCCGACGACGGCGAAGTCCAGCTCCCACTTCTCGAAGATCGCCTGCGCCAAATCCTGCCGGTCGGGGCGCAGCACCATCAGCATGCGCTCCTGGCTTTCCGATAGCATCATCTCGTAGGCCGACATCCCGGCCTCGCGCTGCGGCACCGCGTCCAGGTCGAGCGCGATGCCGACGCGGCCCTTGCCCGCCATCTCGACCGCCGAACTGGTCAGCCCGGCCGCACCCATGTCTTGGATCGCCACGATCGCGTCGGTCGCCATCAGCTCCAGGCAGGCTTCGATCAGCAGCTTTTCGGTGAACGGGTCGCCGACCTGCACGGTGGGGCGCTTGGCCTCGCTGTCGGCGTCGAACTCGGTGCTGGCCATGGTGGCGCCATGGATGCCGTCGCGGCCGGTCTTGCTACCGACATACACCACCGGATTGCCCACTCCGGCCGCTGCGGACAGGAAGATGCGGTCGCGCGGGGCGATGCCGACCGTCATGGCGTTGACCAGCGGGTTGCCGTCGAACGAGGGGTGGAAGTTGACCTCGCCGCCGACCGTCGGCACGCCGACGCAGTTGCCGTAGCCGCCGATGCCGCGCACCACGCCGTCGACGATCCGCCGTGTGGCGGGGTGGTCGGGGCTGCCGAACCGGAGCGCATTCAGGTTGGCGACCGGGCGGGCGCCCATGGTGAACACGTCGCGCAGGATGCCGCCGACGCCGGTGGCGGCACCCTGGTACGGTTCGATGAAGCTCGGGTGGTTGTGCGATTCCATCTTGAACACCGCGGCCAGCCCGTCGCCGATGTCGACCACGCCGGCATTCTCGCCGGGTCCGTGGATCACCCAGGGCGCCGTCGTCGGCAGCTGCCGCAGCCACACGCGGGACGATTTGTAGGAGCAGTGCTCCGACCACATCACCGAGAAGATGCCGAGTTCCGTCAGGCTCGGCGTCCGGCCCATGATCGCCAGCACGCGGCCGTACTCCTCGGCGCTGAGGCCGAAGCTGCCAGCGAGGGCCTGGTCGACGATCATGCCGCCAGCGCCTCGGCCAGCCCGGCGAACAGCGGCGCGCCGTCGGTGCCGCCCATCAGCGGGTCGACCAGGTCCTCGGGGTGCGGCATCAGGCCCAGCACGCGGCCGTTCGCGCTGCAGATGCCGGCGATGGACCGGGCCGAGCCGTTCGGATTGGCGGCGGCGGTCGTGGCTCCATCCGGCGTCACGTAACGGAACACCACCCGGCCGTCGCCCTCCAGCCGGTCCAGCGTGGCGTCGTCGGCGACGTAGTTGCCGTCGCCGTGGGCCATCGGCGCGCGGAACACCTGGCCGCGTCGGTAGTGGCGCGTGTAGGCGGTGTCGGCGCGCTCGACCCGGAGGTGGCAGTCGCGCGACAGGAAGCGCAGCCCGGCGTTGCGGAGCAGCGCGCCCGGCAGCAGCCCGGCCTCGGTAAGAATCTGGAAGCCGTTGCAGATGCCCAATATGTGCCCGCCGCGCGCCGCGAAGGCGTGGATCGCGGGCATGATGGGCGAGTGCGCGGCCATCGCGCCGCAACGGAGGTAGTCGCCGTGGCTGAACCCGCCGGGCAGCACGAGCAGGTCGAGGTCCGGCAGCGTCGTTTCCCGGTGCCAGACGATCGGTGGCCGATGCCCGGTGGCGCGGTGCAGCGCGATGGCGACGTCGCGCTCGCGGTTGGTGCCGGGGAAGACGACGATGGCGGCTTTCATGGCGTGAGGCTTAGCACGGCGCCGGCGAACCCGGCCACCGCCGGGCCGTTATCGCCGCCGAAGGAGACGCGCATGTCCAATCCATCGACCAAGACCACCGGCAACGATCCCGTCGAAGGGCTGGACCCCGGCGGCACCCACAGCACCAAGCCTGGCAACCCGGACAAATCCGGCCCCTCCAAGCCGGAGGAGGTGCGCCGCGAGCAAACCGTTGTCAGCGGCGACCAGGACGACCGGATCGGCGACAAGGCGCCGGCCGCTAAGCCGTGACCTCGACCCGGTAGCTCTCGATCACGGTGTTGGCCAGCAGCCGCCGGGCCATGTCCTCGGCGGCCTGCCGCGCCAGCGCCGGGTCGGTCTCGGCCAGTTCGAGTTCGATCACCTTGCCGGCCCGCACCTCGCCGACGCCGGCGAAACCCAGATTGCCGAGCGCGTGGCCGATCGCGCGGCCTTGCGGGTCCAGCACGCCGTCTTTCAGCATCACCGTGACCACCGCCTTCACTGCATCGTCTCCGGGCCCTTCATATCGCGCGTCCCCGCTTCGGGCAGAATCCCCAGCCGTTTCGCGACCTCCTGATAGGCTTCCTCGACCCGGCCAAGGTCGCGGCGGAAGCGGTCCTTGTCCATCTTCTCGTTCGTCTTGGTGTCCCACAGCCGGCAATTGTCCGGGCTGATTTCGTCGGCGAGGACAATCCGCATGTCGTCCTCCTCCCATAGCCGGCCGAACTCCAGCTTGAAGTCCACCAGGGTGATGCCGACGCCCAGGAACAGGCCGCTGAGGAAGTCGTTCACGCGCAAGGTCAGCGCGACGATGTCGTCGAGGTCGGCGGTGTGCGCCCAGCCGAACGCGGTGATGTGCTCCTCGGCGACCATCGGGTCCTTCAAGGCGTCGTTCTTGTAGTAGTACTCGATGATGCTGCGGGGCAGCCGGGTGCCTTCGGGGATGCCCAGCCGCTCCGACAGGCTGCCGGCGGCGACATTGCGGACGACGACCTCCAGCGGGATGATTTCGACCTCGCGGATCAGTTGTTCGCGCATGTTCAGGCGGCGCACGAAGTGGGTGGGCACGCCGATTTCGCCGAGCCGGAGCATCAGGTACTCGCTGATGCGGTTGTTCAGCACGCCCTTGCCGGTGATGGTGCCTTTCTTGGCGCCGTTTCCGGCGGTGGCGTCGTCCTTGAAGTATTGCACGAGGGTGCCCGGCTCGGGTCCCTCGAACAGGATCTTCGCTTTTCCCTCGTAAAGCTGCCGGCGGCGAGCCATTTTCCGATCATCCTCGACTGACGCCGAGGGTATAGCAGCCCCCCCGCACGGTCGCCACCGGGCCCGCGCGCTCGCTACCGGGCCCGCGCGGTCGCAACCCGATCAGACCCGGCGGAAAGCGGCCCGGTCGGGTGCGCCGTCGGCAAACAGCCATACCGGCGGCCCGGTGTCCGGAATGCCCGTGAGCGACGCGCAAACCGTGCCGAATGCGTCGTGCGCGGGCACGTTCAGCGCGGCCAGCCCGCCGGACGTATCGGCCAGCAGCGTCTGCCACGCCGACCAATCCGGCGGCTCCGGCGGGGGTGCGGCTTGGAACCGGGGCAGGTGCCGGGCCACGCGGGGGCTGTGGGGATCGTCGGGGTCGTGCGCCGTGACCATGTGCAGCCCGGGAGCCAGCGCGGTGGCCTCGGGCGCGCCATGACCGAGGCCGCGGACGAACCATACGCCGCTGCGGTCGGCGATCACCATGTTGAAGCTGCGCCAATCGCCGCCGTCCAGGGTCGCGATCGAGGCGGCCGCCGCGATGGCCGTCGAGTATTCCAGCGCCAGCAACGGCAACTCGCCGCGGCTGCGCTTGCCCGGCGCCGGCCCCAGGCTGCCGGAGCGGTTCAGCACGGCGGCAACCATGCCGGCTGCGTTCATGCCCATCCAGGTTCCGCCCCCAAGTCGGTCGCGCCCGGCCAGGATTCCCGGCCGGTCGGGCCAATGATGCGACGGCGGGTCCCCGGGACGGTCGGTCCGCTCATCCCGGTTGGCGGCGAGAAGCATCGGCCAGGCGTGACCTGGCCGGTGGAGGACGATTACGGTGCACACGAATGGCAAATGGCATGGACGGTGCTGACTTACCAGCCGCGACGTCATGCCTCCTGCGCTGCATGCTCTCGTCTGCTTGACGTATAGTTAACGCAATTTTAGCGCAGTTAGGTGATGTATCGCACATAGCAGATGGATATCTTGCGGCATTACGAAATACTTCAGAAAAATTGATGCAAATCTAGTTTACCATAAAACTGTTTATAATACTTAGTCAGATTGTCAATTTTACTTGTTGTATTAGGGTATCGTCAAAAATGGATGAGCATGTGAGGGGTCAGATTGCAAACGACGTTTGGATCGATATTAGAAAGAAACGCTGGAATTGGGATTGGCTTCGATACGATACGACTTGGATTGTCAATATCGACCATATGCTGACATAGCTTCGGAACCAGCTACGGCAGCGAGTTTGAAAAGGGTGTTTGGGAGTCATCTTTCGGCGCAGTCGTTTCCGCGCTCAGCGGCTTTCTCGTGATGGGAAGCGCAAGCCGGGCGCATCTGCGTCACTCTTCCCGGTGTGTTCGAAGCAAACCCGATGCCTAACCTGGTAAATCAACCGTTGTGGACAATCGGGCCGGAGCTGCTCTGCTACGCCTGTCTAGCGATCTTAATAACGACAGGAATCGTCTGTCATAATCTCCTGACCATAGTCGCCGGCTGCGCGTCCATACTGCTTGACGTCGTGCGCGACCAGATCGGAAACGACCGTCACGCCGCAGGCACGCCGCTGCTGGCCGCCATGAGCCGCCCCGAGCGAAACTCATGACGCCGCTTGCGCAGCGCCGGCGCCGCCGAACACGCGGGCGAACACCTGGTCCACCGCGCGAAGGTGCATCGCCGGGTCCATGGCCGCGTCGAGCGCTTCGGCCGGAATGCGGCCGGCCACCTCGGGATCCGCATCGAGGTTAGCGCGGAAGCTGCGGCCTCCCGCACCCAAGCGCGTCCAGGTCTCCATCGCGTTGCGCTGCACGATCCGGTATGCGTCCTCCCGCAGGATGCCCGCCCGGGTCAGCGCCAGCAGCACCTCGCCGCTGTGCACCACGCCGCCGAGGCTGTCGAGGTTGGCGGCCATCCGCTCGGGATGGATCACGAGGCGCTCCATCATTCCCGCCAGCCGCGCCAGCGCGAAGTCCAGCGCGAGGGTCGCGTCGGGGCCGATCACCCGCTCGACGCTGGAGTGGCTGATGTCGCGCTCGTGCCACAGCGCCACGTTCTCCAGCGCCGGAGCCGCCGCCGCGCGCACGATGCGGGCGAGGCCAGTCAGGTTCTCGCTCAGCACCGGGTTGCGCTTATGCGGCATGGCGCTGCTGCCTTTCTGCCCGGCGTAAAAGAACTCCTCCGCCTCGCGCACCTCGCTCCGTTGCAGGTGGCGGACCTCCGTCGCCAGCCGCTCGATCCCGCTCGCGATCACCGCGAGCGTGCAGAAGAACGCCGCGTGCCGGTCGCGGGCGATGACCTGCGTCGAGACCGGCTCCACCGCCAAGCCGAGCCGCGCGGCGACGGACGCCTCCACCCGAGGGTCGAGATGCGCGTAGGTGCCGACGGCGCCGCTGATCGCGCACACCGCGACCTCCGCCCGGGCGGCAAGTAGCCGGGTCCGGTTGCGGGCGAACTCGGCGTAGTGCCCGGCGAGCTTGAGGCCGAAGCTGGTCGGCTCGGCGTGGATGCCGTGGCTGCGGCCGATGGTGAGGGTATGCTTATGCTCGAACGCCCGGCGCTTCAGCGCGGCCATCACGGCGTCGACGTCGCGCAGCAGCAAGTCGGCGGCTTGGGTCAACTGCACCGACAGGCAGGTGTCGAGCACGTCGCTGCTGGTCATGCCCTGGTGGACGAACCGGCTGTCCGGGCCGATGCCCTCCGCGAGCCAGGTGAGGAAGGCGATGACGTCGTGGCGCGTCTCGGCCTCGATCGCGTCGATGCGGTCGAGGTCGGCCTGGGTGATGTGGGCGACGCGGGCGTCCCCCCGCGTCCGAATGGTCCGGGCGGAGTCGGCGGGAATGAGTTCGAGCTCCGCCATCGCCTCCGCCGCGAGCGCTTCGATCTCGAACCACATGCGGAACCGGTTCTCCGGCGCCCAGATCGCCGCCATCTCCGGCCGCGTGTAGCGTGGGACCATCAGTCACTCCCCTTGCAGGACGGCACACTCATACGGACGGTGCGCGCTCCGCGGCAAGCGACGGCGAAGGCGAAGCGATTTGGACTTGAACGCATTCATGGCGCAGTTGACCGCCCTGGCGCAGGTCCTGTTCATCGACCTTGTGCTGGCGGGGGACAACGCCGTCGTGGTCGGCATGGCGGTGGCCGGGCTGCCGACGGCCCAGAAACGCCGGGCGATCCTGTTCGGCATCGGGGCTGCGACCATCATCCGCATCGCCCTCGCGACGGTGACGCTGCAACTGCTCGAGATCGTCGGCCTGACGCTTGCCGGCGGGCTGCTGCTGCTATGGGTGTGCTGGCGCATGTATCGCGAGCTGCGGCCGCGGGAGCGGGTCGGGCACGCCGCCCCGCCGGCGCGGTCGCCGGGCCGCGCGATGGTGCAGATCGTGCTGGCCGACCTGTCCATGAGCCTGGACAACGTGCTCGCGGTGGCCGGGGCTGCGCAGGGCCATCCGTGGGTGCTGGCGGCGGGCCTGGCAATCTCGGTGCTGTTGATGGGCGCGGCGGCCTCGCTGATCGCCAACTTGCTCGAACGGCGGCGCTGGATCGCGTGGGTCGGTCTGGCGATCGTACTTTATGTGGCGATGAAGCTGATCTGGGAGGGATGGCATCAGGTCGCGTCGAGCCTCGTTATTTGATGTTGTCATATCAAAGCAAGAAGGCAAGCAACAGATTGAGGCTCTGCCTCAAGCTCCGCCAAAGGCATGATGCCTTTGGAAACCCAAATAAAAGCGGGTTTGAGGCCTCAGGCCCCAACGGGTCCAGGGCAGAGCCATGGCCTTCCGTTCTGTCCCAGCGGCCTTGACGCAATGACGATTTCAACTGCCCAGGTTTGTCAGACGCCGGGACCGAGTAGCTCCGGGTCGATCGGGAACACCCGTCCGCTATCGGGAACCGTCGAGAACGGGTTCTTGTCCCAGTAATCGGCGCGTTTGGCGAGCGTCAGGCAGGAGTAGAACCCCGGCGTCCGATGCCCGTATTCCGGGGCGTTCGGGAGATAGTAGAGCCCGATATCGGGGCTGGCCCACACGACGATGTCGCGGTGCGAACAGAACGCCTTCGCCGCCGCTTCGTCGGCCATGCGCGGGATGTCGCCCAGCTGCAGCGCCGGCAACTCGTCCAAGCCCTGCGGACGGCCTTGGGCCAGGGCGCACCCCACAGATAGGAAGACGCCCAACGCCGCGAGCGGGACGGGTGCGACCGGCATGTCCGCTCAAAGCCGGAGGTTGAAGGCGATCGAGATGCGCTGCGCGACGCCGCGATAGGGCCGAACCTGATGCTGCAGCCAGGACGGGAACAGGAACAGCAGGCCCGGCCGCGGCTCGATCGTTTCGGTCATTCCCGCCGCCAAGCCGCCCTCGCCGGCGAACCCGAGGGTCGGCGCGAGCATCGCCGGCGCGGCGCCACGAGGGTCGAGCATCTCGAAGCCGCCGCCAAGACCTGGCTCGGCGACGACGCCGCCATCATCGACATAGTAGGCGCCGGACCAGACGGAACCCGGGTGGTAATGGCAGAAATTGCTGTCGCCGGGACCGTTCACATTCGCCCACGCGGTGACGATCCAGGACGGCCGAACCTCCTGGCCCGCCCGGTCGCGCGTCATGTGGGTGGCGACAACCCGTGCCATTTCGACCACCTCGGCCGCCCCGGCCCCGCCCCACGACAGCAGGTCGCGGTCGGAATGCCACCCCCCGGCGTTGGAGGCGCGCAACGACGGCGAAGATTGCCGCCGCTGCAGGATCAAGGCCTTGAGTTCGGCGTTGCGCGCCGCCGCGTCCGGCGTGTCGACCGCCGCAACCGGCGTCGGAAACAGGTTGCGCGTCGCAATGACGAGTTGGATTGTCACGGCCGGTTCCCCCATGCGACCTTAGCCAAGCATGTTCGCATCCGCAAACAACCCGTTCGTTCGGCGACACTCCCGGTCGCTCCCAGGCGTTGCCTGACCGCGGACCGGTCCGCGGAGATGTCGCCGTCGACGGCGCCGCAGCGCCGCGCCGCCATCGTCGAGGTCGTGGCGCAGCGCGGCTTCGTCAGCATCGAGACGCTGGCGGAGCGGTTCGGGGTCACGGTGCAAACCATCCGCCGCGACGTCAATGCGCTGTATCGGGAAGGCCAGCTCAACCGCTATCACGGGGGCGCCGGGCCGCCGCTGGGGGGCCGCAACGTCGGCTATTCGGCGCGTCGCGTGCTGCAGCACGAGGAGAAGCGCAGGATCGCGCGGCTGGTCGCAACCCACATCCCCCACGGCGCGTCCTTGATCCTCAACATCGGCACGACGACCGAGGAGGTGGCGCGGGCGCTGGTCGAGCATCGCAACCTGCGGGTCGTGACGAACAACCTGAACGTGGCCAGGGTCCTGTCCCACTCCGAGGATTGCGAAATCATCGTGACCGGAGGCCTCGTGCGAAACCAGGACGGCGGCATGGTCGGCGAGGCGACGCGCGACATGATCAACCAATTCCACGTCGATTTCGCCGTGATGGGCATCAGCGGCATCGACCTCGACGGCACCTTGCTGGACTACGATTATCGCGAGGTGCGTATCTCGCAGGCGATCCTGCGCAACGCCCGCCGGGTGTTCCTCGCCGCCGACCACTCGAAGTTCGGCCGTCCCGCGATGGTGCGGCTTGGCCGGCTCGGCGACGTCCACGCCCTGTTCACCGACGCCACGCCGCCCGACCCGATCCCGCGTCTTTTGGCCGAAGCCGGCGTCGAACTGCACGTGGCGCTCGCGCGTGACCGGAAGCTGGACACCGCCTGAAGTTTCCTATTGCGAAGATTTGTATTTCACTTCTAGCATCGACGTTCGAAAACGAAAACAGGGGAACGTTGTGGCCACGCCGATCGACGTCCTGGTTGTGGGCGGGGGTATCAACGGCGCTGGCATCGCCCGGGACGCCGCGGGCCGCCGCCTGTCCGTCACCCTCTGCGAGAAAGGCGACCTTGGCAGCGCCACCTCGTCCGCGTCCAGCAAGCTCATCCATGGCGGCCTGCGCTACCTGGAATACTACGAGTTCCGCCTGGTGCGGGAGGGCCTGCTGGAACGCGAGCGGCTGCTGGCGATCGCGCCCCACATCATCTGGCCGCTCGACTTCGTCCTGCCGCACGTGGACAGCGTGCGCCCGGCGTGGTTGATCCGGCTCGGCCTGCTGCTGTACGACCATCTCGCGCCCCGCAAGCGGCTGCCGGCGGCGCGCGGGGTCCGGCTCGACCGTCACCCGGCCGGCGCACCGTTGAAGGCCGGCCTGCGCCGCGGCTTCATCTACGCCGATTGCTGGGTCGAGGATTCGCGCCTGGTCGTCCTCAACGCCCGCGATGCCGCCGAGCATGGCGCGCGTATCCTGACGCGAACCCGGCTCGTGCAGGCCGTGCGCGCCGGTGATCTTTGGGAGTGCGAGCTGGCCGGGCCGGACGGGCTCCGCGAGACGGTGGCGGCGCGCGTGCTGGTCAACGCCGCCGGGCCATGGGTCGAAGGCGTGCTGAACCAGGCGGTGGGGGTCAACAGCGCCAAACAGGTGCGCCTGATCAAAGGCAGCCACATCGTGCTGCCGCGCCTGCATGATGGGGCGGAGGCCTACATCCTGCAGAATACCGACCGGCGCATCGTGTTCGCCATCCCGTACGAGGGCGGCTTCACTCTGGTCGGCACCACCGACGTGCCGTTCGACGGCGATCCCGGCCGCGTGCACATCGCCCCCGACGAGACCGACTACCTGATCGCCGTCGTGAACCGCTATTTCCGCCGTCAGGTGACCCCGGCCGACGTAGTCTGGAGCTACGCCGGCGTGCGCCCGCTATTCGACGACGCGGCCAAAAGCGCCTCGGCCGTGACGCGGGATTACGTGCTCGACGTCGATTCCGGGCCGGGCCGCCCGGCGCTGCTGTCGGTGTTCGGCGGCAAGATTACGACCTTCCGCCGCCTGGCCGAGCACGCGCTGGAGAAGCTGCAGCCGCACCTTCCGCACGCCGGACCCGCCTGGACCGCTCAATCGCCGCTCCCGGGCGGCGACATGCCGGACGCGGATTTCGACCGTTTCCTGGCCGGGTTCCGCGCGCGGCACGCGTTCCTGAGCGCGACGCTGTCCCATCGCCTGGCCCGCGCCTACGGCACCCGCGCCGACCGCCTGCTCGACGGCTGCGCCTCCATGGCCGAACTCGGGCGGCATTACGGCGGCGAACTGCACCAGCGCGAGGTGGACTATCTGTGCGCCGAGGAGTGGGCCGAGACCGCCGAGGACATCCTGTGGCGTCGCTCCAAGCTCGGCCTGCACGTCCCCGGCGGCGCCGACGCCGCGCTGGACGAGGCTTTGGGCCGCCAGGTGCGGGCCGCCTCGTGAGCTTCGTCCTGCGCCAGGTCGAACGAACCGCCGGGCCGGAACGCGTCCTGCATCCGGTCGACCTGACCTTGGAGCCGGGGTCGATCACCACCTTGCTGGGGCCGATTCGGGCCGGCAAAACCTCATTGATGCGGTTGATGGCCGGGCTCGACCAGCCGACCGGCGGACGTATCCTCGACGACGGGCAGGACGTCACCGGCGTCGACGTGCGCCGCCGCAGCGTGTCGATGGTGTACCAGCAGTTCATCAACTATCCGAACTTCACGGTGTACCACAACATCGCCTCGCCGCTGGTGGTCGCGGGGCGGCTCGGGCGGCGCGCGCGCGACCAGCGGGTGCGGGAGATGGCGGAGCGGCTCGGCCTCACGCCGTTCCTGCAGCGGCTGCCGGCGGAGTTGTCGGGCGGCCAGCAGCAGCGCACCGCGCTTGCCCGCGCCATGGTGAAGGACAGCCGGCTGCTGCTGCTCGACGAGCCGCTGGTCAACCTGGACTATAAATTGCGCGAGGACCTCCGCGCTGAGATGAAGTCGCTGTTCCGCGGCAGCGAGCGCATCGTGGTGTACGCCACCACGGAGCCGCAGGAGGCGCTCCGGCTGGGCGGGCAGACCTGCGTGCTCAGCGAAGGCCGCAAGCTGCAGGACGGCCCGGCGCTGGAGGTCTACCGCACGCCGTCGACCCTGCAGACGGCGCACCTGATCAGCGACCCGGCGATGAATGTCCTCCCCGGCGTCCTCGCGGTCGCGAACGGCCGCAAGCACATCCAACTGGACGGGGGCGTCACGCTGCCCTTGCCGGACGGGTTCGAGGACCTGCCTGCCACCCGCTACACCTTCGGCCTGCACGCCGCCCATGTGTCGTTGGACGCCGGCTCCGGCCGCAGCGAGTTGCCGGTCGTGATCGAGCTCGCCGAGATCAACGGCTCGGAAACCTTGCTGCACGGCCGCTACGGCGCGCTCCCGGTGCTGCTGCAGATGGACGGCGTGCACGACGCGGCGATTGGTTCGGCCGCGGTGTTCTGGTTCGACCCGGCGCGCCTGTACGCCTTCGACGCCGCCGGCGCCCTGGCCTGCGCGCCCCGCTTCGAGTCCGTCCGTGCCACTCACAGCGGGGAGGGCCGGCATGGCGCGTATTCAGCTGCATGACGTCGCCCACAGCTACCGCGTGAACCCGACGCGGCCGGCGGACTACGCGCTGCGCCCGCTCGACCTGGTGTGGGAGGACGGCGGCGCCTACGCCCTGCTCGGCCCCTCCGGATCGGGGAAAAGCACGCTGCTCAACATCCTCTCGGGCCTGGTGCGGCCCTCGCGCGGGCGGCTGCTGTTCGACGGCGTCGACGTGACCGACCGCAGCGCCCGCGCCCGCAACATCGCCCAGGTGTTCCAGTTCCCGGTCATCTACGACACCATGACGGTGTTCCAGAACCTTGCGTTTCCTCTGCGCAACCGCGGCGTGGCGGCGTCCGTCATCCGGGCGCGGGTGGAGCAGGTGGCGGCAATCCTCGACCTGACCGCGGACCTCGGCCACCGCGCCGCCGGGCTGACGGCCGACGCCAAGCAGCGCATCTCGATGGGGCGCGGGCTGGTCCGCACCGACGTCGCCGCGATCCTGTTCGACGAGCCGCTGACGGTCATCGACCCGGCGCTGAAATGGCAGTTGCGCCGCAAGCTCAAGCAAATCCACGCCGAGCTGAAGCTGACGTTGATCTACGTCACCCACGACCAGACCGAGGCGCTGACCTTCGCCGACCACGTCGTGGTCATGAACGACGGCGAGGTGCTGCAGCAGGGCTCGCCGCAGGAGCTGTTCGAGCGGCCGGCCCACGTCTTCGTCGCCCATTTCGTCGGCAGCCCCGGCATGAACCTGCTGCCATGCGAATTCCACGGCGGCACGGCCACCATCGCCGGCCAGCCCGTCATGCTCGCCTCCAACGCCGCCGCGGGCGCCCTCACGCTCGGCATCCGGCCGGAGTTCGTGGGGCTGTCCGACCCCGGCGATTCGGTGCAGTTGAGCGTGACCGTGGACGAGATCGAACCGCTCGGCGGCCACCAGCTGATCCACGCCCGCGTCGGCGGAAGCCGGCTCGCGATCAAGGCGGCGCCGGAGATCGCGGTGCCATCGGGGGCGAACCTGCCCGTCTGGCTGCCACGCCGGTGGATCAGGCTGTATGCCGACGGCGTGCTGGTCGCATGAAGCCGGTCA
>JAABUX010005548.1_pt1 | contig 15451 bp, 15 predicted proteins | sample 5561851 | NCBI WGS metagenome assembly JAABUX01 (sample SAMN10711883, study PRJNA513361) | rock metagenome | isolation source: Antarctica rocks | place: Antarctica: Victoria Land, Richard Nunatak red sandstone | collected 2016-01-03 | reverse complement strand
CCCTACGGCGTGGACGTTTCCAGCGGGGTGGAGCGCGACGTTCGCCGAAAAGACCCGGACCTGGTGCGGGCTTTCCTGCAAGCTGTACGCGATGCCGATGCAGAAGGGTAGGTTCGGCCCCTACGGAGGCCAGTACGTGCCGGAAACGCTGATGGCGGCCTTGGCTGAGCTGGAAGAGGCATGGGACGAGGCGTGGGCGGACACCGCCTTCCAACTGGAGCTCCGGGCCCAGCAGCACGCTTTCATCGGGCGGCCGACCCCGCTCTATTCCGCCGACCGGTTGAGCGCGGAATACGGCGGAGCGCGCCTGCACCTGAAGCGGGAGGATCTCTGCCACACCGGCGCTCACAAGCTCAACAACGCGCTCGGTCAGGTGCTGCTCGCCAACCGCATGGGCAAGACGCGGATCATCGCCGAGACCGGCGCCGGCCAGCACGGGGTGGCCACCGCGACCGCCTGCGCGCGCTTCGGTCTGGAGTGCGTCGTCTACATGGGCCGGGAGGATATGCGGCGGCAGTCGGTCAACGTGCGGCGGATGCGCCTTCTCGGTACCGAGGTGCGAGAGGTGACCATCGGCACCGCCACGCTCAAGGACGCAACGTCGGAAGCGATCCGTGACTGGGTGGCCAACGTCGGCAGCACGCACTACGTGATCGGCTCTGCGGTCGGCCCGCATCCCTATCCCCAACTGGTGCGCGACCTGCAGCGTGTGATCGGCGACGAGGCCCGCGATCAGTATCTGGCCGCTGAAGGGCGGCTGCCTGACATCGTCATGGCCTGTGTGGGAGGCGGCTCCAACGCGATCGGCATGTTCACGGCCTTCATCGGCGACCAGGATGTCCGGCTGGTCGGCCTGGAGGCGGCCGGCCGGGGCGTGGAGACTGGGCTGCACGCCGCCTCGCTCAGCGGCGGCCGGCCCGGCGTTCTGCACGGCAGCTATTCGTATGTGCTCCAGACCGACGACGGCCAGGTGCGGCCGACGCACTCTGTCTCCGCCGGGCTGGACTACCCGGGGGTCGGGCCGGAGCACGCCTTCCTGCGTGACATGGAGCGCGTCGAGTACTCCGCCGTGACCGACGCGGAAGCGGTGGCTGCGTTCAAGCTCTGCACCCGCCTGGAGGGGATCATCCCGGCCCTCGAGCCGTCGCACGCGCTCGCCCGGGCCAGCGCCTTCGCCGAAGAGCTGGGCCCCCCCGGCCGGATCCTGATCTGCCTGAGCGGCCGAGGCGACAAAGACATGGACTCGGTGGAGGAATTCGATGCCCAGCGCTGAGCCGGGGGGTCCCGCCAGATGGATGCTGCGATGACGACGAAAACCGCACACGGGAGCCGTTTGGAGGCTGCGCTTCGACGCGACGGAGAGCGGCTGGCATTGGTGCCCTACACGATGGCCGGCTATCCCGACCGGCCGCGCTCCATCGAGCACGGCCGGGCCTACGCCAGAGCAGGCGCAGCCGCGATTGAGGTGGGCGTGCCCTACAGCGACCCGCTTGCCGACGGTCCGGTCGTACAGCGGGCGGGACAGGCGGCCCTCGACCAGGGCACGACGCTGGCCGACGCCATCCGTGTGGCCGCGGCGATCGCAGAGGAGGACGCTCCTGTCGTGCTCATGACTTACGTGAGCCCCATCCTCAGCTACGGCGGCAGGCGCTTGGCTGTCGACGCCGCCGCGGCCGGCATCGCCGGCGTGATCATCCCCGACCTGCCGGTGGAGGAGGCCCAGCCGCTGGTGGAGCCGCTCCGGGAGGCTGGCCTGGATACGATCTTCCTGGTCGCTCCGACCAGTCCGGGCAGCCGGATACGGAAGATCGTGGAACAGAGCTCCGGCTTCGTCTACTGCGTCACGCTGGCGGGCGTAACGGGCGCGCGCTCAGAACTCGATCCGGGATTGGCAGCACTGCTCTCACGGCTCAGGGCCGCCACGGCTCTGCCCGTCGCCGCTGGGTTCGGCATCTCGACGCCCGACCACCTGCGCCGTCTCCGGGGCCGAGCCGAGGCGGCCGTGGTCGCGAGTGCGCTGCTGGCCCGTGTCCAGGCCGGCGAGAATCCGCTGGCGCTGGCCGAGGAGCTGCTGCAAGCTTGCCGGTGAGAGGTATCCGGGGCGCGACGACCGCTGACGCCAACGAGCCGGAGCAGATCGCCAGCGTCACGCAGGCGTTGCTGGAGCAGCTGGCAGCGGTCAACGACATCGACCCGGAGGAGATCGCCTTCGCCTACTTCACCACCACCCCAGACCTGGACGCGGAATTTCCAGCCGTCGGCGCTCGGCGCCTGGGTTGGATCGATGTTCCACTGCTCTGCGGCCATGAGCTGGCCGTGCCGGCCAGCAACGCCCGCTCGGTGCCGCGCTGCATCCGGGTGGTGCTGCTGTACAACACAGAGAGGCGTCAGCGGGAATTCAAACACGTGTATCTGCGCGGGGCGCAGGCAATCAAGCAGGAGCTCGACCGGCATCGGTCGCAAACAGAAGGAATCGCCCAGTGATCATCGTCATGTCCCACCAAGCCACCCTGGCCCACGTCGAGGCAGTCATCGAACGCGTGGTGGAGGTCGGCCTGCAGCCAGAAGTCACCCGGGGCGAGGACAGATCCGTCGTCGCGGTGGTCGGAGCCAACGCCTATGCCTACCGCGAGGCCTTCTCGCACCTGCCCGGAATCCAGGAGATCCTGCAGATCTCGAAACCCTTCAAGCTGGCCAGCCGCGAGTTCCTGCCCCACAACTCCGTCGTTCACGTGGGCGGAGTCCCGGTCGGCGGTCCGGAGGTCGTGATGATGGCCGGCCCCTGCTCGGTCGAGAACGAGGAAATGCTGATCCACACGGCTCGGTTCGTGAAGTCTCGGGGCGCCCGAATCCTGCGCGGTGGCGCCTTCAAGCCGCGCACCTCTCCCTACAGCTTCCAGGGCCTGGGCGAAGCCGGGCTCAAGATGCTGGCCACAGCGCGAGACGAGACCGGTTTGGCCGTGGTGAGCGAGGTGGTCGCGCCCGCGGACGTGGATTTGCTCTGCCGCTACGTCGACATGCTCCAGGTGGGGACCCGCAACATGCAGAACTACGCCCTGCTGCAGGAGGTTGGTCGTTCGGGCAAGCCGGTGCTGCTGAAGCGCGGCATGTCATCGACCATCGAAGAGTGGCTGCTGGCGGCGGAGTACGTCCTGAGCCAGGGCAACCGCGGCGTCGTGCTCTGCGAGCGCGGCATCCGAACGTTCGAGACCTCGACCCGCTTCACGCTCGACCTGAACGCGGTGCCCATGGTCCGGCAGCTATCCCACCTGCCTGTGGTGGTGGACCCCTCACAGGGGACCGGGCGCTGGGCGCTGGTGCGGCCGATGTCGCTGGCCGCCGTCGCCGCGGGCGCCTGTGGCCTGATCGTGGAGGTGCACCCGGAGCCCGACCTGGCACTCTCCGACGGGGCCCAATCGCTCGACTTCGACAACTTCACCACCCTCATGAGCGACCTGCAGCGCCTGGAGGCCGTCACCACTCCCCAGCCAGCCTGAAGTGGTCGGGCTACTGCTCCGGGCGGTCCTGCCGAACGGTGGCAGAAGCCTGTGATGACGGCAGTCAGCTCGTATTGACCGGCGGCCGGCGGCGGCCGCTGGCCGGGACGCTGCTGCCCGGCCTCGTGCTTGCGCTGTTCGGCTGCTGCGGCGGCCCAAGCCGTCAACATGAGTACCTGATGCGAATCGGGATCATCGGCCTGGGTCTGATGGGCGGCTCCCTGGCGCTGGCGCTACGGGAGCAGACGCCGGGTTTGACGGTGCTGGGTGAAGACACCGACGAGGCCACGCAGAGGACAGCGCTGGAGAGTGGACTCATAGTCGAGGGCCGGCCGCGGGAGGCGGATCTGCTCGTGCTCGCCTGCCCCATCTCCGCGATGCGAGCTGTGTTCGGCGCCCTGCGGGGCTTCGACGGAGTCGTCACCGACGTCGCCAGCACGAAGGTCCAGGTCCTGGCCTGGGCTGGGGAGGCGGGGCTGGACTTGGTCGGCGGCCATCCAATGTGCGGCCGCGAGCAGTTCGGTTTGAGCGCCGCTCAAGCGGACCTCTACCAAGGCGCCTCTTGGGTGCTCACCCGCGACGAGCCGATGGTCTTGGACCTGGTCCGCTCGGTGGGCGCCAACCCGGTCTTCCTGACTGCGGAGCGCCACGATCGTGTGGTGGCCGGGATCAGCCATGCCGCCTTCCTGCTCTCGGCGGCCTACGTGCTGGCTCTGGCCGGCTCTCCCGACTGGGAAGACATGCAGCGGGTGGCCGGTCCTGGTTTCCGCGATGTGAGCCGGCTCGCCGCCGGCGATCCGCGCCTCTATGCCGCCATCGCCACCAGCAACCGCACACCGGTGGCCGAGACCCTGAGGGCGATCGAACAGAGCCTGGCCGCCCTGCGCCAGCGGGTAGAGGCCGGCGGCGCTGAATTACCGCAGCTCTTCTCGGAGGCAAAGCGATTGCGCGACCGCTGGGCCGGCGACCATCCCGAGGGTGGCAGGTGAGCGCAATCCGGGTCCGTTCACCGCGTCGGCTGACGGGCACGTTGAGGCTGCCCGGCGACAAGTCGATCTCCCACCGAGCGCTCATCTTCAACTCCATCGCCCATGGCCAGGCCGAGATCAGGGGCCTATCTGAGGGCGCCGACGTGGTAAGCACGGCCGGCTGCCTGCGTGCCCTCGGGGTGGCGATGGGGGACGGCTGGGTGGAGGGGCGTGGCCTGGCGGGGCTGCGGCCCGCTGGCGGGCCGCTCGACTGCGGCAACTCCGGTACCACCATGCGGCTGCTGGCGGGCCTGCTGGCCGGCCTCCCGTTTTCCAGCGCGTTGATCGGGGACGCGTCGCTCTCGCGCCGGCCGATGGACCGTGTGGTCGACCCGCTGCGCCGGATGGGCGCCGCCGCCCAGCTTGTACCGCTGCGGGTCGGCGGCCGCCCGCTGCGCGCAATCAGCTACGAGAGCCCAGTCCCCAGCGCGCAGATCAAGTCGGCGCTGTTGCTGGCCGGTCTGTCCGCCGAGGGCCGCACCGAGATCGTCGAGTCCGCGCCTTCCCGGGATCACAGCGAGCGCATGCTGGCCGCCCTCGGTGCCCCGCTGGAGGCCGGCCGCGGTAGGGTTGCCCTCGACGGCCCGTTCGACGCTCTCCGGGCGCGGGATGTGGAGATCCCCGGGGACTTCTCGGCCGCGGCCTTCTGGCTGGTGGCGGCCAGCCTCCATCCGGGTGGCAGCCTGCGGCTGCGGCACGTGGGCCGGAATCCGACTCGCACGACTCTGCTGGACGTGCTCCGCCGCCTCGGGGCACGCTGGACGGTGAGCGCTGAGCGGACGGTGGGTGGCGAGCCCGTGGCCGACCTGGAGATCCGCACAGCCGTCGACCTGCGCCCTTTCGAACTGGCGCCGGACGAGATCGGCTCGCTGATCGACGAGCTGCCCGTCCTTGCGGTGGCGGCCTGCTTGCTGCCCGGGACATCGCGGCTGGCCGGCGCGGCCGAGCTCAGGGTCAAGGAGTCGGACCGCATCGCCGCCATGGCCGAAGGCCTCGGCCGGCTGGGTGCACACATCCGGGAGCTACCGGACGGCTGGGAGATCACGGGCGGCGCCCAGCTTCGGGGCACCCAAGTGAGCAGCCAGGGCGACCATCGAGTGGCAATGGCGCTGGCGGTGGCCGGCCTTCTCGCTGCTGGGGAGACGGAGATCGATGGTGCCGAGTGCGTCGACATCTCCTATCCGGCGTTCTGGGCGGACCTGGAGCGACTCTGCGCGTGGTGACGCGGTGGCTCGCCGCTAGAGTCGGAAAGTGATCACCATTCTCGGTGGGGGAGTGGCGGGCGCCGCGCTGGCCCGCGCTCTGGCCCTGCGCGGGCGGGGGGACGTGGTGGTGGTCGACCCCTGGCCCTTGGGGACGGGTTCGACCGGACGAGCGTTCGGCGGCTTTCGCACCCAGCACGGCAGTCCGCTCAACATCGCGCTATCGCTTGCCTCGCGGCCCTACTTCGCCGCTCGGGCAGACCGTATCGAGTTCGCCTCCGTCGGCTACCTCTATGTCGCCGAGACGGTCGCGGCGGGAGCGGAGCTGGCCGCGCGAGCCGGGCTGCAAAGCGCTCAGGGCCTGCCCATCCAGCATCCCGATCCCCGCACCCTGTTTCCTCAGGCGGTCGCCGACAACCTGTTCGGCGCCAACTACTGCGCGTGGGACGGCGTCTACCTGCCGGCCAAGCTTCTCGCCTGCCTGCACGAGGAGGCGAGGGCGGTCGGCGCCAGCTTCCGCTATGAGACCGAAGCCAGCCCAAACGACCTGGAGGCGGAGCAGGTTGTGATCTGCGCAGGTAGCTGGTCGGCTCAGGTCGGAGCGTCGCTGGGCGTCAGCCTGGCGGTGACGCCGCTCGAGCGCGGTGTCTTCCAGGTCGGCCCCTTCGACTGGTTGACGCCGCAGACGCCGGTGCTGCTGGAGGCCGGCTCCGGTTACCACTGCCGCGAACGGCAAGGCCGGCTGCTCGTCATGGGGCCCGGCGACCCGACCGGCTGGGAGCATCATCGGCAGTGGCTCGCGCGCCGCATCCCCGCGGCGGCCGTCCAGCGGCCGGAGAACAGCTGGACCGGCCTCTACGAGATGACTTTCGACCACCATCCCCTGGTCGGTCGAACAGAGCGGCCGGGAGTGTGGGCGATGTGCGGCTTCTCCGGCCACGGCGTCATGCATTCGCCGGCGGTGGCTGAATCGCTGGCCGCCATGTTGCTGGGCGATACCCCCCCGCTGGACCTGACGTCCCTCAGCCCGCTCAGGACCAAGCCGTTGCTGGATCGGACCCAGCTCTGATGGGAACCCCTCGCGAGGAGGTGCTCTGCGTCCGGCGCACCGACATCTTTCCCGACAGCGCCTGGCACGGCTTCGTCGGCGAGGGCTTGGAGCGCTGCCAGCGGGTGATTCGGGAGCAGTCGTTCTTTCTGCCCCGGGGGCAGGTGGAGGACGACCCCACCTATCAGCAGATCATCCCTTACTGCGTCTTCCGCCACGGCGACCGCTACTTCCTCACGCGGCGGCTCAAAGCGTCCTCGGAGAAGCGACTCCGTCAGCAGTATTCACTGGGCGTGGGCGGTCACATCAACCGGAGGGATGTGGCGGGCGGAGATCCGATCACCGATGGAATGCGCCGGGAGTGGGAGGAGGAGGTCCAGTACCGCGGCAGCTTCGACGCAGCGCTCTTGGGCCTGCTCAACGACGACTCCTCGCCGGTCTCGAAGGTTCATCTGGGAGTGGTGTTCCTGATCGACGGAGACTCCCCCGAGATCGCCATTCGGGAGACCGACAAGCTCTCCGGTGAGTTGCTCACGCTGGATGAGATGCGCATCCACTACCTGGCCATGGAGTCCTGGTCTCAGATGGTCTATGACCGGCTCCGGGGTGCGCCGGTGGAGACCGCCGGTTCTGGGCTGGCGATAGAGCGGCAGGCTTCGCGCCCGAACGCGGACTAGCGTCAGCGGCCGCGACTGCTCCGCACGAAGCCCATCGCTTGGTACATCGCCCGCAGGGTCGGCTCCGACACCTCGCGCGCCTTCTCGGCGCCCTGGTTCAGCAGCCGCTCCAGCTCGCCAGGATCCGCCCGCAGAGTCAGGTAGCGCTCCCGGATGGGCCTGAGGCACCCGATCACGGATTCGGCTACCGCCGCTTTGAAGTGGCCGTAGCCCTTATCGCCGTATTGCGACTCGATCGACTCGGGCGAGCGTCCCGAGGCCACCGACATGATGGCGATCAGATTGGCCACCCCAGGCTTGTCCGCAGCGCGGTTCACCTCGCGGCCGGCGTCCGTCACGGCCGCCATCACCTTCTTCCGGATCGCGTCCGGCTCGTCCACGAGCAGGATCTTGCCCATGTCCGTGCTGGTAGTCGTGCCCATCTTCTTCGCGGGGTGGATCAGATCCATGATCCGCGCCCCCTCGGTCGGGTAGCGACCCTGCGGCAGCTTGAACGTCTCGCCGAACCGCTGGTTGAAGCGGGTGGCCACTTCGCGAGCGAGCTCCAGGTGCTGTCGCTGATCGTCACCGATCGGTACCTCATCCGTCTGATAAAGCAGGATGTCGCCGGCCATCAGGACTGGGTAGGTGAAGAGGCCGGCGCTGACGAAGCTCTGTTGCTCGGCCTTCTCCTTGAACGCGGCCATGCGCCGCAACTCGCCAAAGCTGGTCACGGCCGAGAGCAGCCAGGCCGCCTCGGCATGGGCGGCATTGTGGCTCTGGACGAAGATGGTCGAGCGGTCGGGATCGAGACCGGTGGCGAAGAGCATGGCGGCGAGATCGAGCGAACTGTCACGCAACTGCTGCGGCTGGTAGTTGACGGTGACCGAATGCAGGTCCACGATGCAGAAGAAGGCTTCGCCCTGCTCCTGGGTGGCCGCGTACTGGCGGAACCCACCCGAGTAGTTGCCGAAGTGCTTGGCCCCGGTGGGCTGGATGCCCGAAAAGATCCGCATGTGGCCTGCCATTATCCCTGGTTGCCGCTCAGCCGGCGCGCGGCCAGCGGGAGAGCAGCTCGCCCGGCGAACCTCTGCCCGAGCTCTTCACTGGACCGGCGCAGGGGCAGGCAGAGCAGTACCTGGATCGCCCCATTCGACCCCCACTTACGTATCACAGAACCGAAGGTGAGAACATGCGATATGTAGAGGCAGGTGGAGAGCGGATCTCCGTGATCGGGCTGGGGACCTGGCAGTTCGGTTCGGGGGAATGGGGTTACGGCGGCGACTATGCCGAGCGCACTGCCGGCCAGATAGTCAACCGGGCCCTCGATCTTGGGATCAACCTGATCGACACGGCCGAGCTCTACGGCTTCGGGCGCTCCGAGCGCATCATCGGCAGGGCCATCGCGGGACGGCGGGAGCACGCCTTCCTGGCCACGAAGGCCTTTCCCGTTCTGCCGTTCCCATTCGTCATCGGCCGCCGGGCCCGAGGTAGCGCCCGCCGCCTCCTGGTCGAGCAGCTCGACCTCTACCAGCTGCACTTCCCCAACCCCCTGGTTCCAGCCTCGACTCAGCTGGGCGGCCTGCGCCGCCTACGGGAGCGGGGCCTCATCCGGCAGGCGGGGGTGAGCAACTACTCGCTGGAGGCGTGGCAGCGCGCGGATCGGGCGCTGGGCTCGCCCGTCCTCTCCAACCAGGTGTCCTACAGCCTGCTCCAGCAGCAGCCGCGAGCCGACCTGGTGCCGTTCGCACAGCGCGAGGGCCGCGTCCTCATCGCCTATAGCCCGCTCTCACAAGGCGCACTCTCTGGCCGCTACGGACCGGGGCGGCTGCCCAGCGGCCGCATCCGCCGGCTCAATCCGCTCTTCCGCCGACCCGAGCGGCTGGCCGCTCTCGGCGCCGAGCTCGAGGCCGTCGGGCAGCGGCACGCCGCCACGCCCTCGCAGGTGGCGCTCGCCTGGCTCGTGAACCAGCCCCAGGTGGTCGCCATCCCGGGTGCCAGCTCGGTGGCGCAGCTGGAAGAGAACGCGGCGGCAGGCGATCTCCGGCTGGAGACAGAGGACATCGTGCGGTTGGACGCGGCGGCGACCCGCTTTCACGCGGCCTGACTCAGCATGTTCAGATCACGGATGGCCGCCGATCTCCTGGACTACCTCAGAGGAATGGGCGGTCCCGAGCGCGACATCGAGATCGGGATCCAGACCATCCACAGCTACACAACTCTGGTCAGTGAGATGGGCATGGAGGTCCTGACTGCTCCCATGGACCCTGCCCTCTCCCAGGCGCTTGACGAGCAGAAGTACCGGCGGATCCTCGGGCTTGCGGTCCAGAGAACGGCTGGGGGAAGAGCAGGCTACCTCCCAGATCTGATCGAGGGAGTCCGTTACAGCCGCGAAAACCGGCCGATCTTCTCTATGCCGCCGTGGGGATGCTGGCTACGGTGGGGTTCGCGCCTAGCGTCGTGACGCTGGTGGTCCTATCGAACCAAGCCATCCATGCCGGCGCCAGCGGATACGGGGCGTTACAGGCCACCACAACCGTCGGACTGGCCGTGGGCGCTGCTCTGGGTGGACGTCTCGCTCAGCGGTTCCCAAGAGTAACAGTCATGGCGCTGGGATACATCGCCATGGGAGCCGGGACTTTGCTCCTCGGTCTGGCCCCGTCGCTTGCCTTCGGAGTGCTCTGGGTAGCGATCCGCAGCGCTTGCAACGGCGTGCTCTCTGTTGCCGGCGTCTCCGTCATCCAACAGCTGGCGCCGAATCAATACCGGGGAAGGGTCCTGGCACTCATCCGCACTGCCTACGAGATTCCGCGACTCCTCTTGCTTCCGCTCGCGGGAGGGCTAATCCAAGTCCAGACGCCGGTGAGATCCGAGATCGCTGTCGTCTCGAGCCGCGCAACAGCTTGGCGGAGCTTCGGCACCGGCCCCCGGGTGGCACTTGACGGACCTCAGTATGAGGTCCAATATCGAACTGTATCCGCGTTCTGAAGAGGGTTCCGCAGAGAGGCTGAGTGCGATGCGTCAGATCGGCGTAGCAACGGCAGCGGTGGGTTCGGACGACCTGTGCGATCCCATGGAGTCAGCTGGACCGAGTTGCTTCCATCCAGCAGTCACCCAGCAAACAAGCCCGTATGACTCGACGGTGGAAGGCTCGGACTGTTGGAGCCCGTGGCGCTCGTAGCGTCCCATGCACTGATGCTTCTCGACCCAATCGTCCGTGGGATTCTCGTAGCGGTGCTCTTGACGGCGGCTGTCGGTAAGACAAACGACTTCCGCTCGTTCCGCGCAACATTGACCGACTTGGGTTTCCCGAGTTCGATCAACGCGGGACTGGCAGCGATGGTTATCGGAACGGAGTTCCTGTTGGCTTGCACCTTGGCATTGGGTATCCCGTCCCAACTGGCTGGCGCATTATGCGCCCTGTTGTTTGCGGTGTTCGCGGCCGTGAGTCTGCTGGCGGAGAGGGTGGGCCGCGTTGTCTCTTGTGGCTGCTTCGGTGCAGGTGAACTGAATCTGGGAACTGTGAGCGCTGTCAGGAGCGCGATACTGGCAGCGCTATCGTTGATCCTGTTACTGACCGGATCTCCCAACCCAGGCAATGGATTCGGGCTCCTTTTTACAGTAGCGGTCGTGACAAGCGCCAGCTTTTGGTTAGCGTCTTGGCGTAGGACTGGGCGACCAGCTGGTTTCCGATGAGTGGCCTGATTCAACTCAATTGGTCTGGTGCCGCTGATCTTATGCTCTTAGCTCTCATCCTTCTAGTCGGTACGGCGGTAGTTGACCAGAAGCGCGCGGTGGGGCAGCTAAAGAAATCCCTCAACGCGCTGAGGGGTCCGAGGGTGTTCCGTCCAGAGGGCGGGATGCCTCTTCCAGAACTGGAGGCTATCAGCGCGCGGGATCGCCGCCGAGTCGGTTGGCAGGATTACTTTCCCACCGGCCGGGGCGTTGCCTTGATGCTAGATCCAGATAAGGAAGAGTGCTGGCGGCTAGGACTCGAGATCGGCCATTACAAACAACAATGGACTAAGCTGCCACTGCTCGTTCTGGTACTCGGCGATATCAAGACTGCAGTCCGGTTCGTGCACAAGGCTGCAATTGCGGAGGAGATCGTCGCCCTTGCAGGAGATTGGGACGGCCTAGGCCCGCGGATACTCCCGCACGCGCTGGCCGTGGAGCCAGACTTAATCGCTGCCGGTGCTCATGTGCTTGAAATGGCTCAACTTCAGACATTCGAGGTAGGACTGACTGGTTACTCATCGGCATCCTGTAGCGAGCCGGTGATCCCTAAGCGCACGTCGGCGGATTCCTAGCCATGAAGGAGGTGATAAGGAACTATGGTTGTAATCGAAAAGGCGGCTCAGGCAGAGCGGAGTTCGATGCGGGACACTCCGATTCCCGCATGGCTGCGGGCGGTTGGAGTTACCGTGGGCGAGGCGGTGGGCGTCTTGGAGCCTGGGTCAACGAAGCGAGTAGAGACTCAGGACTGCCTTCCAGCTTGTGGTAGCTGTTATTGCGAAGGCTGCTGCTGCATCGACCCGGTTTGTGGCTACATCTGCTGTTGCTACTGCACGAGCTGTTGTGGGTAGATGCGTGGAGGACGGACATGTATGCGGGAGGGGCGATTCGCTCCTCCCGACCCATCAGGCGCGAAGGCGAGGATATTGATTGTCTGTGAACTCGTCACCACGAGGTGCGATCTAGCATCGCGGGGGCATGGTAGCGGCCATATCAGCGGTGCCGCAGCCGCGGTAGTGTACGATTAGACGGTTTACGGCAAATCCGGGTCCAGAATGTTCCGGATCAGCGAGCGGGAGGAAAGCGACCGACTTGGGCGAACCGGCGATCATTCTCGAGCGAATCTCTCGAGCCTTCACTAGCGGTACGGCGCAAGTCGCAGCAGTGCGTGACGTGACGCTGGTGGTAGAGAGCGGTGAATGCGTGGCAGCGATTGGCCCATCGGGCTCAGGGAAGAGCACTTTGCTCCACCTCATTGGCGGGCTCGACCGGCCCACCCAAGGTCGGCTCGAAGTCTATGGCTCAGATCTTGGCCGCTTGTCGGAATCTCAGTTAACCAAGTTCAGGGCATCGAACATTGGGCTGGTGTTCCAAGAACCGCATCTCCTACCCGGCCTAACGGCGCTTGAGAACGTCATGGTTGCACGGATTCCATTCGATAACCGGTCGCGACTAGAGAAGTCTGCGCGGCTGCTGCTAGCGTCCGTCGGGTTGTCGCATCGGATGGACCACCCGCCAGCTCGGTTGTCGGGTGGCGAGCGTCAGCGCGTTGGAATCGCTCGAGCTCTCATCGGTAATCCACGGCTCCTGCTGGCGGACGAACCGACCGGCAACCTTGACGCGAGTACAACCGAGGAGATCCTTTCGCTCCTCTCATCCATACGTGAGAGTCGAGAGCTGACAACGGTCATTGCCACCCATGACCCAGCTGTCGCGGCGATAGCGACTCGGATCGTCGGCCTTCGAGGTGGAGCCATCGAACGTGATGAGCCTATCGACGACGATCAGCCACGGATCGACGCAAAGCTGCTCAAACTCTGATGATCTGGGTCGCTTTCCGCCAACTTCAAGCGCGCCGAACAGCGTCGCTCCTGGCTGGTATTGGACTGCTCACCGCCACGCTGGGGTTCGTGGTACTCGGCTCCACCTCCCAGACGACCCAGGCAGTCCTGAGGGGGGAGGTCGAGCAGTCTTGGCCGGCCCCTTACGACCTACTCGTGCGGCCTACGGGGTCGCCGACGCCACTGGAGAAGCAGGACGGGCTCGTGCGGCCCAACTACCTGTCGAGCGTCGCTGGCGGTATCACCGAAGACCAGCTGAATGGAATTCGCAACCTCGTTGGGGTGGAAGTGGCCGCGCCGATCGCCATCGTCGGCATCTACAACTGGCCGAGCATCGTCCCGGCTGGCCTGGCTGCGGCTCTGGACCCGAAGCAGCCAATTCAGTTGTTTCGACTGGAAATTACGGCGACCGCGGACGCCAGCACATCACATATCCGCTATCCCTACAACCTCTATGTCGCCATGTCGAGTAGCGGCGTACTGCACGAGCGGAGGGCCCCGGGCCAGATGCCTCGCCGAACCCTGGACACCCCGGTTGGATCCATCGACTGCTGGAACACCTCCGAGCCGGAGCTGCCGTACTGCTGGGCACCGCAGGCCGACTGCTCTGGCTGCTACCCGGAACTGGGCCCACTCCAGCCCTTCACGTCTGGCGACTACAACGTGGTCGTCTCGCAGCCCATGCTCATCGCGGGGGTCGATCCCCTGGCCGAGGCGTCCCTCGACGGATTGAACCAGTGTGTCGTCTCGGGTAACTATCTCAATCCCGCGCCCCTTGCGATCACGAAGGGTCAGGCGAACCTACCGGTGCTCCTGAGTACACGCACATTCGTTGACGAGACGTTCCAAATCGGGGTCACGCAGCTCGTCGGCCAGACCGCGGCCAGCGCTGCCAAGGCGCCGATGCAGGCCTCAGGATGGAAGCCTGCGACCAAGCGGGATCTGACGGCGCAGGATGCCTACAAGGCTTCCATCACCAACCCACAGGCATTCCAGGCGCCCGCGTCACCGATCCTCAGACCCGGAGACGTGTCGTACAAGCAGTTGGGCGGCCGGCTGCGAGCAGTGCCGGTCAGTCCGATGACTGCCGTGTACGGGGACTCGTACTACGCGGCAACTCCTCTCATCCAGAGAATGCCTCCCGAGGCGAGCGACACGTCTTTTCGCTCTCTCACCGACTCGCATTGGAATACCCAGGTTGGGGGAGGCTTCGCTCGTCCGACGTGGCAGCCGCAGGGCATGTTCGACCCTGACTGCCTCGCGCGTCGAGATCCATCCGCTTCAGTGGTCACCGGTTATAGCGTGCCGCAGGTGAACTTCGAAGGAAAGCAATTGGGTCCGACGCGGTCGGCAGCCGGTTACCTCACTCCCGCCCCAACGATGATCACGACGCTTAGCGCGGCACGGTACTTTGCCGATCCTCACCAGTACGACCCGGCGCTCGGTGACAAGTACATCTCTGCCGTTCGGGTCAAGGTGCATGGGGTCGACGCGCCCGGACCGGTCAGTCAAGCTCGAATTAGCCGCGTTGCAGCCGCCATTCACCAAGCCACGGGCCTCCAGGTGGACATCGTCCGTGGGTCGTCTCCCCGCTCGATCTCAGTTGACCTTGCGGCTGGGAAGTTCGGCCGGCCGGCCGGCGCGGTCCAGGAACCATGGGCTGTCAAAGGCGTCGCGTTCACTTTCCTGACAGCGGTGAGCCAGCAAAATCTTGCGATGTTCGCGCTCGTGTTGGTTGCGGGTGTCCTACTAGTCGGCCAGACGTCCTATGCAGCCGTTCAGCGTCGGCGTCGCGAATTCGGCGTACTTCGCGCTGTAGGCTGGAGTGCGACCAATATCGCGTGGCTGGTCGAGGCCGAGATGTTGCTCCTTGCGGTAGTCGTGGGTTTGATCGCCGTCGCCTTGGGATTCGCGGTCGTATTTGCGTTGCACTTGGTAGCCAGTTGGCAGCTCGTCGCCGCACTGCCGGTGGCGGTGCTTGTAGCCGGAGTGGCGGCAGTCATTCCGGCGATCTCGGCGGCACGGGGCACCGTTGTCAGTCACTTGAGCCGCAATCCCCATGGCAAACGATCTCACTTTCCGCGCACGCTTGCTGGTCTAGGCGTGCGTGATCTGCGAACACAATGGCGATCGGAGGCCGTCCTAGGTGTTGGCGCCATCGCGCTGGGGGCTTCGCTCTTCGGCATTCTCGTGCTTTTAGAGACTGCGTTCCGAGGCCAGCTTGATGCCTCAGTCCTGGGGCAGACGCTCTCGACGACGGTCCATCCGTTTCACATCGCGCTCGCCGCCATGACCCTGGTGGTCGGCGCGCTTGCGACCAGCCAGATAACCGCACTCGGCTACCTAGAACGCCGGCCGCACTTTGCCGTTCTGCGAGCTGGTGGATGGAGTCGAATTGCTATCGCTCAGCTGATCACAGCACAGGCGCTGGCCATGGGGGTCGT
>JAABUX010005547.1_pt1 | contig 15451 bp, 16 predicted proteins | sample 5561851 | NCBI WGS metagenome assembly JAABUX01 (sample SAMN10711883, study PRJNA513361) | rock metagenome | isolation source: Antarctica rocks | place: Antarctica: Victoria Land, Richard Nunatak red sandstone | collected 2016-01-03 | reverse complement strand
CATAGCTGCGATGAAACAGCGGCCGACGAAGGAGATGTGTGCAATGAGCATCATGGTTTACTCGCGGCTCGGCGACCTGCTCCGGGCGCGGAATCTGACGGTGCGTGACCTTCGACATCGGATCACTGCCCGTTTCGGGCCGGCGCTGGACACACGGACGCTTGAGCGATTGGCGCGCGCTGAGCGGGTCCGACGGCCGGACTTAGAGGTAGCTGCCGCCACCGCGGATGTGCTCGGGGTTAGCCTGAACGATGTCTTCGCTGTAGAAGCCGTCCCTGTCAATGACGAAGACGTGACTGTCTCCACCGACAACGCGACTGTCTCCTCCAAGGATGCAGAGAGCGATGTCCTTGACCCAGTGCAGAGCCACCGCCTGGAGACGCTCCGGAACCTGCAAGATCGACGGTCCCTTACACCGGATGAGCAAGTCGAGATGCAGGCGTTAGTCGCCGAGTGGGGCCGTCGCGCGCATGAGCAGGGTCTACATGAGTTGGCCCTGGAACGCAACCTGCCCCTGGAACAAGTGCGGACCGAGGTCGCGGCGGACTTCGAGCGGAGGCTCGCGTGGTGGGAAGAGGTACAGGGCGACCCGGCACGGCTGGACGCGCTCGTCAATGAAGCACGCGAGTACCAGCGGGCAAGCATCGGTGAGTAGTCTTACCTCCTAATGACGCCATTTCCGCCCCTGAATCTTGTAGAGCGCCTGTCTATCCTCTATCGTCGCGCCGTCCATGGCCTGAGCGAGATCGGGCGAGTAACGTCCGGGTCAAACGGCTTGCACTTCAATGCTGGAGGCGCCGAAGGTCCACTCGGCACACGGCACATCGCGATCCTACGCGGAGACTATCCACCCCCTTGGGCACGCACTGCTTATCGCTTGTGAGACCCTGACTGCAAACGCATTGGGTCAGTCAGGTCAATAGTCAATAGATGCTCTTCATGCGTTGTGATGGCATGTACCATGCACATGAATCGTATCGGTCTAGCCTTTGAGGAGGGTCCAATGGCCGACACGGAGCAAACTGTCACTATTAGTGTCCGCGTGCCGGAGAGCCTGCGCGACCAACTCAATGCCCTGGCAAAGGCGACTGAGCGGCCTCGCCACTACCTTGCCCTTGACGCCCTGCGTCGCTATGTTGAAGACGAGACGTGGGTTGTCGCCAGGATTCAGGAAGGTATTCGCGCCGCCGATGCGGGCGAGTTCGCGACGCCCGAACAGGTTGCCGCCGTGTTCAACAAGTACAGCGTTGCGTCAACCGAGTGTGCCAGGTGACCGTCGAGTGGACGATCCTGGCGCTGCTCATGGTAAGAGCTTGGGAGACAGATCATCGTGACGCCGCTTTCTTCCATCGATGATCCGGGTCCACGGAGTGCGCGTGCCAGTCCCGGAAGCGCTCGCGGACATACGCGACCTGATAGATGACGCGATCCTGGTGCGCGAGGATACGACCATCCAGGGGATGCGCTTGCTCCACCGTCACGTCGGGGTGGTGGCGGAGCCGTCCGGCGCGGTCGGCGTCGCCGCGATCCTCGAGCGGCCAGAGCTGTTTCGCGACGAACTCGTCGGCACGATCGTGTGCGGTGGTAACCTGACCGTGGAACAGATGCGGGAATGGCTTTGGTAAGCTTGAGCCCTACATGGCATGTTTGCTATGGTGAGATGTGAGAAGGAGCGAGCCACAATGACGACGACCGAGACATGGAACGGCTATCTCGATGCGCGCCGTGGCCAATATCTGGACGAGTATCTTGACCTGCTGCGTATCCCCAGCGTGTCGGCCCTGCCCGAGCATGCCGGCGACGTGCAGCGCGCGGCCCAGTGGGTCGCGCAGCGCATCACGACGGCCGGACTGGAGCATGTGCAAATCCTGCCCACGGGCGGCCATCCCGTCGTCTACGGTGATTGGCTGCACGCCCAGGGCTCTACCTCTGATGAGGGGATGACGCCCACGGATAAACCCGCGGGCGCCATACCTACCATCCTGATCTATGGCCACTTCGACGTGCAGCCGGCCGACCCGCTCGACCTGTGGACCACGCCGCCCTTCGAGCCGACGCTGCGCGACGGGCGCGTCTACGCCCGCGGCGCCTCCGACGACAAGGGCAATATGCTGACGCCCATCTTTGCCATTGAGGCGCTGCTGCGCACCGAGGGCGCCCTGCCGGTCAACCTCAAGGTCATCTTCGAGGGGCAGGAAGAGATCGGCAGCCCACAACTGCCCGCTTTCATTGCCGCCCACCGCGACCTGCTGGCCTGCGACCTCGTGGTCAGCGCCGACAGCGGGCAATGGGCGCCCGACCAGCCGCTGCTGGGCATTGGCGCCAGGGGCCTCAGCGGCCTGCAGATTGACGTGCGTGGCGCCAAAAGCGACCTGCACTCCGGCGTCTACGGCGGGGCCGTCCCCAATTCCATCCATGCGCTGGCGCATATCCTGGACTCGCTGCACGACGCCGAGGGCAAAATCCTGGTGGAGGGCTTCTACGACGATGTCGTGCCCCTGACCGACGCCGACCGCGCGCAGATCGCCGCCGCCCCCTTCGACGAGGCGGCCTACCGCTCCGCCCTCGGCGTCTCGGCCCTCGTCGGCGAGCCCGGCTACACGCCGCTGGAACAGTTGGGAGCGCGGCCGACGCTGGAGGTCAACGGCGTCTGGGGCGGCTTCCAGGGCGAGGGTACCAAAACGGTGCTGCCCGCCGAGGCCCACGCCAAGATCACCTGCCGTCTCGTGCCCGACCAGGACCCCGAGCGCATCTACGAGCTCGTCGCCGCGCACGTCAAGAGGCACGCGCCGCCCGGCGTCGAGGTGACGGTACGGGCGCTGCCCGGCAAGGCCAGACCCTACCTGATGCCGGCCGACCACTGGGGCAACCACGCCGCCGCGGACGTGCTGACCGACATCTACGGCGTGGCGCCCCTCTATGTCCGGTCGGGCGGCTCCGTCCCCGTCTACGAACTGTTCCAGAACACGCTCGGCGTCTATTCGGTTGGCTTCGGCTTCGGGCTCAGGGACGAGGGCATCCACGCGCCCAACGAGTTCTTCCGTGTGGAGAGCTTCGAGCGCGGCCCCGGCGCCTACTGCCGGTTGCTGCATCGACTCGGGCAACGGAACTAGGATTGGCGCGCGTCCACACGTCCGCTCATCGTCGGCCCAGGCCGACGATCGGTAGGTCCTGCTCCCGCGCCCACCCCTCCCAAAAGGCGGTCGGCTGCTCGGCGAATACCCGCTCCAGGTCCTGCCGCGTCAGTTCAGCAGTACCGATGTCCGCTCCGGAGCCGTTGACGGCGCTGTCGACGAGCGCCTGAACGGCGGAGCGCAGGCGCTGCCAGAAGTGCGCCTCCAGGGCGGCGACGGCGATCCACCCATCCTGAGTCGGGTAGAGGTTGTAGCCGGCGAAAGCGCCGCCCAGCACCCCGCTCCGCGCCGTCAAACCGTGCTCCAGCGGGGCGGCAAAGTCCGCCGCCGCCTCGGCCAGCGAAACCTCGCTATAGCCCGCGCCGAGACCCCGGTCGCGCCCATAGAGCCCGGCCAGCGCCGCGGCAACCGCGCGCTCGGCCCCCGCCAGGTCGGCCACCAGCGTGCGCGGCAGGCGCGGCGGGTCCACCAGGCCCGCCGCGGCAACGTAGGTCAGGTCGTGGCCGGGCAGGTCGGCGCGCGGCGACGGGTGGCCCACGATGGCCACCTGCGCCAGGCGCGGGAAGCGGGCATGCAGGGCGGCCAGTCCAGGCCCAGGCGCGCCAACGCGGCCGGACGATTGGCCGTGAGCAGCAGGTCGGCCGCGGCCAGCAGCGGCTCGAGCGCGGCCCGTCCCTCCGGCGTCTTCAGGTCGATTTGTTGCACCGCCAGCCCCTCGTGCAACGCGCGGTACCAGGTCGGGCTGACCGTCGCCAGCGGATCGCCGCCGGGAGGCTCGACCTTGGTCACGGTCGCGCCAAGCCCTGCTAACCGTGCCGCCGCCACTGGACCCGGCACGTTGAGGGCTAACGTCAGCACGTGTCTGTCCTGTAGCACTTTCATGGTAGGGTGTGATGTCCCGAGAGGTCTTTCAGCCAGGCATGCCCTGTCGGATATAACAGCAGCAGATTGTCCCTGAGCCACCGCCTGGCGTCGGCAGGTAGGTGTGGCAGACAGGCATGGAAGTCGTGGGTGTCTTTGGGGCAACAACTCCGCGCCTTATACAGTAACTGCACGTCAATGCGGATACAGGGGACGCCATGATACATCACAATGAGGTCGTCACGGTGAGCGCGAATCTGGGGGTTTCGACGCATAAACCAGTGATCCCCGTCAACCTCGGCGAGCATGATCTGCAACTCCCAGGCCTGTGCATGGAGGCGATGGCCCCAAATGTCATGAATACCGTAGGGCAAGTACTCGTTGTCGGACCAAGGTCGGAGTGTTCCGGGCGGGTCGGCAGCATACAGCCGCCAGTCAGCGAGCCAGCGTTGGACCTGCGATTGTTCATCGCGATAGACCACGACATCCATATCGCCGTGCTCCCGGATGGATGTCCCGAGAAACTGCTCGACCGCATAGCCACCAGCGACGCTCCACGTAAACGATGCGCTGGCGAAGACTCGCATGACCTCCACTAGCGACAGTGGTCGCCAGTTACTGTAGGGAATGTCGGTGTTCATCATGCGCTCTCGTTATCGATCCGCGATCCACACGCCTGCGGCGATAAGGTGCTCACACGTCGATGGTTCGTTCAATCGTAGCCATATCCGCTACCAGACCAGCACGACGCCCGTAGCGGCGAACCGCCTCCTGGAGAGCTGGCGTCGGGTCAGGTGGGTTCAAGAACGCGGCCGCGACGATGGCGCTGTCCTCGGGGCTAAGCAGGATGACCACGTTAGCCCCCATCCCCACAGCCATCCCTGTCTCTTCCGTTGCGACGCGCTCCAGAACCTCCGAGACGTAGTCGGCCAGTGGCAACCCGCGCTGGGCAGCAGCCTGCTCGAGCAATTCTTTTTGCTCATGCGTCACAAGGGCCTCGATCCGTTCGCGTCTGCTCTGGTCGATGTGACCTGTCGTCGCGGTTTGCATTTTCCCTCTCCAGGCGGGAACGTCCTTTAACACATAGTACCACACCCGTCACCGTAGAAGATGAGCAGGTAATAGGCGTCATCCGTCAGCGTCACCAATCCAACGATACTTCGCCTGCCGAATCTGACAGAACGAAGAAGGACGCCCTACACACCAAGTCGGATAAACTTAATGATACGGTGAGTAGGGCAACAGGCTTGTCGCTCCTCAAGGGAAATAGGGAGAAGGAAGCTATGAAAGTGACCTCTACCCGCGATCTCGTCACGGAGGCAGAGGCGCAAGCGATGCGCCGAGAAGCGGAACAAGGGTCACTCCGCGAGCTTCGCTATGCCTCGCAGCGGGCAGCCTTGTTTGCCCGCGTAGCTGACCTACTGGCACAAGAGGGACAGCTGGAGCAGGCGCGCGAGGCGGGATGGGACGCGCAACTCTGGAGCCTGGAGACGGACGGCATGGCGGCCTACCTGCGTTCCGGGCCATACTTCCGGTCTCGTCCCTTCGCACTGACCTATGGTCTATCAAGCGACGAGACGCTCGTGCAAGAGGACGGGTCGGCGCGTGTAACCGACGAGGGCGAAGACGGCGCCATCGGCTATTTCGCCCGTCGCCTCCTTGCCGACTCTGCCTCACGCGCCGACTTTGCGTTACCACCGCTCATGCGCGCCCGTTATGCGGACTACTTGTTTGATCGAGGAGGCTTGCGTTCGCGGTCCCAGACCGACGTATTTGCCCGTCGCGCTATCGATGCCTACCTGATGTTGGCCAACGAGGCGCTCCCGGACGACGACTTGACCATTGAGGCAAACGGTTTTCTGTTCCGTGCCGCCGTCATCGCCCGCGACATCGGAGTGCCCTCCTTAACCACTGCTGTGAGCGATGCCGCCCTGCAAGCCATTGGCGCGCTGCGGGAGGATCGGCGGCTGGGCTATGTCCCCGACACGGTGCGGTCGCTGCTGGTCCTTGGGGAAAGTGTGGACAAAGACAGACTGCCCGGCGTGGTGGAGGCCGTGCGCGAGGCTGTGCTGGTCGAGCGCGAGGCTGTGCTGGTCGAGCGCGCTGCTGGGCGACTCTATCGTGAGCGGCTATTTCTAGCGGTATTAGCCGCTGCGCTTCGCTATCTTGATCAGGCGGACAGGCGACGCGAGACGCTGGGAGAGATCGTTTGGTCGTACCAACGCGAGGCGCGGGTCCGACAACCCTTGTCATTGCTGGACGCCGCAGCGTTGTTCGAGGACGCCGCGCGCGTGGCCCAAAGTCTGTCCGCGCCGGATGAGGGCCGGACGGAGCAACTCGTCTCGTTTATGGAGACAACGTACGATGATGCCGATGGTGGCGTGGAGTTCGGCCGCTGCGAGATCCGCGGCAAGCGAACGATGGAGATACTCGACGGATTCTATCAACCCGTGTTCGCGGACCTTCCTTTCGATTCTGTATTGTATCTGCTCGGTGCGTTGGGCTGGTCGCACGACCTGTATCCGCGGGCTGAACGTCTGGCAAGGATAGGCCTTGGAGATGCGGACGGCCTCGAGCGCATTCCGGCGATATTTGTCCGCGATGATTGCTCGGAGCGGCGCGTTTATGGACGTGATGAACTGTTTTCAGCACAGACGCAACGTCAGTTCGTGCATCTCCTCAACGTCATGGTCGTGGTCGTCGGGACGCTGCTGGAGCGGCCCGTCGATGACACACGTCTCGATGGGCTAATCGAACGCTACCTCGCGGACCGGCACATCGTTGACCCGTGGGACATGCCGTTCGTGCGGCAGGGCTTGGAACGGTACATCGCTTCAGACTACTCGTCCGCCCTGCATCTCCTCGTGCCACGGGTCGGGAGGGTCCTTAGAACCGTGCTGCGACGCGTCGGTGTGATAACCGGGGGGCTAGAGAGTGTGGAAGACAGTCTCCTCAACGTCAAAGACGAATCGCTGGCGTCGCTGCTGAACCGACGCAGCGTGCAGGACGCCCTCGGTGAGAATCTCTGGTACTACCTCCACACTATCCTTGTCTCGCCCGAGGGCCTTGATCTCCAGACGCTCGTAGCTGGAGGGACGATGAAGCGTTCTCAGGCAACTCGTGTCACATGTCTCATCGTCATCCACCTGTTGCTATCACTGGTGTCATATGCGGACTATCGGTCAAGGAGACAGGATCAGGATGCTCGAGACGCCGACGATGCCGATGGTCGAAAACTTCCTGGCACGGTTGCCTGGCAAGCGCAGGTCTTGCACCGGATTGTCGAGTCGGCGGCGCCCAATATACTGCCAAACAGCGCGCCGAACCTGGTCTCCGGCCTCCTGATGCAGCCCAACCCGTTGATGGCGATGGCCGGTGTGTCCGTAGACGACCCGTTTGCGGCAGACGTCAGTGCGCGCATCGCAGCCGAGAGGCAGCGCGAGCGAGATGAGGCAGCGCAAGAGCAAGAGAAGGCACACGCGTAGTGCCTCATGTTCTCGATACCAACATTGTGAGGGCGACCAGAGACGGTCATGTTCCGGTCCTGGCACGATTGGCGACTCTTCAACCGGAGGAGGTATATGTCACAATCGTCTCCTTCGAGGAAGAGACGAAGGGGCAGAATGCTACTCTTAACCAGCGACTCAACCAGGTGCAATTACTCCGGGCATACGAAAGTCTTTTGCGCACCCATGCGTATTTCGCATCGGCCAACGTACTACCCTACGATGCGAATGCAGCGCGCCACGATGCGGAGGTGGGTACCTTGCTGAGACGGATGGGTACGAAAGATCGACGCATCGCCGCGATCACACGGTCACGCGGGTACACTCTCGTCACACACAACGTCGTAGACTTTAGGGGCGTGCCGGGGCTTGTGCTCGAGGACTGGTTGGCCCCGTGACTCATCTGTAAGAGTGGCTAGTGACGGCCGATGAGAGATGCAAGGATAGGTTGGCGGCAGACTATCGTCGCGGGTTGGGCTTGCGCGGGCGCGTCTAACATGGGACCTCGATTGCTGTAGGCGCGCGTAGTTATTAGTCGTTAGCCGTTAGAAAGACTAACGACTAATAACTAACTACTGATTGGCATGCATGGCTTCCTCGCGCAGGGCGCGACGCAGCACCTTGCCGGTCAGCAGCTTGGGCAGCTCGGTGCGGAACTCGACTTTGGACAGCGCCTTGAAGGATGCCAGGTTGGCCCTGCTGTAGGCAATGATGTCCTCCTCGGTCGCGGTCTGGCCGGGCTTGAGCACGATGTAGGCCATGGGGCGTTCGCCGGCATAGGGGTCGAACGTGGCCACCACGGCGGCGTCGGCCACCGCCGGGTGCCGGTAGAGCATTTCCTCCACCTCGCGCGGCCACACCTTGAAGCCGCCGCTGTTGATCATATCCTTCTTGCGGTCGACGATGGTGTAGTAGCCCTCCTCGTCGATCGTAGCGATATCGCCGGTGTGGAACCAGCCGCCGCGCAGGGCTTCGTCCGTCTCCTTGGGCTTGTGCCAGTAGCCGGCCATCACGTTCTCGCCGCGCACCACGATCTCGCCTTCCTGACCCGCAGGCACGTCGCGGTCGTGCTCGTCCACCACGCGCGACTCCACCCCTGGGATTGGCATGCCGATCGTGCCCGGCTTGATGCGGGGGGCGGCGGAGTTGCTGTGCGTGACGGGCGCGCACTCGGTCAGGCCGTAGCCTTCCTGGATCCCGATGCCGGTGATCTCTCCGAAGCGTTCCAGCACGTAGACGGGCAGCGCCGCCGCGCCCGAGTTGACGATGCGCAGGCTGGAGAGGTCGTAGTCCCCCAGTTCGGGCAGGTTGACCCAGGCCACGAACATGGGCGGCGCGCCCAGGAAGATGGAGCAGCGGTTCTTCTGGATCTCCGCCAGCACCGGCGCCGCTTCGAAGCGCGCCACCAGGTCCATCGCGCCGCCCATGCGGAAGACAGCATTCATCCCCACGTTCATGGCGAAGATGTGGAACAGCGGCAGCACCAGCAGCAGCACGTCATCCGCGCGGATCTCCAGGTTCCGCATGCGGTTGATCTGCTCCAGGTTGGCGATGAAATTGCGGTGGGTCAGCATCGCGCCTTTGGACTTGCCCGTCGTCCCCGAGGTGTAGCAGATCACGGCCACGTCGCCCGGCTCGACCGAGACGGGTTCGCGCGCGGGCGCGTCGCCTTCGATCAGCGGCGGAGTGGTACGCCACGGGATCGTCCCTGCCGGGGCTTCGCCTTGCGCCACCACGATGACGTTGGCAACGCCGCGGACATCTTCCAGCGCCAGGGCCGCCTGTGCGTAAAACATCTCGAAGACGATCATCGTCGTGGCCTCGCTATCCCGCAGGACATAGCCGACCTCGTGGGCCTTGTAGAGCACGTTAAGCGGGACCACGATGGCCCCGAGCCGGACGATAGCGTAGTAGGCGATGGCGAAGTGGGGGATGTTGGGCAGCATCACCGCCACGCGGTCGCCCTTGCGCACGCCGCGCGCGTAGAGCGCGTCGGCTGCCCGCTCGATCAGCGTCTCCAACATCTGATAGCTGACCTTGGTGTCCCCGAACAGAATGGCCGTCTTATCGGGCTGAGCCTGGGCAACGTCGCGTACCAGGTCCGCCAGGGTTCGTGCCGTGGGGGAGCGCATGGTATTGGTCGTGGACATCGGTCTCCTCCTCTATCTATGTTCATCAGTGTAGCGCAAAGACCACGGACCCGTCGACGGGCGACAGGGAGGCCAGGGTCTGTGAAAAGGGGGAGGTGTCAATGGCCTTGGGCTGCCCGCTGCCGCTCCCACTCTCCTATAGCGATGATGCGCGCTCGCTGCTTAGAGGTGTGACCTGAAAAGGGAAAAGCTGGCATGCATGACTGCCGTCAGGCGCGGTGTGGGAGGACCGGCCTCCCACACCCGTCACACGAGCACTGCATCATGCTGGCGCATAAGTCAGCCGTAACGGCCCCGCGCTCGCTTACCGCTCCAGCGGCAGACGCACCGGACGGCCGCCATCCTCGGCGGAGCGATGTATCGCCAGGATAATCTCCTGGTCCAGCCGCGCCTGCGCGCCGCCGTACGTTGGCTCGTTCCCACCGCGCACGGCGTCCACCAGGCTCATCAGGCACGCGGCCACGCCGATCTCGTCGTCGTGCCACTGGACGCCGTGCCCCCGCGCGGCCGGCGTGAACGGGTTGTCCCAGCGCACCGTTGGCGTCGCCGGGTCGCCCGTGTGCGCGACCATGGCGACGAGCGCGCCGCCGTCGTTGCGTTCGAGGCGCTGCTCCAACGTGATGAAGAGCGGCGCTTCGCCGTCCGGCGAGAGCAGTGAGAGTTCCTCCCGCACATCGGGGTACAGCCCCGTCGTGATGCCCATGCCGCGCTCGGCCAGGAAGCGGCTGCTGCGCCACCACCGCAGCGGCGAGTCGTAGCCCACGTTGGTCCAGTGGAAGACGCCGAGCTGGCCGCCCGCGAATTCGACGAGGCCGTGTTCCTGCGTCTCCTGTCGCGGTCCGCGCGTGTCGGCCAGGCGCGCCCAATGCGGCGCCAGGTCGTAGCGATGGACGGAGCCGCTGACCTGCGTTGGGACGGCGTCGAAGCCGAGGTAGCCGCGCATCACGCTGACACCGTGGTAGCCATGCCCGGCGACGTCGTTGAAACTGCTGTAGACGCGGCCGAACACGCCGGACGCGATAAGCAGGAGCTTGATTGCTTCCAGGGGGCGCCGATGGAACTGTTCGGCAACCTCGACCTTGACGTTGCGTCGCGCGGCCGCCGCGATGATGCGGTCGGCCTCGCCCAGGTCATGGGCGATAGGTGTCTCGAGCAGCACGTGCAGGCCGTGCTCGACGGCCATCAGTCCGACCTCGCCGTTGGCGCCGTAGGCGACCGACACGACGCCGATGGCCGGGGCCGTTTCGCGGATCAGGCGATCCAGGTCGGTGTACCACGGCACGCCCAGGCTCTGGCCCAGGCGGCGCGCCGACTCCTCGCTACGTCCCCACACCGCGACAAGGTCCACGTCATCGGTCAAGGCCTGGATAATCGGCCCATAGAGGTAGTCCGAACGCGCTGCCGTCCCGATGATCGCCACGCGTAATGGCTGATGCGATGCGGTCTTATCTGTCATCTCTCTCCCCAACAGGAATATATCACTGTGCCTCGTGCTCGGCGTTTGTCCCGCTTCAGTCTAACCAAGGTCCTCCGTAGCCGGACTAATGGCGCCAACCGCGGACCAAAACTCCTCGGGAATAGGATGGCGGGCAAGCGCGACTGTTTGGGCCAGGCGCTCCGGCCGGCTGATCCCCACGACCGTCGAGGCGATACGGCGCTCACTCTCCCCGTAGCCAGCCGCCGTGTCAAGAAAGGCGATGGGGCCATCGAGGATCGCGCGCGGCTCCATCCATTTACGGCAGAGTTGTTGCGTGTGGTGTACAGCATCTGCCAGGCGCATGATTACCACCTCCTGGTCGGCCATGTCGAACACAACAAAACGGAAGGGCGCGTGCTGAGCGATATCCTGGGCGCCGATCGTGTCGACGGCCTCCTTCTGATCGGCGATTGCTGGCCAGGGTCCGGGCGAGACGACATGGAGCGGCTTGTCGAGACCCATAAGCACGTTGTCACGGTGGGCGCGCGGCCCAGTTTGGCCGGCGAGCGATCGATCCTCGTGGATGACGCGCGCGCGGTGACGCTGGCGATAGAGCACCTCGTCAGTCTTGGGCACCGCTCCATCGGCTACCTCCGCCGCCGCCCAGCGCCCACGTTCCCGGCGCAATGGGAAGACTATCAGCGTCAAACCGCGTATCGCACGTTCCTGAGCGCCGCGAGCCTGCCGTACACGTCCGTGGCCGAGCTGGTCGTTTCCGACCAGATCGCGGAGATTCAGGAGGCGCTGCGCGGCTTGCTTGCCCTCCCGGACCGTCCGACGGCCATCTTCGTCAACGACGATATGACAGCCATCATCACTATCAAGGCCGCCTTGACCTGCGGCATCCGTGTTCCGGAGGATCTCTCCATCGTGGGCATCGACGGTATCCCGTTTGCCGCGTTATGCACACCGGGACTGACAACCGTTCACCAGCCCATCGACGCGATGGGCCGCTATGCCACCACCTATCTGTTAGACCGGATCAATGGGGTAGAGACGGCAGCCCCTCCGGCGGAGATAAGGGACAGTCACACCGTATTTTTCCCGCCAACCCTGGTGCGCCGTGAATCGACCACCCACAACACGCGCGCCGCGCCAGGCACAGAGGCGACCCCCATAACCTGAGGGGGCAACCGCGCAGAGAAGAGAAAGGAGGTTCCGCCTGGCAATTTCACGATGATGCCATGTTGCGGCGTGCCCGCCAACGCGGATAGTCACATCGCCTGCCTGTTCCCCGTATGATCGGCCTGACAGCCGTTCCATAGCGAGTACCGGCTTCGGTATTCATAGCGATCAGTTCTCTCATTGCCGAGTCAATGACGATCTCAGGAGAATACTGCAATGATCAGGACCACAGTGTCACGTAGCCTGCGTTGGGTCGTGAGCGGCCTCGCGCTCGCCGCCGTCCTGGCCGTGCCCGCGGGGGCCAGGGCGACCCACGCCGCCCAGGTCGCACAGCCCGCCGCGCCCGTCCAGATTACATACTGGTATCCGTGGGGAGGCGACTCCAAGACCTTCGAAGAGAACCGGGCCAAGACCTTCAACGCGACCCACTCAGACATCCAGGCAACCGGGTTGTACGTCCCTCCCGATAGCGGCGTGACCAATGGCAAGCTGCTCTCGGCCATCGCTTCGGGCAACACCCCGGATCTGGTGGTCGTGCAATACGCGTACGACGGCGCCGTGGTGGGCTATCAGGGCGGCCTGACCGATCTGACTCCGTACCTGAACACGGTCGGCTGGAAGCCGAGCCAGATGCTGCCCGCGATCCTGCCGCTGATGCAATACGGCGCCAAGATATGGACGCTCCCCGAGACCTGCAACCTCAGCTACTTCTATTACAACAAGACCCTTTTCCGTCAGGCGGGTCTCGATCCCAACAAGCCGCCGACCACCCTCGCCGAGGTCGACGCCGACGCGGCGAAGCTGACCAAGCTTGACAGCAAGAGTAGGTTCAAGACAATTGGCTTCATCCCCTGGGTCTGGGAGGGCGGCGCCGATCCCTTCATGCTCCCGATCATGTTCGGCGCTCACTTCACAAAGGTCGTCAACGGCAAAGTGAAGCTGACGTTGACTGATCCGAAGATGCTTGCCGCCCTGAACTACATGGCGGGCTACTCCAAGAAATACGGTGCGGACAAGCTCCAGACCGCCATTTCGGGCTTCGGCAACACCTTCTCACCCAATGATCCGTTCATCGACGGCCAGGTCGCGATGGCCATCGGCGGCAACTATCACACCGAGGCCTTGCGCACCTACAATCCCAAGCTCGATTACGGAGTCTCCACGCTGCCTGTCGCGCCCGGAGGGGCCACCAACGTCACGGACTTCTCGTGTAACGTCTACATGGCGCCCGCGGGCTCGAAGCATCCTCTGGAGGCGGTGAAGTTCGCGATGTGGGCCGGGAACGGCTCCGCCGTGATCGGCAACGAGAACGTTTGGCATACGTTCGCCGGTTACAAGCAGGGAGCGGGCGCGCCCAAGAACATCTGGCAGCAGCACAACGATCCGGTGTACGCCGTGACCGAGAAGCTGGATGTCTCGCCGAACGCCCAAAACCCTCCGCTGCTACCCATCTCCGCCCAGCTAGCCAACGAGTTAACGACTGCTGAGCAGGAGGTCTACTACGGGAAGCAGACAGCGCTTCAGGCGATGACGGACCTCCAGAACCGGCTGCAGCCGATTCTCGATAAGGGCCTGCACCAGTAATCACTGGCATGGCAGACGGAGGCCGTCCCGGGGACGGCCTCCATCGCCTGATATTGCCTACTGACGTGGGCAGCGTACGCGACGCAGTCGGGACGGCGCGGGACGCCCTGGCGCGTATGCCCGAACAGGAAGGTTCATGATGAAGACGCTTATCATCGGCGGGTCCGGCCTCATCAGCACGGCGATCACACGCCAGTTGGTGGATCGCGGGGAGGACCTTATCCTATACAACCGTGGGCGAACGTTGTTGCGGGTGGACGGCGACATCGCGGTGGTCCGGGGAGATCGGACCGACGCTGCGCGCTTCGAGGAGCAGTTCGCCGCCCTCGGTCCGCTTGACCGCGTCATCGACATGGTGTGCTTCGATCCCGTTGAGGCCGAGAGCGCCATCCGTGCGTGCCACGGGCGCGTGGGGCAATATGTCTTCTGCAGTTCCGTGACGGTCTACAACAAGGCGGGCGCGGGCTACCCTTTCACCGAGCAGGCCCCGCGCGACAGCCCCGTCGGCGACTACGCTTCCAAGAAAGCGCGGTGCGAGGACATCTTTCTGGAGGCTCACCGCCGGGGCGACCTCCCGGTCACGATCCTGCGGCCTGGCAGCACGTATGGCGAGGGGCACGGAATCATCCACACGTTCGGGGGCGCGACGACCTACATCGATCGTCTGCGCAAAGGCAAGCCGATTGTCGTGCCGGGCGACGGGCAGTCCCTCTGGGTGGTTTGCCACGCCGAGGACGTGGCGCGTGGCTTCATCAGTGCGCTGGACACTCCGACGGCACTTGGACGGGCGTACAACGTCACCGGTGAGGAGTGGATGACATGGGACCACTACCACCGGACAGTGGCTGCGGCCGTAGGGGCTCCGGAGCCGACGCTGGTCCATATCCCGACCGACCTGTTGGAGGCCGTCGCTCCGGAGCAGGCGCGTCTGGCTGTCCTCGATCTGCAGTACACCAACATCTTCGACACGACAGCGGCGCGCCGGGACCTTGGCTTCCGCTACACGATTCCCTGGGCGGAGGGGGCGCGCCGCGTCGTCGCGTGGCTGGACGCGCACGGTCGGATCGCGGACAGCGACATGGACCCCTTCGATGACCGGATCATCGCAACGTGGAAATCTCTTGGCGCCGCGATGGCGGCGCGGTTCGCGGATGCGTCGCTCATCGCCTGATATTGCCCACCGATGTGGGCAGCGATCGCAACGCAGTCGTGCAACGGCATGGCGCGATAGACCGTAGGCAGGGGGAGATACCACGCCCATTGGGCGTGGCGTCTCTCCCCCTGTCCCCCATCGCGGAACAGGTTAGGAGAGGGAGAAGAGAAGAGATGCTACGACTGGGAGCTTATGAGCGGCGCAATCTGCGTATCGGCTTGTTCTTCGTCAGCCCCTGGCTGATCGGTCTGGTTGTGTTCTACCTGTATCCGATTGCGTCATCCCTCTACTACAGCCTGACCGACTACAACGTCCTGCAGCCTCCCACCTTCGTCGGCATATCACCCTCCCGAGTCTCTCGCCGGTGATCCTGTTCAACGTGATCCTGGCCATCATCGCGTCCTTCCAATTCTTCACCCAGGCGTTCATCATCACCAATGGAGGGCCGTTGAACGCGACCC
>JAABUX010005545.1_pt1 | contig 15455 bp, 15 predicted proteins | sample 5561851 | NCBI WGS metagenome assembly JAABUX01 (sample SAMN10711883, study PRJNA513361) | rock metagenome | isolation source: Antarctica rocks | place: Antarctica: Victoria Land, Richard Nunatak red sandstone | collected 2016-01-03 | reverse complement strand
TGGCGGAGGACCATCGAAGCCCTCGGAACCGCGTCGGACCCGAAGGCGTGGGTCATGGGAGCCGCTGGATTGGGACCGTACCAACAGGCTTCGCGATAAGAGCGTTTTTTTATGACTTACGACTTCACGCCACTGTTCCGCAGCACGATCGGCTTCGACCGCTTCGCGCGCCTCGTCGACACCGCGGCCCAGACCGCCAACACGACGTCCTACCCACCCTACAACATCGAGAAGGCCGGCGAAGGCAGCTACGTGCTGACCATGGCCGTCGCCGGGTTCGGTCCCGACGACATCGAGCTGACCGCGCAGGACAACACACTCCTGGTCACCGGCCGCGTGAGCCCGGAGCCGAAGCGCGAGCTGCTGCATCGCGGTATCGCGGCGCGTGCGTTCGAGCGCCGCTTCGCCCTTGCCGATCATATCGTGGTCGAGAGCGCGGAACTGATGCATGGCCTGCTGCATGTCGGCCTCAGCCGCGTCGTGCCGGACGCCCTGAAGCCGCGCCGCATCAGCATCGGCACCACCGCCCCGGTGCAGGTTCCGGCTAACGACAAGCAGATCGAGGGCGACGCCCAGGCCGCCTGAGGGCAGCCAAGAGCGGGCTCCGGGACTGCAACGGACAGGAAGCGGGGGTCGGGCAACCGGCCCCCGCTTTCGTATGGTCCGCCGAAACATGACTTGACCGGCGACGAGGCGAAACCTCATACCGGTCGTATTGAAGACGCGCCGGCAGGCATTCAGGACCCCAGGCCAGGACCAAGGTCAGAGACGCCGACGCTCCGGCGCGCCTTCTCGAGCCGATAGGATCCGACCATGACATTGCCGCTGATGCCCAAGGCCACCGCCGTGTGGCTGATCGAGAAGACCGCCCTCACCTTCACCCAGGTCGCCGAGTTCTGCGGCATGCATCCGCTCGAGGTGCAGGCGATCGCCGACGGCGAGGTCGCGCAGGGCATCGTCGGCTACGATCCGGTCGCCAACCACCAGGTGACGCAGGCCGAGATCACCCGCTGCGAGGCCGATCCGGCGTTGCGGCTGCATATCCTGTCGGCCAATAACCCGGTGACACGGCGCTCGAAGGGCGCGCGCTACACGCCCGTGGCCAAGCGCAACGACCGTCCCGACGCGATCGCCTTCGTGTTGCGCAACTACCCGCAGCTCTCCGAGATGCAGGTCATCAAGCTGCTCGGCACCACCAAGGACACGATCGCCAAGGTGCGCGATCGACATCATTGGAACAGCGCCAACATCAAGCCGCGCGATCCGGTGATACTCGGCCTGTGCAGCCAGACCGACCTGAACGCGGTGGTCAATGCCGCCAACGAGCGCCTGGTGCGCGAGGGCCACCACGTGCCTGCCCCGCCGCCGCCGGTGGAAGACGACGAGGCGGCCTAGCGCAGGCTGAGGGGCCGGCCCCTCGGCGAAGCCGTCGGCGGCCGGAGCGGCATCGGTTCGACCGGGGTTCCGGTCGAGCAGGGCATGGTCCGGTCGATCATGCGCGAGAGCAGCGTCAGGCTGACCGGAATCGCTTCGCGATCCCGGGCAGCTGATAAAGCTGCTCTTTCTTCAGTCAAGCAGAGCGTGATTAATCTCATCACGCTCTAGCCGGCGTGGCTCAGGCGCTCCATCTCCTCCTTGACCCGGAGCTTCTCCAGCTTGAGCCGGTTGAGCGTGCCCTGGTCGGGTTGCGGCCGGTGGTCCTCCTCCGTGATGCGTGTATCGAGGCTGGCGTGACGGGTCTTCAGGCTGTCGATCCGCGCTTGCTGGCTCATGACGGCTCCGCATCAGGGTTGGCGAGGCCCCGACGATAGCGCCGGCCGGCTGGCCGCTGTCACGTGAAATCGCGGTCAATGGGAGGCGGAGGCGCGGCCGGCGTGGCGATGCCCGCGACGGGCCGCATGGAGGACCCGCGGTAGTCGTGCTATGGCTCGGCCCATGCTGACAGACCATGACACCCTGCTGCGCCAGCTCCATGAATTGCGCAGCGAGCATCGTGACCTGGATACGGTGATCGGACGGCTGGTGGCGCAACCGATCGACCAGCTGCAACTGCAACGGCTCAAGAAGCGCAAGCTCATGCTCAAGGACGAGATTGCTTGGCTGGAGAGCCGGCTGATCCCCGACAGCATCGCCTGACAGAGGAAGACCGCCATGCCGCCTGCCCTGACATCCGCCTCGGCACCGCCCGCCGACGATCCCGCCCAGTCCCCAGCGTCCGCCGAGACCACCATGGGCTCGTCGTCGGAGCCGTTCGCCGGCGAACCCGAGCAGCAGAGCGACGACAGCCCGCTGCAGCAGCAGGGCGCATCCCCGCGCGTCGGCCTGATCATGGGCAGCCAGTCCGACTGGGAGACGCTGTCGCACACCGCGAACACGCTCGACGCACTCGGCATCAGCTTTGAGACGCGCATCGTCTCGGCGCATCGCACGCCCGACCGTCTCGCCGATTACGCGGCGACGGCGCGCGAGCGTGGGATCCACGTGATCATCGCGGGCGCCGGCGGGGCGGCCCACCTGCCCGGCATGTGCGCCGCCTGGACCACCCTGCCGGTGCTCGGCGTGCCTATGGAAACCCAGGCGCTGCGCGGCATGGACAGCCTGCTCTCGATCGTGCAGATGCCGGCGGGCGTCCCGGTCGGCACCCTGGCGATCGGACAGGCGGGCGCCGTCAACGCCGCCATCCTCGCGGCCTCGATCCTGTCGCTCGCCGATGCCGACCTGGCCACGCGGATCGACACTTGGCGCGCCCTGCAGACCGCGTCCGTGCCCGACGCCCCGATGCGCTGAAACCGCGGCCCGATGAGCATCTCCGATATCGCCATGTCCGGCCCGCTGCCGCCGAATAGCGTGATCGGCATCGTCGGCGGTGGCCAGCTCGGTCGCATGTCCGCCCTGGCCGCGGCGCGCCTCGGCTATCGCTGCCACGTGCTGACCGACGATGCCGATGGCCCGGCGGCACAGGTCGCCGCCTCGATCACCCGCGGCGCGCATGACGATCCGGCGGCGCTGCGGCGTTTCGCCGAGGCGGTCGACGTGGTGACCTTCGAGTTCGAGAATATCAGCGCCGACGGGCTCGACCTGCTGGCGTCGTTGCGCCCGGTGCGGCCGTCCGGCGAGATCCTGCGCATCAGCCAGGACCGCCTCGCCGAGAAGCGGATGCTGGAGGCGGCCGACATCCCGGTGGCACCCTGGCTCGCCGTCCCCGACCGCGCGGGCGCGCATACGGCGGCCGGCGCGCTCGGCTACCCGTTCGTGCTCAAGACGACCCGGCTCGGCTATGACGGCCGCGGCCAGGCGGTGATCGGCGACGCGGCCGCGCTGGACGCGGCGTTCACCCGCCTGTCCCCGCATCCGCTGGTGGCCGAGCGCCTGGTAGGGTTCGCCTGCGAGCTGAGCGTCATGGTGGCGCGCGGGACCGACGGCACCATCCAGGCATACGACGCGGTGCAGAACCACCATCGCGACCACATCCTCGACCTCACCCTGGCGCCGGCGCCGGTCGCGGAGGCGACGGCGGCGGCGGCGTGCGCGCTGGCCCGCCGGATCGCCGCCCACCTGGATCTGGTGGGGCTGCTCGGCGTCGAGATGTTCCTCGACGAGGGCGGCGGGCTGCTGGTCAACGAGATCGCGCCGCGGCCGCATAATTCCGGCCACTGGACCATGGATGCCTGTCCGGTCAGCCAGTTCGAGATGCACATACGTGCCGTTGCCGGGCTGCCGCTGCCCCAGGCGGTCCGCCATTCCGACGCGGTGATGAAGAACCTCGTCGGGCCGGGAGGGCTGCAATACTGGCCGTGCATCCTGCGCACCGAGGGTCTGCTCGGGCATCTCTACGGCAAGCGCGAGGCGCGGGAGGGACGCAAGATGGGACATGTCAACCGCCTGTTCCCGCGCGGCGGCCTGCCCGGCGCGTTCGGTATCGCCGATGCGCTCGACCCGCTGCCCGCGGATTTTGCCCGGGATCACCCGGAAGCCTGAGCGAAGGCTTCCACCTGGAGCATTGCTTCGGCAGCCCCGCTACTTCAGCAGCCCAGCCTCGCGGAAGCTGGTCCAGCGTCCGTTGCCGACGATGACGTGGTCGCGCACCGCGATCCCCAGCACCGCCGCGGCCTCGACCACCTGGGCGGTCATCGCCAGGTCCTCCCGCGAGGGCGTCGGATCGCCGCTCGGATGGTTGTGCACCAGGATGACCGCCGCCGCCTCCAGCTCGAGCGCCCGGCGCACCACCTCGCGCGGGTAGACCGGCGTGTGGGTTGACGGTGCCGCGCGCCTGCGCCTCGTCGGCGATCAGCCGGTCGGCGTCGTCGAGGAACAGGATGCGGAACTGCTCGATCTTCTCGCGCGCCAGCACCGCGGTCAGATACCCGATCAGGCGCGCCGGGTCTGCCAGCACGGTCACTCCCTGCATACGCTCCCGCGACAGCCGCAGCGCCGTCTCGTGCAGCAGCTTGATCGCCGCGAGGCTGTGCGAGCCGAAGCCGTGGAAGCCCCGCAGCTCGGGCAGCGGCGCCGCCAGCAGGGCCGCGAAGCTGCCGAAGCGGGCGACTGCCTCGCCGGCAAGCGCCGCGGGATCCTCGCGTGCCGGCATCGCGGCACCCAGCAGCAGGGTCAGCAGGTCGGCATCCCCGACCGAGGCGTCCTGACCCGCCAGCAGCCTCGTGCGCACCGCCTGCATCCATACGTCCCCAGCGTCCAGCGGGCCGGTTCCGAAGACGATCTGACAATGCAACATTTGCGGGCTCGCCTCAACCCCCGTGTGCCGCTAGAGCATGGTCACCTTGACCATGCTCTGCTTGACTGAGGAAAGAGCAGCTTTATCAGCTGACTGGGATCGCGAAGCGATTCCAGTCAGACTGATGCTGCTCTAGAAGCTGGATCGATCTGGACGGGACCTGGACGGGCAAATGACCGAAAACGAACGCAGCGCCGAAGCCGTGCTCCTCGACCTCGACGGCACGCTGATCGCGTCGCGCGACGGCATCATCGCCTGCCTGCGCGCCGCGCTGCACGAGCTCGGACACGAGCCGGACCCTGGCGAGGATCTGGACTGGGTGATCGGGCCGCCGCTGCCGGACGTCATGGCGCGGCTGCTCGGCCAGTTCGGCGACGACCGCATCGACGCCGCCGTGGTGGCCTATCGCGGGCAGTACGACCGCAGCGGGATGCTGCAGAGTCCGCTGTTTCCGGGCGTGCAGGCCTTCATGGACCGGCTCGCGGGGTCCGGCCGGCGGGTGTTCCTCGCCACCTCCAAGCCGGTGCACCTGGCGCGCAAGATCCTGGGACTACGCGGGTTGACCGACTATTTCGAGGGGTTCTACGGCGCCAGGCCGGATGACACCGGCGCCGAGAAGCCCGAGTTGATCGCCGACCTCGTCTCGCGGGAGCGTGTCGATCCGCGCCGCTCGGTGATGGTCGGCGACCGCCGCTACGACATCAGCGGCGCGCACGCCAACGGCATCCGCGCGATCGGCGCGCTGTGGGGCTATGGCGGACGCGAGGAGCTGGAGCAGGCGGGCGCCGACGCGCTGGCCGCGAGCCCCGCGGAGCTGTTCGAGGTGATCGAGGCGCAGTTCGCGGCGGTGTCGCTGCACGGCTGACGCCGTCGCTCAGTGGCCGAGATGCTTGCCGAAGAAGTCGCCGATCTCGGTGAACGCCTCCCTGGTCTCGGGCACGCGGTCGTCGAACTGATACTGCGCGTGCGACTGGCCCTCGAACACCTCCAGCTGGGCCTCGACTCCCGCCCGCAGCAGCTTCCTGTGCACGCGGACCGTGTTGCTGAGCAGCAGGTCCCGCGTCCCGGTGGTCAGGATGGCCGGCGGGAAGCCGTGCATGTCGCCATAGACCGGCGAGAGCAGCGGGTCCTTGAAGTCGTGGCCCCTGGCATAGACCTTGGTCGCCGCGTCGCAGAAGCCGTCGCGCGAGACCAGCACGTTGTCGACGCGCTCGTTGGTCTGGAAGCTGTCGCCGGCCTTGGTCACGTCGGACATCGGCGTTCCGGGTGCGATGGCGCCCGGCATCGGCAGGCCGAGCTGACGCGCCCGCAGCACCATCTCGAGCGTCAGGGCGCCGCCGGCGGAAGTGCCGAAGAAGGCCATGTTCTTCGGGTCGTTGGACTTGAGGGCGGCCTTGTAGACGGTGATCGCGTCATCGAGGGCGGCCGGGAAGTAGGCCTCCGGCGGCATCCGGTAGTCGACGGCGATCACCTTGTAGTGGGCGAAGCCGGCCATCATGATCGCCTCGGTGGCGCCGGACTCGCCGGGGAACAGCGTGTAGCAGCCGCCATGGACGTGGATCAGCAGCTTGTCGCGGTTGCCGGCCGGGATCTCGTCGGGCGTCACGACATGGACCCTCACCCCATCCATGGTGGCGGACTCGATCTTGACGTGAAGGCGCTGGAGCATGCCCGGGATGGTCTTCACGGTGGTGGCGGCTTGCTTGTCGGCGGCGACGCGCCACTGCTCGCCGGTCTTCCACAGCTTGTTCCAGTCCGGGTTGAGCGGCCGCGCGATGAAGGCCTGCATGCCCGGGCTGATATCCACCGTCGGCACGGGCAAGGTCTTTGCCGGCACGTGCAGCGGATCGGCGTGGCTGGGAGCGACGGCAAACAGGGACGCCGCGGCAACTGCCGCGACCGTCACGGATCGGAGCTTCCTGGGCTGCATGGTTATTCCTTCCCTATTGGATGCGGACGATTCGGAACGATCGTCTTGCGCCGGCACACGATCGCCGGGGAAGTGCCGCGACGGCAAGAGGCGGGGTGCGTGCGTGCCCTGGAACAAGTCCGGGTGCTCGCCTACAGCAGACCCTTCTGCTTGAGGCTGACCCAGTTGTCGCCGCCGACCAGCATGTGGTCTTGCACGATGATCGCGAGCGGTGACGCGGACTTTGCCAGCCGGGCCCCGAGCGCCGCCTCACCCGCCAGGGTCGACTTGGAGAGTGGCCCGGGCGGCACCACCCGGACCAGGATCAGGGCGGTCGCGTGCAGATCGAGTGCACGCCGCATCGCCTGCCTCGACGGATCGCCGATTACCGCCGGCGAGTCGTCGACCACCTCGTCAGCCAGCAGCCGGTTGCGGTTGTCGAGGAACAGGATGCGCAACTGGCCGGCGATGGCGCCGGTCAGTGCCACCTCGAAATAGGCCAGCAGCCGTTCCCAGTTGTTCAGCACCGGACGATCGCGCGCCTCCGCCGCCGACAGCCTGGTCGCCGCGAGCTCCGGCAGGCGGAGCAGGGCGACGCACTCGTCGCTCAGGCCGCCCTCCCGCGACAGCGCCTCGGGTGCGGCCGACAGCACCGCGCCCAGGCTGCCGAAGCAGTTGATCAGGGCCTTAGCGAGCGGCTTGGTGTCGCGGCGCGGGATCGCCAGGAACAGCAGCATCTCGAGCAGCTCGTAGTCCGCCAGGCTGGCGGGACCCGCGCCGAGCACGCGCTCGCGCATCCGCTGTCGATGGCCATGTGGGCCGGTGCTGACGAACGGCAGCGGCGGCCGGTTGCTGCCGGCATCCACCGCCGCCGCGGGTGGCAGTAGCGCGGCGCCATCCGGACGCTTGCGCGAGAAGCCCGCGAGCCACGCGCTGCCCGCCTCGGCGAAACCTCGCGCCATGCCGCCTCCCCGCCTTTGCAACCCGAGGATGCAGCATAACCTGTTTTGATAATGCAACCAGATGGATTTGGCGCGCTCGCGCCGTCGTTCTATATGCCGGACGTGACCGATCCCTCGACAGACCCCTCGGCCTATCGCCTGACCGTCCCCGCGGCCGACTCCGGCCCGGACGCCCCGCTCGCGGTCACCGACGCCCCGCTCGCGGTCAACGACGACTATCTGGCCCGCCTCAACCCCGAGCAGCGCCAGGCGGTCGAGACCATCGACGGCCCGCTGCTGGTGCTCGCCGGCGCCGGCACCGGCAAGACCCGCGTGCTCACCACCCGCTTCGCCCACATCCTGCTCTCCAGGCGCGCCTTCCCCGGCCAGGTGCTGGCGGTGACCTTCACCAACAAGGCCGCGCGCGAGATGCGCGAACGCGTCGGGCACCTGCTCGGGCGTCCGGCCGAGGGGCTTTGGCTGGGCACCTTCCACGCCCTGTGCGCGCGCATGCTGCGCCGCCATGCCGAGTATGTCGGGCTCACCTCGTCGTTCACCATCCTCGACACCGACGACCAGATCCGCCTGCTCAAGCAGGTGATGGAGGTGCACCGCGTCGACAGCAAGCGCTGGCCGGCGCAGGGGCTGATGGGGGTGATCCAGCGCTGGAAGGACCGCGGCCTCTCGCCCGATCGCATCAGCCCCGCCGAGGACAGCGAGTTCGGCGCCGGCAAGGCGCGTCCGATCTACGCGGACTACCAGGCTCGCCTGAAGCAGCTCAACGCGGCGGATTTCGGCGACCTGATGCTGCACATGACCGACATCCTGCGCACCCGCCCGGACGTATTGGCGCAGTATCACCGCGCCTTCCGCTACATCCTGGTCGACGAGTACCAGGACACCAACACGGTGCAGTATCTCTGGCTGCGGCTGCTCGCCCAGAAGCAGGGCGAGGCCAACATCTGCTGCGTCGGCGACGACGACCAGTCGATCTATTCGTGGCGCGGCGCCGAGGTCGAGAACATCCTGCGCTTCGAGAAGGACTTCGCCGGCGCGCGCATCGTGCGGCTGGAGAGCAACTACCGCTCGACCGCGCCGATCCTGGCCGCGGCCTCCGGGCTGATCGCCCACAACACCGGACGGATGGGCAAGACGCTGCGCTCCGGCAAGCGCGACGCCGCCGGCGAGAAGGTGCTGGTGGCCTCGGTGTGGGACTCCGACGAGGAGGCGCGTTTCGTCGGCGAGCGCATGGAGAGCCTGCAACGCGACGACCACAAGCTGTCGGAGATGGCGATCCTGGTGCGCGCCGGCTTCCAGACCCGCGCCTTCGAGGAACGGCTGATCACGCTCGGCATGCCCTACCGCGTCATCGGCGGGCTTCGTTTCTACGAGCGCGCCGAGATACGCGACGCGATGGCCTACATGCGCGTGCTCAACCAGCCATCCGACGACCTCGCCTTCGAGCGCATCGTCAACGTGCCGCGGCGTGGCGTCGGCGAGGCCGCGCTGCAGTCGCTGCACGTCGAGGCGCGCGCCGCACAGGTGCCGCTCGCCCTGGCAGTGATGCATCTGCTGGAGCGCGGCGCCCTCAAGGGCCGCGTCCGCGAACAGCTCGCCGCCCTGATGGCCTGCTTCGGACGCGGACGCGAGGCGCTGGAGCGCGAGGGCCACATACGCGTGGTGGAGACGCTGCTGGAGGAGACCGGCTACATCGAGATGTGGAAGCGTGACAAGTCGCCGGAAGCGCCGGGACGGCTCGACAACCTCAAGGAGCTGGTGCGCGCCCTGGTCGACTTCGAGAGCCTCGGCGGCTTCCTCGAACATGTCTCGCTGGTGATGGAGAACGAGGAGAATGCCGGCGCCGACCGCGTCAACCTGATGACCATGCACGGCGCCAAGGGCCTGGAGTTCGACACCGTGTTCCTGCCCGGCTGGGAGGAAGGCGTGTTCCCGAGCCAGCGTACGCTGGACGAGGGCGGCAACAAGGGGCTCGAGGAGGAACGCCGGCTGGCCTATGTCGGCATCACGCGGGCCCGCAAGCTGGCGATCATCAGCCATGCCGCCAACCGCCGCATCTACGCCAACTGGCAGAGCTCGATCCCGAGCCGCTTCATCGAGGAGCTGCCGGAGGAGCATGTCGAGATGGCCGGCACCGCGTCGCTGGCCCGCGAGCAGCGTCGCACGGCGCCGCCGGTGTTCGGCGGGCAGTTCCCGCTGACGGCGCGACGGCCACGCTTGGTGGAAGCCTGGGAGCAGCCGGCCCGTCCGAAGCGGGAGAGCGCGATCCCGGTCGGCCAGCGCGTGTTCCATCAGAAGTTCGGCGCCGGCACAGTGCGCGCGGTCGACGACGACCGGCTCGAGATCGAGTTCGACCACGCCGGCACCAAGCGCCTCATGGACAGCTACGTCGAGCTGGTGGCGACCGAGGATGACGGTCCCGGATGAGCACTCCCCGGATGAGCAACCCCGGATGAGCACCCGGCGGCACGCGATCGCGCTGGAGACGGTCCACGTCACCGTGCCGGACGAGGCGGTCGAGGCCTATGAGCGCGCGCTGGCCAGCGTATGCAGCACGGTCGGCATCTTCGAGGCCGATGACAGCCAGACCGTCTGGCGCGTCGAGGGGGTCAAGGATGAGGGTTCCGGGGAGCCGGCCCTCGCGGTGGCCTTGTCGATCGCCGCCGCGATGAGCGGCATCGACGTGCCGCTGCAACGAGAGCGGACCCAGGCCGAGGGCTGGCTCGCCCGCACCTACGAGAGCTTCCCCGAGCAGCAGGTCGGGCGGCGCTTCGCGATACGCGGCACCCACCTCGGCGCGGCGCCGGGCGGCCCGCGGCTGACGCTGACGCTCGATGCCGGCATCGCCTTCGGTTCCGGCGAGCACGGATCGACGCGCGGCTGCCTGCGCGCGCTGGAACGCATCGCCCATCGCCGGCCGCATCGCATCCTCGACCTGGGCGCGGGATCGGGTATCCTGGCGATGGCGGCGGCGGCCCTGCTGCGCCGGCCGGTGCTGGCGGTCGACATCGAGCCGTGGTCGGTACGGGTGGCGGCGCAGAACGCGACGATGAACCGGCTGCACCGGCTGGTGAGCTGCCGCCTCGGCAATGGCTGGCGCACGCCCGCGATACGCGCCCGGGCACCGTACGACCTGGTGTTCGCCAACATCCTGGCGCGCCCGCTCTGCCGGATGGCCCGACCGCTCGGACAGAACCTGGCATCAGGCGGCACCGCGATCCTGGCCGGCCTGCTCGTGAGCCAGGTCCGCATGGTGCTGGCGGCGCACCGGCGGCAGGGCCTGGTGCTCGAAGCCGTGATCCGGGAGGGCGACTGGGCCACGATGATCCTGCGCAGGCGATGACCGGCCCCGCGATCCGGGCCACCGTCGCGATCCGGCCGGCCGCCGAGCCGGACCTCGCGGCCATCCTGGAGATCACCAACGAGGCGATCCTCAACGGCACCGCGCTCTGGACGGTCACGCCCACCACCCTGCAGGCCCGCCGCGACTGGTGGCAGGAGCGCGTCGCGGACGGCTTTCCGGTGTTGGTGGCCGAGCGTGCCGGCCGCATGCTGGGCTTCGGCTCGTATGGCCGCTTCCGTCCGCACGAGGGCTACGCGCACACCGTGGAACACTCGCTCTACGTGCGTGCCGACGCCCGTGGCAAGGGCGTGGGACACGCGCTGCTCGCCGCCCTGTTGACTGACGCGACGCGGGTCGGCAAGCACGTCATGATCGGCGGCATCGAGGCGCGGAACACCGCCTCGATCGCGCTGCACGAGCAAGCCGGCTTCACCCGCTCGGCGCTGCTGCTGCAGGTCGGCCGCAAGTTCGACCGCTGGCTCGACCTGCTGTTCATGCAGAAACAGCTTTGAGCCGGGTCCGGGATCGGCCAGCCGCGCCACTCTGGACGCGAGGCACCGGAATGCCGATCCTGCCTTCACGTCGTCGCCGGCGACGCCGCCCACGTCGTCATACGCCACCGCATCGAGGATAGCCGCCGATGAGCCAGGAGCCTGCCCGCAAGCTGGAAGCCCTTCGTGCCGTGCTCGACCAGGCCGGCGTCGACGGCTTCATCCTGCCGCGCGGCGACGAGCATCTCGGCGAGTATGTCGCGGCCCAGTCCGAGCGGCTCGCCTGGCTGACCGGCTTCACCGGCAGCGCCGGACTGGCGATCGTGCTGCGCGACGAGGCCGCGGTGTTCTCCGACGGGCGTTACGTGCTGCAGCTCGCGGCGCAGACCGACGCGGCGCTCTGGAGCCGCCAGCACCTGATCGAGACGCCGCCGGAGGACTGGCTCGCCACGCGCGCCGCGAGCCGGCCGGCCGTGATCGGCTACGATCCATGGCTGATGAGCCCGGAGCAGCTCGTGCGCTTCGGCAAGCCGGGCATAACCCTGTTGCCGCTCTCGCCCGATCCGGTCGATGCGGTCTGGACCGACCGGCCGCCCGCCCCGCGCGAACCGGCGCTGCCGCACGCGCTGGACCATGCCGGCCAGTCGAGCGACGACAAGCGCCGGGAGATCGCCGCCACCCTGCGTGGCCAGGGCGAGGACGGCGTGTTGCTGACCGATCCCGCCTCGATCGCCTGGCTGCTCAACATACGCGGCGGCGACGTCCCGTTCACGCCGCTGGCGCTCGGCTTCGCGCTGCTGCGGGCGGACGAGAGCGTCACCCTTTTCATGGACCCGGACAAGATCCCGCCCGAGACCCATCAGTGGTTCGGCAACAGCGTGCGGACCGAGCCGCCGGCCGCACTCGCCGGCAGCCTCGCCAGCCTGAACGGCCAGACCATCCGCCTCGATCCCGGCGCCAGTGCCGCCTGGTTCACGCAACGCCTGACCGAGGCGGGCGCCGCCATCAGCAACGGCGCCGACCCATGCCTGCTGCCGAAGGCGCGCAAGAACGCGGTCGAGCGGCAGGGCGCGCGCGCGGCGCACCATCGCGACGGCATAGCACTCTGCGGCTTCCTGCACTGGCTCGACGAACACGGCGTCGGCAGCAGCGAGAGCCAGGCGGCGGCCCGGCTGGATGCATTCCGGGCGGTCTCCCCGCTCTACCGGGGCGAGAGCTTCCCGGCGATCTCCGGCTCCGGGCCGAACGGGGCGATCATCCACTATCGTGTCACCCCCGAGACCGACCGTGTGCTGCGGGCCGACGAGGTCTACCTGATCGACAGCGGCGGCCAGTATCCCGATGGCACCACCGACGTGACCCGGACGGTCTGGACCGGACCCGGCCAGCCGCCGCACCAGGTGCGCGATCATTTCACGCGCGTGCTGCGTGGCCATATCGCGGTCGCGGCGGCGAGCTTTCCGGTCGGCACCGCCGGACCGCGGCTGGACAGCCTGGCGCGCGCGCCGCTGTGGCAGGCCGGGCTCGACTACGACCACGGCACCGGTCACGGCATCGGCAGCTACCTGTCGGTGCATGAGGGTCCCTGCGGGATCCATCCGCGCAACAAGGCGGTGGCGGTCGAGGCCGGCATGATCCTGTCTGACGAGCCGGGCTATTATCGCACCGGCGCCTACGGCATCCGGCTGGAGAACCTGCTGCTGGTGCACGATGCCCATATCGAGGGCGCCGCCCGCCCGTTCCTGAGCTTCGAGACCCTGACGCTGGCACCGTTCGAGCGCAGGCTGATCGACCCGGCCATGCTGTCCCCGCTTGAACGGGACTGGATCGACGCCTATCACGCCCGCGTGCAGGCGGAGATCGGCGACGCACTCGATCCGGCGGCGCGCGACTGGCTCGCCCGCGCGTGCGCCCCGATTGCCTGACAGCAGCATCCAGGCGCCTGACAGCAGCATCCAGGAGTGACTTCGCGATGAGCCAGATCGGCAACACGATCCCCGCGACCCTGATCCCGGGCGATGGGATCGGCCCGGAGATCGTCTCCGCGGTCACCGATGTCCTGGCGACGCTTGGCGCGCCGTTCGAGTGGGACACGCAGCTCGCCGGGATGGCGGCGATGGCCTCATCCGGCGATCCGCTGCCCCTGAAGACCATCGACAGCATCCGCCGCACCGGCCTTGCGCTGAAGGGTCCGCTGACCACTCCGGTCGGCGGCGGCTTCAAGTCGATCAACGTGACGCTGCGGCAGGAATTCGAGCTGTTCGCCAACGTGCGGCCGGCCCGCACCCTGATCCCGGGTGGCCGCTTCGACGACATCGACATCGTGCTGATACGCGAGAACCTCGAAGGCTTCTACGCTGCGATGGAGCACTACATGCCGATCGGACACGACCCGAGAGCGGTCGCGATCGCCTCGGGCTTCAACTCGCGGACGGAGTGCCGGCGCATCATCCGCTACGCCTTCGACTACGCGGTCAAGAACGGCCGCCGGAAGGTGACGATCGTGCACAAGGCGAACATCCTCAAGGTGCTGACGGGCATCTTCCTCGAGGTCGGCCACGAGATCGCGAAGGAGTACGAGGGCCGCATCGAGATGAACGAGCGCATCGTCGATGCCTGCGCGATGCAGCTCGTGCTCGATCCGTGGCAGTACGACGTGATCGTCACCACCAACCTTTTCGGCGATATCCTGTCCGACCTGATCGCGGGACTGGTCGGCGGGCTCGGCATGGCGCCCGGCGCCAACATCGGCACCGACGCGGCCATCTTCGAGGCGGTGCATGGCTCCGCGCCCGACCTCGCCGGCAAGGGTATCGCCAACCCGCTCGCCCTGTTGCTGGCCTCGGAGATCATGCTGCAGCATGTCGGCCGCAAGGACCTCGCCGACCGCCTGACCGCCGCGATCAACGATGTCGTGCTGACGGACGGAGTGCGTACCCGCGACCTCGGCGGTATTGCCGACACACGCACGCTCACGGAGGCCCTGAAGCAGAAACTGGCCTGAGGCGCAGGCGCCATTAATGGCGCCGCCGGAAGAATTTCGGGTGCCGTTCACGCCCTGGTGACATCTGTGCCTGCATTCTCGTCCTCGACAGACTGGAATCAGGATCTCGGACGGTGTCAGGACTTCTCGCCAGGGATAGAGCTCCCACCCTCGCCCGCTCCGGCAGCCGCGCCGCGGCGGCTGCCGAACTGCTGTTCCAGCCGCGCTTCCGGCTGCTGGACCGGACCCTCATGGTAATGGAGGCCTCTGCCGCGCATTTGCGGCCGAGGCTGTATCGCGGGATGTCGCCCGGCCGCGAGATACGCGACATCGGCCGTGACAGCATGATGCTGCACGATGCCTGTCGCCTGGCAGCCGGATGGCATGGCGCCGCGCCGCCCGGGTTGTCGTTGCGCATCACCGAGATCCAGGCCGCATCCGGCCTGCTCGCGCGCCTCATCGCGGAGGTCCTGTGCGACACCGGCCTCGCGCCCGAGCGGATGGAACTGGAATTCAGCGAGGACAGCCTGCAGGCCGACGAATGCGACATGCTCTACCTGCTCGCGGCACTGCGTGACCTTGGAGTCGGGCTCGTGCTCGGCGGGTTCGGCAGCGGTGTTTCCAGCCTGACGCTGCTGCGAAGGCGGAGCCTCGCCGGGCTGCTGTCCGGCCTCAAGCTCGACCAGTTGCTGGTGCATGAGATGGCCGTGGCGGATGCCGACAGCGACTTCCTGCGCGGACTCGTGGATACGGGACACGCGCTTGGGCTGCTGGTGCTGTCCGACGGGATCGGCAGTGAACTGCAATATCAGCGATTGCTCGGCACCGGATGCGACCAGGGCCTCGGCGCCTGGCTCGGCGCGGCAACACCCGCGGGGGCCGGTCCGGTCATGGGGGCCCTCTCTCCCGCGGCCCAGCAGTCTGTCGGAGTGAGGCGGGAGGGCAAGCTCGTCGGCCAAAGCAAATTCGGTGGTAAGGAGCCCATTTGTGCCACATCCGAAGCGCCATGGCGGGTCGAGCGTGTTTTATTCGGCTTTG
>JAABUX010005544.1_pt1 | contig 15455 bp, 15 predicted proteins | sample 5561851 | NCBI WGS metagenome assembly JAABUX01 (sample SAMN10711883, study PRJNA513361) | rock metagenome | isolation source: Antarctica rocks | place: Antarctica: Victoria Land, Richard Nunatak red sandstone | collected 2016-01-03 | reverse complement strand
TCAACCAGGCCGATCAGACCGAGACAGGCAAGCAGCCTGCCCCAGGTTTTTGACACTCCCCTTCACCCCTCAGGTGTTGCAAGGCGGACTCAGTGACGGCAAGACAACAGCGTTGAACAGCCCTGGGGTCATTGCGGTCGCATCGCATCGAAACCGCGGCCGAGTTCATCGATGATGATTTGACCCTCCTCAACCAGAAAACTCCGAAGCCGCGCTTGAACGGGAAGTAGCGGCGACGTCCGGCGCTGCACCACCGACCACCATCGCATCACCGGAAATCCCTCGACCGCGAGAACCTCCAGCAACCCGAGCGAGCACTCCAGCCGGATCGTGTGCTGCGAGATGAGGGCGATCCCCATGCCTGCCATCACCGCCTGCTTGATCATCTCGTTGCTCGACGTCTCCATCGCGACGCGCGGCACGAAGCCGGCAGCTGCGAAGAACTGGTCCGACAAGGACCGTGTGCCCGACCCCTCCTCGCGCACGATGAACCACTCGCCCCGGAGCTCGCCCACCGTCAGGAGATCGGCATCCGGCCGATGCTTCGGCGGGGCGATCAGCACCGAGGGATGGGCCGCGAACCGCTCCCCAAGCACGTCGGCGCCGTCCGGCGGCTGCCCCATGATGGCGAGGTCGATGCCGCCGCTGGCCAGCAATGCGTGGATCGAGCTCTTGTTGCCCTCCTGCAGCATCACGGTGACGCCGGGAAACCGCGTCCGGAACCGTGCGATCAAGTGCGGCACGATGTATTTGGCCGTGGAGACCAGGCCGAGCCTGACCCGGCCGCCGCCAACGCCCTTCAGCGCCTGCATCGCCTGGTCCACGTCGCGCATCGACCGCAGCACCGGGCGGGCATAGTCCAGCAGCACCCGGCCCGCCTCCGTGAGCGCGACCTTGCGGCCAATCCGCTCGAACAGGGCAAACCCGGTCTGCAACTCGATCTGCCGGATTTGAAACGAAACCGCAGAGGGCGTCAGCCGCAGCCGCTCGGCCACCCGGACGAACGACAGCTTCTCCGCCGCGTCGACGAACACCTCGAGCTGCCGCATCGTCACGTTCGACATGGAATGAACGAGGAATCCCTTGTGATTAGGGACAGTCTATTTTGCTTTTCCTCGTTGTGTCGAGGCCAGTAATGTCGTGTCAAGGCGGGATCAATCCCGTTAGGCCTAGCAAGGGAGCGCCCAGTGAACAAAGCGGTCGACGTCAAAATCACGGATATGAAGGAGCGCTATACCTCCGGCGTCCTGAAGTATCGGCAGATGGGCTACTGGGAGCCGGACTACGTCCCCAAGGACACCGACATCCTCGCCGTGTTCCGCCTGACGCCGCAGGACGGCGTCGACCCCGAGGAAGCCGCCGCCGCCATCGCCGGCGAGTCGTCGACCGCGACCTGGACCGTGGTCTGGACCGATCGCCTGACCGACAGCGAATACTACCGGGCGAAGGCCTACCGGGTCGTCCCGGTGCCGGGCAACCCCGAGCAGTTCTTCGCCTACATCGCCTACGACCTCGACCTGTTCGAGGAAGGCTCGATCTCCAATCTCACGGCGTCGATCATCGGCAACGTGTTCGGGTTCAAGCCGCTCAAGGCGCTCCGGCTCGAGGACATGCGGATTCCGCCGCACTACCTGAAGACGTTCCAAGGCCCGGCGACCGGCATCGTGGTCGAGCGCGAGCGCATGAACGTGTACGGCCGCCCCCTGCTGGGCGCCACGATGAAGCCGAAGCTCGGGCTTTCGGGCCGCAACTACGGCCGGGTGGTGTACGAGGCGCTGAAGGGCGGGCTCGACTTCACCAAGGACGACGAGAACATCAACTCGCAGCCGTTCATGCATTGGCGGGACCGCTTCCTGTACTGCATGGAGGGCGTGAACAAGGCGATGGCCGAGACGGGCGAGGTTAAGGGCACCTACCTCAACGTCACCGCCGCGACCATGGAGGATATGTACGAGCGCGCCGAGTTCGCCCGCGACCTGGGCAGCGTGATCGTCATGATCGACCTCGTGATCGGCTACACCGCCATCCAGTCGATGGCGAAGTGGGCGCGCCGCAACGACATGATCCTGCACCTGCACCGGGCGGGCCATTCGACCTACACCCGCCAGAAGAACCACGGCGTGTCGTTCCGCGTGATTGCGAAATGGATGCGCATGGCTGGCGTCGACCACATCCACGCCGGCACCGTGGTGGGCAAGCTGGAGGGCGACCCGAACGTCGTCCGCGGCATCTACGACACCTGCCGCGAGGGCTTCGTGCCGGCGAATCCGCTGCACGGCGTGTTCTTCGACCAGCCCTGGGCCAGCCTGAAAAAGCTGATGCCGGTCGCGTCGGGCGGCATCCACGCCGGGCAAATGCACCAATTGCTGCACTACCTGCAGGACGACGTGGTGCTGCAGTTCGGCGGCGGCACCATCGGCCATCCGATGGGCATCCAGGCCGGCGCCATCGCCAATCGCGTGGCCCTGGAGTGCATCGTCAAGGCGCGCAACGAGGGCCGCGACATCTGGAACGAGGGGCCGGAGATCCTGACCGCCGCCGCGCGCTGGTGCCAGCCGCTGCGGGCGGCGCTCGACACCTGGAAAGACGTCACCTTCAACTACGCGTCGACCGACTCCGTCGACGTGCTGCCGACCCCCACCGCGTCCTGAGCAGGAGAACCCGCATGAAAGTCACCCAAGGCCAGTTCTCGTTCCTGCCGGACCTGACGGACGAGGAGATCGGCAAGCAGATCGAGTACGCCCTCGACAATGGCTGGGCGCTCGCGGTCGAGCACACCGACGACCCGCATCCCCGCAACTACTACTGGTCGATGTGGGGCACGCCGATGTTCGACCTGCGCGACCCGGCGGGCGTGATGATGGAGCTGAAGGCCTGCCGCGAGGCGAACCCGACCGCCTACATCAAGGTGCTCGCCTTCGACAGCAAGAAGGGTTTCGAGACCATCCGCATGTCGTTCATGGTCCAGCGCCCGGCCTATGAGCCCGGCTTCGAGTTGATCCGCGCCGAAGGGCCGGGCCGCAGCATCAAGTACACGCTGCGCAGCTACGCGACCGGGGTGCCCCCCGGCGAACGCTACCGTTCCGCCGAGCAGCCATGACCGGCCGCATCGCCCCCAGCATCCTGTCCGCGGACTTCGCCCGGCTGGGGGCGGAGATCGCGGCGCTGCAGGAGGCCGGCGCCGACCTGATCCATTTCGACGTGATGGACAACCACTACGTGCCCAACCTCACGATCGGGCCGCTGATCTGCGAGGCGATCCGGCCGGTCGCGACGGTCCCGATCGACGTGCACATCATGGCCAAGCCGGTCGACGACCTGGCGCTGATGTTCGCCCGCGCCGGAGCGAGCATCATCACGGTCCACCCGGAGGCGTCCGAGCACGTCGACCGCACCCTGGCGCTGATCCGCGACCAGGGCTGCCAGGCGGGCCTCGCGCTCAACCCGGCGACCCCGCTGGAGCATCTCGACCACGTGATGGATCGGCTGGACCTGATTCTGGTGATGTCGGTCAATCCCGGGTTCGGCGGGCAGGCATTCATTCCGCACGCGCTGGACAAGATCGCGGCGGTGCGGCGGCGCATCGACGCCCACGTGTTGCGGGGCGGCAATCCGATCGCGCTGGAAGTGGATGGCGGGATCAAAATCTCGAACGTCCGCGCGGTCGCCGACGCCGGCGCCGACGTGTTCGTGGCCGGCTCGGCGATCTTCGGCGCGCGCGACGCCGAGGGCGGCTACGGCGGCGTGATGGACGCGTTCCGGCGCGAGCTGTCCCAACCCCAACGGCGGACCCAACCCGAACGTAAGGAGCGCGCGGCATGAGCGCCGATGTTGTCACAGACGAACGGGTCGACCTCGCGGCGCTGTATGCCGAAAGCAATATCGCCGACACCATCAGCACGCTCGACCGCGAGCTGATCGGGCTGGTGCCGGTCAAGACCCGCATCCGGGAGATCGCGGCGCTGCTGCTGGTCGAGGCGGCCCGGCGTGGCCTGGGCATCCAGGCCGACCCGCCCTCGCTGCACATGAGCTTCACCGGCAACCCCGGCACCGGCAAGACCACCGTGGCCCGGCGCATGGCCGACGTGCTGTACCGGCTGAAGTATATCCGCCGCAACCACGTCGTCACGGTGTCGCGCGACGATTTGGTGGGGCAGTACATCGGCCACACGGCGCCCAAGACGAAGGAAATCCTCAAGAAGGCGATGGGCGGCGTGCTGTTCATCGACGAGGCGTACTACCTGTACCGCCCCGAGAACGAGCGCGACTACGGGCAGGAGGCGATCGAAATCCTGCTGCAGATGATGGAGGACAACCGCGACGACCTCGTGGTGATCCTGGCCGGCTACAAGGACCGGATGGACACGTTCTTTCGCAGCAACCCCGGCATGGCGTCGCGCATCGCCCACCACATCGACTTCCCGGACTACGACGGAGACGAACTGTTCGCGATCGCCGAGATGATCGCGAGCGGCATGCACTACCGCTTCGACACGGGGGCGAAGGAGGCGATGCGCGAGTACATCGGCCTGCGGATGCAGCAGCCGCGGTTCTCCAACGCGCGATCGATCCGCAACGGGCTCGACCGCGCCCGCCTGCGCATGGCCAACCGCCTGTTTGCCGAACGCGACCGACCGCTCGGGCGGGTGGACCTCGAGACCATCACTGCCGAAGACATCCGGGCCAGCCGGGTCTTCTCACAATAAAGGCGGCCAACGTGCCGTTCACGGGAGCGAGTTATGCCGTATCGCCGGACGACCCTGTCCAAGTTCATCATCGACGACCAGCGGCGGTCCGCCAACCCGCAGCCTGACCTCACGTCGCTGCTGAACGACATCCAGACCGCGTGCAAGCTGGTCGCGATCGCCGCCTCGCGCGGGTCGATCGACGCGTTGGACGGCGTCCAGACCCAGGTGAACGCCGGCGGCGACGACCAGAAGCCGCTGGACGTGGTCGCCAACGACATCATGGTCGCGACCTGCGAGTGGGGCGGCCAGCTCGCCGGCATGGCGTCGGAGGAGATGGACGAGCCGTATCCCATCCCGGCGCTGTATCCCCGCGGACGGTACTTGCTGGTGTTCGACCCGCTCGACGGGTCGTCCAACATCGACATCAACATGCCGGTCGGCACGATCTTCTCCGTGCTTCGCTGCCCCGACGGCATCGACGAGCCGACGACGGCCGACTTCCTGCAGCCCGGCACGGCGCAGGTCGCCGCCGGCTACGCGATCTACGGCCCCGTCGCGATGATGGTCATCACCCTCGGCGTGGGCGTGCACGGCTTCACCCTGGACCGCGAGATCGGCGCGTTCATCCTGACGCACCCCGACATGAGCATCCCGCCCGCCACGCGCGAGTTCGCGGTCAACGTGTCCAACGAGCGGTTTTGGGACCCGCCGGTGCGCCGCTACGTCGAGGAGTGCATCCAGGGCGCGTCGGGGCCGCGCGGCGTCGAGTTCAACATGCGCTGGATTGCGTCCATGGTGGCCGAGGTGCATCGCATCCTCGTGCGCGGCGGGCTGTTCATGTATCCCCGCGGCTCCAAGGACCCCGACCGTCCTGCCCGGCTGCGGTTGATGTACGAGGCCAACCCGATGGCCATGATCGTGGAGCAGGCGGGCGGCAAGGCGTCCACCGGGCGCGAGCGGCTGCTGGACATCGTGCCGACCGGCATCCACCAGCGGGTGCCGGTGATCCTCGGCTCCCGCGAGGAGGTGGAACGGCTAGACCGCTACCACGACGAATACGCCCGCGGCGAGGACGCGGTGTTCACCACGCCGCTGTTCAACGCCCGCTCCCTGTTCCGCACCGCCTGAGGCCCGCCATGTCGCAGAAGCATCCAGTCATCGCGATCACCGGGTCGTCGGGCGCGGGGACGACGACGGTCACGTCGACCTTCGAGCAGATCTTCCGGCGCGAGAGCGTCAACGCCGCCATCGTCGAAGGGGACGCGTTCCACCGCTACGACCGCATGGAGATGCGCGCGCTGATCGCCGAAGCCGGCGCCGCGGGCACCAACCACGTCAGCCATTTCGGGCCCGAGGCCAACCTGTTCGCCGAACTCGAGGACCTGTTCCGGTCATACAGCCAGGGCGGCAGCGGTCGGACGCGCAAATACCTGCACAACGACGAGGAGGCCGCGCCATACCAGCAGGAGTCGGGCACTTTCACCCCGTGGGAGGAGGTCAAGCGCGGCACCGACCTGCTGTTCTACGAGGGGCTGCACGGCGGCGTCGTGCACGGCGACATCAACATCGCCCGGCACGCGGACCTGCTGGTGGGGGTGGTGCCGATCATCAACCTCGAATGGATTCAGAAGCTGCACCGCGACAAGCGGGCGCGCGGCTACACGCACGAGGCGGTGGTCGACACGATCCTGCGCCGGATGCCCGACTACGTGAACTACATCTGCCCGCAGTTCACCGAGACGCACGTGAACTTCCAGCGCGTGCCGACGGTGGACACCTCCAACCCGTTCGTGTCCCGCGACGTGCCGAGCGCCGACGAGAGCATGCTGGTGATCCGGTTCCGCAATCCGAAAGGCATCGACATGCCATACCTTCTGTCGATGCTGGCCGACAGCTTCATGTCGCGCGCCAATACGATCGTATGTCCCGGCAGCAAGATGCCGCTGGCGATGCAGCTGATCTTCACCCCGATGATCCTGCAGCTGATGGACCGCAAAAAGCGTGCGGCTTGACACGCAAAACGTAAGGAAACCGACATGGCACTCGCTTCGATGCGGCAGTTGCTCGACCACGCGGCCGAGCACGGCTACGGCATCCCCGCCTTCAACGTGAACAACATGGAGCAGATCCAGGCGATCATGCGGGCTGCCGAGGACTGCGACAGCCCGGTGATCCTGCAGGGGTCTGCCGGCGCGCGGAAATACGCCGGCGAGGCGTTTCTGCGACATCTGATCGAGGCCGCGGTCGAGACCTGGCCCCACATCCCGATCGCCATGCACCAGGACCACGGCGCCAGCCCGGCGGTGTGCCAGCGCTCCATCCGCTCGGCCTTCACCAGCGTGATGATGGACGGCTCGTTGGAGGAGGACATGAAGACCCCGGCGTCTTACGACTACAACGTCGGCACGACGCGCCGGGTGGTGGAGATGGCGCACGCGGTCGGCGTGTCGGTCGAGGGCGAGCTGGGCGTGCTCGGCTCGCTGGAGACGGGGGAGGCGGGCGAGGAGGACGGGTCGGGCGCCGAGGGCAAGCTGTCGCACGACCAGTTGCTGACGGACCCGGAGCAGGCGGCGGATTTCGTGCGGCAGACGGGGGTGGACGCGCTGGCGATCGCGATCGGCACCAGCCACGGCGCGTACAAGTTCTCCCGCAAGCCGACCGGGGATATTCTCGCGATCGACCGTATCCGGGAGATCCACGCGCGGATTCCGAACACGCATCTGGTGATGCACGGGTCGTCGTCGGTGCCGCAGGAGTGGCTGGACATCATTCGCGAGCATGGCGGGGAGATCAAGGAGACGTACGGGGTGCCGGTCGAGGAAATCCAGGAGGGGATTCGGCACGGGGTCCGCAAGGTCAACATCGACACGGACATCCGGCTGTCGATGACGGGGGCGATGCGGCGGCTGATGGGCCAGAAGCCGGAGGAGTTCGACCCGCGGAAGTTTTTCGCGGCGGCGAGCGAGGCGGTGCGGGGGATTTGCCGCGCGAGGTTCGAGGAGTTCGGGTGCGCGGGACATGCGTCGCGGATTCAGGTGGTTTCGCTGGATCGGATGTCGGAGATGTACGCGAGGGGCGCGTTGGAGGCGGTGGTTCACTGATGCAGGCAGCTCTTCTTTATAACAAAACTGATTAAATATAGGCTATGGACAGAAGCGGCGTTTGTTTTCAATAAATCAATTGCCATTGACGGGCTCTTCATATTTTTCAGAACTTATAGTAAATAAAGAAAGCGGGCGTACATGGGAAGATTGCAGCAGTGTTTTCAGTTTTCAAAGATGATCTGCTACAATGTATTCTAAAACCGTCGTACGTCATCAGGAATTTTTCCTATTTTTGCTTGCCGCCTTTCAGCATTCGGCCGTCTGACTTTAGAGCCGACTTCGGAATACGCAAACCTCACAGAAATTTGGGTTGGTATAACCCGAGTACTCCTGGCCTTGTCTGCCTCACCGGTCACGCTTAAGGGCCATTGATACTAGAAGCTATTCCATCACTCCGCCAACGCCCGCAACGCCGCGTCCGGCTCACGCTCGACCACCCGCAGCAAGGACCTCACCGCCGGGTCCATGCTGGTTCGCGACTGTTCCCAGTTGCGTACCGTCGCGACGGGTACGCCGATCGCCTTCGCGAAAACGTCTTGCGTCATGTGAAGCTGCGTGCGAATCGCCCGCACGTTCGGCGTCGGACGGAACGCCGGGAGCGGCGCGTCGGGGTCTTCGCCATCTTCGACCTGATGCCGGCGGATATCCTCCTCCGTCGTCGCCGCGACCTTCACCGGGTCCACCCTCGGGCGGGTGGCCCTGATCTCCTCCAGCGTCATCGGCTCGCGTGCCATCGGTTCCGTTCCTCTCTGTTCGCCAGCCGCCCCGAGATGACCCGGCGCGCATCGCCGCCGTCGGTGAACACGATATTGAGAACCAAGCCGTCCGCCTTTCCGCTCGCCCTTCGCCGGCTTTCAGTCGAAGCGCATCGGCAGAGATTACGCTATTAGCGTAGCAATGAAAACAGAGTCAGCAAGCCGGTCCTACGGGCTGCTGAACAAAGGGGCCTGGGGCCGCCGGCCCCAGCGGGTCAAGGGCGGAGCCCTCACCTTCCCATCAGCCCCCTCAAGGTGCCAGGAACGTCCCAAACGCCCGCGGGCTCTCCCCCACCTTGATCTTGCGGACGACTTTCCCCGCCGCCACGTCGATCTCGGCCAGCCTGTTGTCCATCCACACCGCGACATACGCCCGGCTGCCATCGGCGGACATCTCGATCCCCTCGGGATAGTCCCCCACCGCGATCTCCGGCAGCGCGTTGAACTCTCCGTCGAACACCGAGAGCGTGCCGCTGTGCTGGTTCGTGACCAGGATGCGCGACCCGTCGAGCGCTGCCGCCACGGCGTAGGGGAACTCGCCGACCTTGATGCGCCTGGTCTCCGCCGCCGTCGCCGCGTCCACCACCGACACGTCGCCGGACTGCACGTTGGCGACGAACACGCGGCCGCCCTGCCACGTGACGCCGAACGGGGCGTGCCCGACCGGCACCGTGGCGACCGTCGCCAAGGTCGCGAGGTCGATGACGGACAGCGTGTCGCTCTCGCGGTTGGCGACATACAGCCGCGCGCCGGCCGGGTCGACGGCCATGCCGGAGGGCGACCGGCCGACCTCGATCGTGCCGAGGGGCGCGCCGTCCCGGTCGAGGATCGCGACGGTGTTGCCGTACCAGTCGGCGACGAACACCCGGCCGTCGCTCGGGCTGACCGCGATGCCGAGCGGCCCGGCGCCCGCCGGCGCCTCGCCCACCACCGCGAGCCGTGCGCCGGTGCGCTCCAGGATGCTGACGCTGTGCGCCTCGGGGTTGGTGACGTAGATGCGCCGCGCCTCCGGTCCGACCGCGACCCCGGCCGGTTTCGCGCCGACGTGGACCGTCTGCACGACGGTCCCGGCCGCCGTGTCCACGACCGACACCGTGTCGTCGCCCTGGTTGGTGACGAAGGCCAGCGCCGCCCATGCCGGCGCCGGGGCCAGCAGCGCCAGGCCGGCCAGCAGGGCGCGTCTCACCCCACGCGCTCGGCGATGACCTTGATGTTGTCCAGACCGGCCCTGAGCACGCCGGTGATCGCCTTGATCGCCGCCGCGTCGTTTAGCTCGGGCGGCGGGTCGTTCAGCGGATAGCCGCGATAGAACGCCGACCGCCACTCGACCGTCGTGCCGCCGGCGGGGTTGGCCTGCACCTCGAACCAGGACGTGTAGTTGGTCACCGGCAGGACCTTGGGGTCCACCTTCTCGATCCGGTACATGTAGCTGTGCTCGCCGGCGTCGTATTTCGCCAGTTCCTCCTCGAACGACGGCGCGCCTTCGGCTTTCAGCGTGATCGTGCGCTTGGAGCCGATCTCGTTGCCCTTGTCCGCCGGGCTGGAGGCGATCATGGGATGCCACTGGGCGATCGAATCGAAGTTGCCGACGATGGCCCAGACCTGCTCCGGCGTGCGGGCGATGTCGACGGTCTGCGTGACCTTCTGCCGGGTCGGGCCGTGGGCGAGGGCTGGGCGGGTCGCGACCGCGGCCGTAGCCAATGCGGTGAGGAAGGTTCGCCGGGGCAAATGCAGCATGTACGTCTCCATCCCGCGCATGGGTCGCGCGCTGACGCCAGGTTTACGCGGAATGACGGGGGACGCTAGGGGTGACGGGGCCAAGGCATGAGCGAAGGCCATGGTTCTGCCCTGGACCCGCTGGGGCCTGAGGCCCCAGACCCGCATTTATTTGGGTTTCCAAAGGCATCATGCCTTTGGCGGAGCTTGAGGCAGAGCCTCAACCTACCCCTTGCCTTCTAGCCTAGCGCCCGCCGCGCCAGCATCGCAGAACCGTGCGCGGCGCTGGCGGCGGCGCGCAGCACTGGCACGCCCAGGATGCGCGCGCGGATCGCGGTCCACACCGGGTTGGCAGCGCCGCCGCCCGCCGTCAGCACCCGCGCGACCGGCGGCGCGCCGTGCTCGGCGAGACAGCGGTAGCCCAGGGCCTCGATCCGGGCGATGCCCTCCAGCAATCCGTGTAGGAATTTTGCGTCGTCGGCCGGGCGGGGCGACAGGCGCGGCGGCAGGGCGGGGTCGTTGACGGGAAAGCGCTCGCCGGGTCGCGCCAGCGGGTAGTAGTCGAGCCCGCTGTCGCACGTCGGGTCGATGCGGCGGGAGAGTGCGTCGAGCTGCACCGGAGTGAAATACGCGGCGAGGACGGCGCCGCCCGTGTTGCTGGCGCCCCCGGCGAGCCAGTGGCCCAGCAGGCGGTGGCTGTAGATGCCGAAGGCGGGGGCCGAAACGGCGACGCCGGACAGCAGCTTGAGCGTGAGCGTGGAACCGAGTGCCGTCACGGCGTCGCCGGGCGCGTCCGCTCCCGTGGACAGGAAGGACGCGCAGCCATCGGTGGTGCCCGCGGCCACGATGGCGTCGCGGGGCAGGCCAAAGCAGCGTGATACCGCCGGCGTCACGGTCGCGACGGCGGCGCCGGGCGGGAGCACGCGGGGGAGCAGGGCGCGTAGGCCGATGTCGCTGGTCCAGGCTTGCGCCACCGGGTCGTAGCCGGTTTTGAGCGCGTTGTTCGCGTCCGTGGTGTCGAACCGCCCGCACAGATGGCCGGCGATCCAGTCGGCCTCGTGCAGGATGCGGCGCACGCCCGGCGTCGCTTGCAGCCCCAGGGCGCGGACACCGGCCGGGACAGGCTCGTCATACAGCGACAGCTTGCCGAGTGCGGCGGCATCGGCGTCGATCGGGAGCAGCGTGCCGGAGGTGCCGTCCACCGCGATTGCCCGGACCTCGGACAGGTCGAGTGCGTGCAGGACCGCCGCGACTACGGCCCACAGCGCGGCGGGATCGGTCCGCTCCGTAGCGGGGATCGGCACGGCGTGGGACGCGACCTCGCCGTGGTCGTCCAGGACGACCGCGCGGACCCCGGAGGTGCCGAGGTCGATCCCGAGCGTGCGCATCGAAGCGGGCTAGGCGCTGGGGACCAACCGCTCGCACAAGGCGGGCAGGTCGGCCGCGCGCTGGGCCACGGCCGTGGCGCCCTCGGCCATCGCGGGCGGCCCGTAGCCCCAGGCGGCGAAGATGCACGGCACGCCGGCGCCGGTCGCGGCGAGCACGTCGTTGGCGTGATCGCCGACCATGACGGCCCGGTGCGCGTCCCCTCCGGCGGCGGCGAGGGTGGCGAGCAAATGCGCCGGGTCGGGCTTGCGGGTGGGAAAGCTGTCGCCGCCGCCGATCGCCGCGAACCACGGGTCGAGGCCCAGTTCGGCCAGGAGCGCGCGGGCGGCAGCCTCGGGCTTGTTGGTGCAGATGGTGAAGCGCCAGCCGGTGTCCTGCATCGTCCGCATGGCGTCGACCACGCCGGGGAACGGCCGGGTCGCGACCGCGGCGTGCGCGGTGTAGTCGGCCAGGAAGTCAGCGAGCGCCGCTTCGTCGAACGGCGCGCCCCGGGCGGCGAACGCGCCCGCCATCAGCACGCGTGCGCCGTTGCCGATCAGCGCCGTCACCTCCGTCCGGTCGGCCGGCGGGAGGCCGCGTGCGCGCAGCACGGCGTTCAGGGCGGTGGCGAGGTCGTCGACCGAGTCCACCAGGGTTCCGTCGAGATCGAGGATCAGGGTACGTTGCATGCAGCCCCCATAGCAGTCGCAGCAACCGGATCGGAACCCCAATGCCACTCGAAGCGCTGATTTTCGATGTCGACGGAACGCTGGCCGAGACCGAGGAAGTCCATCGCCAGGCGTTCAACGCCAGCTTCGCGCGGGCCGGTCTGGGCTGGCATTGGGACCAGGCTCTGTATGCGAAGCTGCTGGAGGTGACCGGCGGGAAGGAGCGCATCCGCCACTACATCGAGGCGCATGGCGGAATCCCCGCGCTCGACCTCGCCGCGGTTGCGCGCCTGCACGCGGACAAGACCGCGGATTACACCGCGCTCGTGGCGTCCGGCGCGGTGGCGCTCCGGCCCGGCGTGCTGCGACTGCTGGATGAGGCGCGAGCGGCCGGGCTGACCCTCGCCATCGCCACCACCACCAGCCCGGCCAACGTCGAGGCGCTGCTCCGCGCCACGATCGGCCCCGACGGCCCGGCGCGCTTCGCGGTCGTCGCCGCGGGCGATTGCGTGCCTGCGAAGAAGCCGGCGCCGGACATCTACCGCTTCGCCCTGGCGCACCTGAAGCTTCCCCCCAACGCCTGCATCGCGTTCGAGGACACGCCGAACGGCCTGCGGTCCGCGCGCGACGCCGGGATCGCGACGGTGATCACCACCAGCCTGTACGGCGGGATCGACGGGTTCGACGACGCCCTCGCGGTGGTCGATCATCTCGGCGAGGCGGATTTGCCGTGCCGGGTCCTCAACGGCCCGGCCCTCCCGCTGGTGGATGTGCCGCAGCTTCGGGCCTGGCAGGACCTTCGGCAGAGTGCATCGCCAAGTTGACGCGATTACACGCTGGCTCCTTGCAAATGCGAGAGTGCCAGGGCGGTCGCCGCGGTTCGATTCTCGACGCCGAGCTTCTGGAAAATCTGCTCCAAGTGCTTGCTCACCGTTCGCGGGCTCAATCCCAGGATTTCGGCGATGTCGCGGGTCGGCTTCCCGCGGCTGATCCAGAGCAGGACCTCCGCCTCCCGGGCCATCAGCCGCAACCGCTCCTGCAGCAGCGTGGCGTCGCTGGCGCCTTGCGCCGCCACCAGCCGCAGCAGCAGCTCGTTGGGGGCGACTTGGCCGATGTACGACACGTCGATTTGGCGCTCGCCGTCCGGACCGAACGGAATGCCGACGCTGGCAGGCGGGCGGGCACCGGGGTTTCGGACGAAGTGCTGAATCCAAGCCGTGGCCGCCGCCGGCAGGACGGCGCTCGACCCGCCGGCGTCCTCCAGGAGCCGAGCCGCCTGCGGCGTGGACCATAGCACCCGGCCGGCGCCGTCCACCGCCAACAGGAAGCGTCCGGCCGTGTCGAGCGCGACCTGCGCGCTCCGGGTCAGCCGGGCGTTGGCCAGGTGCACCTGGATGCGGGCGAGGACCTCGTCCGGGGCAACCGGCTTGGTGACGTAGTCGACGCCGCCGGCTTCGAGCCCGCGGATCACATGCTCGGTTTCCGTCAGCCCGGTCATGAACACGATCGGCACGGTTTTCAGGGTCGCCAGCGCTTTCATCCGCCGGCAGGTCTCGAACCCGTCGAGCCCCGGCATCAGCGCGTCCATCAGCACGATGTCCGGCGTGATCCGGCCCACCAGCGCCAGGGCAGCCGCCCCTTCCTGCGCCACCAGAACGGTGTAGCCCGCGTCTTCCAGCGCCCGGTGCAGCAGGCCGAGCGTCGCCGGGCTGTCGTCCACCACCAGCACCGTGTCGCGCACCCGGGTCACTCCGGCGGACCGAGCGCGTCCATGAACGCATCGAGCTGGAACTCGCTCACCAGGCGCCGGAGCTGGGCGATGCGCTCGCGCTCGCACGGCAACTCGCTCTCCAGCGCGTCGAGCTTGGCGTGGATGCCCCGGACATAGCCGATGGCGCCCAGTTCGCGCAGGCTGTCGGCGTAGCGGGGCGCCAGCCGGCCGCGCGCGACGGGCAGGGCGGGCGTCGGGGGCGCATCCTCCTGGGTCGTCCACTCGATCGCGAGGTGGCGGCTCATCTTGGCAAGCAGCAGCGGGATGTCGATCGGCTTGGCCAGGATGTCGTCGTGATGCGGCTGCTCGACGGCCGCAAGCTGCAGCGCCCCGGCGTGGGCGGAGATGACGATGATGACCAGCCGGTCCAGGCCGTCCGCCCGCAGCCGAGCCGCCACCTCCCAGCCACTCAGGCCGGGCATGGAGATGTCCACGAGCAGCAGGTCCGGACGGCACTGCGCGGCCATGGCGAGGCAGTCGGGGCCGTTGCTGGCGGTGAACAGGACGAAGCCCAGCGGCGACAGCAGGTCCTGCATCAATCCCCGGTGCACCGGGTCGTCGTCGGCGACCAGCACCGTCAAGCGGCGGCCGCGGAAGCCTTGGACCCGACGCTCCAGCGGCGCTGGACGCTTCGTGTGCGCCGCCTCGGACAGCATGAGCCGGACGCGGAACTGGCTGCCCTGGCCCGGCACGCTCGCGAGCGTCAGCTCCCCGCCCATGATCTGGGTCAGCAGCTTGCTGATGGTCAGGCCGAGGCCGATGCCCGGCGTGGCCGCGGCCCGGGCTTCCCGGACCCGCTCGAACGGCTCGAAGATGCGCGCCGCATCCTCGGGCGCCACGCCGATCCCGGTATCGGCGATTTCGAATTCGGCGATCTGGTTGCGCCACGCGAGCCGGAGGCCGACGCCGCCGCGCGCGGTGAACTTGATCGCGTTGGAGAGCAGGTTGATCAGGATTTGCCGCAGCCTGCGCTCGTCGGTGTAGACCACCGTGGGGCAGCGGTCCGGCGGCGTGAAGGTGAAGCTCAGGCCCTTCGCCTCGGCCTGCAGCCGGAACATGCCGACGAGCTGCTCGGTGAAATCGATCAGGTGCACCTCGTCGCGATAGATTTCGATCCGGCCCGCCTCGATCTTGGCGATGTCCAGCAGGCCGTCGATCAGGCCGGCGAGATGCTCGCCGCTGCGCCGGATGATGCTGACGCCCTCGCGGCGCCGCCCCTCCATGCCCGGATCGCGCTCCAGCAACTGGGCGTAGCCGAGGGTGGCGTTCAGCGGGCTCCGCAGCTCGTGGCTGATGCCGACGACGTAGCGGCTTTTGGCAAGGTTCGCCGATTCCGCGGCCTCCTTCGCGTCCTGCAACTGGGCGTCGGTGCGCTTGTGGGCCTCGAT
>JAABUX010005542.1_pt1 | contig 15456 bp, 14 predicted proteins | sample 5561851 | NCBI WGS metagenome assembly JAABUX01 (sample SAMN10711883, study PRJNA513361) | rock metagenome | isolation source: Antarctica rocks | place: Antarctica: Victoria Land, Richard Nunatak red sandstone | collected 2016-01-03 | reverse complement strand
TCACTTGAGTCGGCGCGGTCCCTCCCCCTCTCCCGCGCACGGGAGAGGGGATCGGGGGATGAGGGCGGCCCTAACGCGGATGAATGACTAGCGGGCGGCGAGCGCGCAGGCTCTCAAGGGTTGCCGCCGGCTCCGGGCGCCTGGTCCAGTCCGCGTTCACCGAGGCCAACGCGATCGTGCGGTCCGGGGCGATTACGAAGACGCCGGCGAAGGGCAACTCCCAGGAATCGTCGCCGTTGAACGAGGGCACGGCCGAGCCGACGGAGGTCAGCAGGGGGCGCACCTCCTCGGAGAAGGCGAAGACCAGCCCGTACTGCCGCGCCACGGCGTTGCCCTGGTCGCTCAAGACGGGAAAGGTCAGCCCCTTCTTCTCAACCGTGGTGAGCGAGTTGTCGGGCGTCTGCGGCGAGACCGCCACCATCGTGGCGCCGAGCTCCTGGATTTGCGGCTGGATGGCCTGGTAGGCGCGCAGGGTCAGGTTGCAGTAGGGACACCACTCGCCGCGATAGAAGACGAGGGCTACGGGGCCGCGCGCGAGCAGCGCGGAGAGGGAGACCTGGCCGCCGGTGGCGTCGGGCAAAGTGAAGTCCGGGGCTTGCTGCCCCGTCTTCAGGCTCTGCGCGGCGAGGCCGGAGCGCACCACGCGCTCGATCTCGGCGTCGAACTGCGCCACCATTTCCGGCGGGGCCTGTGTACCCATTTGCTGCTTGAAGTCGGTGAGTTGCTGGTTCAGGGTGCGCTCGGGCGTGATCTGTGCCATCGTCATCGGTCTGCTCCTTCTAACTACTGTCTGTCGTGGCGTGGGTGGAAAGCCACCGTGAGAGTTGTGGGACGGTTGGGCGGTTGGACGGTTAGATGGCAGTGCGCCCGCCATCGACGGGCAGGATGGCGCCGTGGACGAAGGCGGCCTCGTCGCTGGCCAGGTAGACCGCCGCGGCGGCAATCTCCTCCGGCCGTCCCGCGCGGCCGGCTGGGGCCGCGCTACCCATCTGATCCGCAAAATCCGCCTGCGCGCCGGAGGGCTCAGTGCGTATCGGGCCGGGCGCGATGGCGTTGACGTTCACGCCGGAGGGGCCATACTCGGCGGCCCAGGCCTTGGTCAGCAGCTCGACGGCCGCCTTGGAGGCGCCGTAGGCCGCGAGCCCCGGCATCCCAAAAGAGGCCGCCATCGTGGTGATGTTGATGACCTTGCCTGCCCCGCGCTGCGCCATGCCTGGCGCCAGCGCCGCCGTCAGGTAGTAGGTCCCCTTCACATTGGTCGCGAAGAGGGCGTCGTAGTCCGCCTCCGCGAGGTCGTGCGTCGGAGCAAAGGCGGCGATACCGGCGTTGTTGACCAGGATATCGACCTGCCCGAGCATCTCGGTCGCGGCGCGAGCCAGTCCGCGCACGTCCTCAATGGAGGACACGTCGGCCTTGACGAACGTCGCATCCTTGCCGATGGACTCGACGGTCGCGCCGCCGCGCCCCGCGTCTCGCCCCGCGACGACGACGCGGGCGCCCTCTTGTGTAAAGGCCTGGGCGATGGCGCGGCCGATGCCCGCCGTCCCGCCGGTGATCAACGCGGTCTTGCCCTGTAGGCGCATGGTCATGCTGCTCTCCTTGTGCGTCCGCACGCTCTCGTGGTCGCGGTCACTTGTTTGTACCGTCTAGTACACTGTACATCATCTGGACCGAGAAGTACAGTTTTTGCCCAGGGTGGTAGAATAAGGGCATGACAACGGAGACAACGGAACCAAAGACGCGGCGCGGACGGGCCAGCCGGGGGCGCATTGTCGAGGCGGCGGCGGACCTCATATTCCTGCGCGGCGTGCGCGGCACGAGCCTGGACGACGTGCTCGCGGCCGCTGGCGTGGGCAAGGGCCAGTTCTACCACTACTTCGCCGACAAGGACGCCCTGGTGCGCGCCGTCATCGCGCGGCAGACCGAGCGCGTCCTCGATGGACAGCGGCCGGCCCTGGACGCGCTCGACACCTGGGCGGCCATCGCGGCGTGGCTCGACCTGCTCGTGGCGCTGCAACAGGGGCAGGGCTGCGTGGGGGGCTGTCCCGTCGGATCGCTGGCCAGTGAGCTGGCGGATCAGGACGAGGCGGCGCGGGCCGATCTGGTCGCCGCCTTCGACCGCTGGGAAGGGTACCTCGCGCGGGGACTGGACCGCATGCGCGCGCGTGGTGAGGTGCGGGCAGCGGCTGACCCGGCCGTGCTGGCGACGGCGACGATGGCGAGCATCCAGGGCGGCCTCCTGCTCGCGCAGACGCGCAAGGACGCGCGCGTTCTGCGACTGGCTCTTGACGGCGCGTTCGCGTATCTCCATACCTTCGCCGCGGACACGATCGCTGCGTGATCGCGACGACCTCCCGGTTGTCGGACCAGTCTAGCTGTGTGGGTCCCGCCGCGGACTCCGTTCTACGTCGGCGCCGTCAGCATCCTCGTGCTCTCCTCGGGGCAGGCAATCCCGCGCGGGACCGACGCCGTCGCGCATGGACCCGCCGCGCGGCACGAGAACCGCAAGCGGGTGTCTCTGGCCTACCATACCCACGTGGTCCCGTTGCAGGCCAGCGCGCTCGAGCACGGATATCAGGAGGGAATGTAGCGGAAGACGCCGCGCGCGGTTCCGGCCAGCAGGCCCACATGAGGGGCGGGCGTGGCGGCCAGCGACAGGATGATGTCGTTCGCGGTGTCCAGCCCGCTGCCCAGCCGGGACCAGGGCGCCGTCCCGCTCTTCTCGTACACGCCCTGCTCCATGGTGCCAGCATAGAGGGTAGGCGGAGTACCCAGAGATCCCGGAGCGCCTGGAGCGCCTGGAGCGCCTGGAGCGCCTGGAGCGCCTGGAGCGCCTGGAGCGCCTGGGGCGGCGACGAGCGGCATGGCGTGCCGCTGCGGCAGGCCGTCGCTGATCTCGCGCCAGGCGCCGCCGGTGGATCTCTGCCACACTCCCTCGCCCATCGTCGTCAGGATCACCGGATGTGTTCCGCTTCCACCGGCGTAGAGCGCCTCCGTTGGGAGGGTAGCGGGCAGGCCGCTGGCGGCGGGCCGCCAGGTTTGCCCCCCGTCCCGGCTGGCCACGACTGGTGGAGAGACGCCGAAGGCGCCGGCGAAGACGAGGCGCGCGTCCCAGGGCGCCCAGGCGATGGCGGTGACCGAGGCGTCGCCCGTGCGCGCCACCCGCCGCCACCGCCACGTCGCGCCGTCGCGGCGGCCGCGATAGATGGCGCCCACGCTCCCGGCGATCAGCGTTGCCCCGTCCGCGGAGAGGGCGACGCTGAAGATGGCATTGGCCTCCAACACCGGGCTGATCGGCCTCCACCCACCCACGGCGCCGCTGTCCGGGCGCGCATATACTCTGCCGTCGGACGCGCCCGCGACGATAATTGCGCCGCCCCGCGCGGCGGCAAGCGCGAAAATATCATTGCCGGCGACGAGCCCATCGCGTCGCCACGTCGCGCCGCCATCGGTCGAGCGCCATAGGCCGCTCTCCGTGCCAGCGTAGAGCCACGTCGGATGATGCGGGTCGTCCAGCAACGCGTTTGTGGATGCAACGAGGGCCGTGGCTACCCATTGTCCGCTGACCGGCAAGGCATCCATACCAGGGACCGGTGCGCGGCGGACAGTGCTCGACGGTACCAGGGCCAGAGTTGCCACGACGGCCACGACGACAATCAAACCTCCGGCGCCGAGCAGCCATCGCCATCGCGCTCCGCCCTTGGCCCACCCCTCAACCGTCAGGGAAAGGCGGCGCGGGACGCTACGCGTAGACACGTTGCCGGGTCCCACGTGGCAAAGCGGCCAACCTCAGGAGGATATCGACCAGGAAGAGCAACAGCGCCACGGCGGTCAACGGCCACCATAGGTCGGACATGGGCGCCGCGACCGGCTCGGACGCGAGTTGGCGCGGGCTGGTAAGCACGCGTCCGCCCGTCTCGGCGGCCAACTGGCCCAACAGTGAGGTATCCGACGGACGCGGCAGATACTCACGGTCGTAGGGCATGGCAATGTCCACGAGGGCACCGGCAGACGACGACGCGTTCGCCAGGACGCTGAGGCGGTACACGCCGGGCTGCCCACCCGGGAGGACGGCCTCGTAGTGGCCCGGTCCGACCTGCGCGAACGTGAGGCTTCCATTGGCGCCGGACGGCGCGCGCACGGCGCCAGTAAGGCGCGCCAGATCGAGGAAGGCGCCGCTGTTGCGCAGGGTGTCCACGTCGACCCGTGGCTGGCCGTCGACGGTGACCAGGCGTGGCGTCAGCGACCCGACGGAGACGCCGCGTAGCATCCAGCGCACGGCGTCTGCCCAGACGCTGCCAGCGGCGGTGGGCCAATTGCCGGCCCAACTCGCCGTCGCGCCGGGCGTCCACACCAGCACCCGGCCCAGCCCGTATTGCCACTGCGCGAGCAGCGGATCGGTGCTGTGTCCGCGCGCGGGCGTGACGAGGCCGGCGACCGCGTTGGGCTTGAGCACGGTCGCCACGTAGCGGCGCACCGGGGGCAACGCCCCTCCAGCCGCGGCGCGCACGGCGGGGACGCTGGCGGCGACGAGCACCGGGATCTTCCCGGCGACGGAGGCCGATCCCGCGCTCAGGCGCGCCTCGTCGGCGAAGATGCGCGGCAGGGCGCTGGCGTCGTTGGTGTAGTAGAAGCGCCCCTTGCCCACGCGGGCCAGCATCTGGAGCAAGGTCGCGTCGGCGTCGGTCCCCAACCCCACCGTGGAAAGCGTGACCTGATGGCTCTCCAGGAGCCGCAGCAGGGGCGTGTAGCTGACGGGATCGCTCACGCCATCGGTCATCAGGATCATGTGCTTGTAGGGGGCGTTGCTGCGCAGGATCTGCGACAGGCCAACGCGCAGCGCATCGTAGATATCGGTGCCCCCGTCGGCGGTCAACCCGTTCACGGTGTCGTGGATGCGCGCCGCGCTGCCCTGTCCGCTCACGCGCTGGATGGGGACCAGGATATGGGGGTCCTGGTCAAACGAGACGATTCCCAGGTCGTCGTTATGCTGCGCGGTGAAGTCGACCGCGATGTTGGCGGCGGCCTGCGCCATCTGGATCTTGGGCACATCGCCGCCGGCCAGATTCTGCATGCTCCCCGAGCGGTCGAGCACCAATTGGAGCGCGACGGCGCCCTGCCCGAGGCTGCCCGGCGTCACGCTGGACACGGGCAGGATGTGATCCAGGGCGCTCTGACTGTATTGGCCGAGCGTGAGGCTGTGCGGACCGCCCAGCGCCAGCAGCCCCATCCCTCCCACGCGCACGGCGCCGTCGATGGCGGCGATCTGGCGTCCACTCAGGGCCGTGGCGGGGATGTCGTCGAGCACCAGCCCATCGTAGCCATCCAACGCCCCCATCGTGGCCGGCGTCTTCCCCGGCGCGATGAGCTCGACGGTAAAACCACGTCGGCGCAGGAGCGCGGCGCTGCCGTCATCATCGCGCGCTCCCGCGGCGACGACCAGCAGTCGCGGCGGCCCCACCACATGGGTGACCGCGTCCAGGGCGTTGTTTTGGGGGACCGTGTCGCCGGCCATACTCACGGACGCATGGTACGCGTGCCACCCCACGCCCGGCGCCGGAGCCGTGACGAGGTACGGGTTATCGCCCTTCTGAAGACGGATCGTTTCCTGCCCTACCGGCTGACCGTCCTGAGTCAGCGCGACCGTGGCGCGCCGCGCCACGGTGCTACGCACCGTCAGCAGCAGCGGTATAGCGTCGCCCTGACGCGCCGATGCCGGCGCCTGCAAACGGGTCAGGGCGGCGTCGGGGGCCTGGTCGACGCCCACGTCCACCACGTCGATAGGCACACCACGGGCACGCGCCGCGGCGGCGACGGCGCGGGCGTCGCCGGTCGTTTCCAGGCCGTTGCTCAACAGGACAAGGCGGGCGCCGCGCGCGGCCGCGCCGAGGGCCAGGCCGAGGGCGCTTGCGATGTCCGTCCCGCCAGAGTCGGTGGCGCTGGCCAGCGCCAGGGCGTCCGCTCGCGCTGGCGCTGGCCCTAGACGAGGGCTGCCGCCAAAGGGGACCAGCCCCTGTACGGCAGCGGCGGGCAACGTCGTCAGCGCGTCGTGAAGCCAGGTCTGTTCGGCGGCGCGCGGCGCGCCAACGGTACGGACCGAGGTATCGACGACGAAGATGACGGGCGTGGCCGTTCCCATTCCTGTTCCTGTTCCTGCCCACGCCGGCTGGGCCAACGCGACGATCAGGAGCAGCAGAGCAACGCAGCGCGCCACGATGGCGACACTGCCCGAACGATTGAGACGACGGCCGCGCCGCGTCCGCCAGGCGCCGCCCACGAGGACGGCCAGTGGAACGAGTAGGAACAAGAACAGCGGCGCCTGTAGGGTTAACGATCCCATCACGCTGTCCTTTCCGTACCGGGCCCGTCCATGCTCCGCGGGGCGTAGAGCCACTCCGCGACGATAGCCAGCAAGGCGGCAAGGCCGATCCAGGGCCACCACGGCATGCCCGGCCCGGCCGCGCCGCTTGCGGTCGCGTTGCCGCCCGATGACGCCAATACAACCGGAGCGGCGGCGAGCGGCGCTTCCTCGTCGACGTTGACCGCGATCCGCGCGCTATGACGCCCCTGGGGGCCACGCTCGACCACGGTGTAGACGCCTGGCTCCGCCGCGACAAAGGGGCGTGTCTCGCTGTCGGACCCACGTCCCTGGAGCATCGTCGCGTCGGCCCCGCCGGCCCCATCAGTCCTGGCTATGTCCAACTGCGTTGTTCCAGGCAAACGCGGGATCAGCACGGCCTCACCGGCGACGGCGGACGCCGGAGCCCAGTCCGTCGACCAGCGCACGAGATTCCAGAGCAACTCCGGGTAGGCCGACAGTTGGGGCAGGTTCGACACCAATGGATCGAACGCCAGGACCGCGAGGCGCTGCCCCCCGGTCTGGCTGGCCGCGAGGAGTGGGCCGCCAGCGGCCCACACGACCGGCGTGAGCGACGGCGTGGCCAGCGTTTCAGCCGCGCCGGGAGAGACATCGAGCGAGGTCAGGTCGATGTCGGCGAGCAGGGGGCTGGAACCGTCGAGACCACTGACCGTGGAGTCGGCGAGCGCGTCGCCGACGCGTCCGCCGGGGAGTGAGGGCGGATCGACGAGCAGCACCGCGGGCGCCGCGGGGAGCGTACCGGCGGGGCGCCACCTGGCGAGGATCAGCAGGTCGCTTTGCGCGCCGTCCGCCGCGCGATAACTGGCAGGAGTACGCGTCCGCACCGTCACGCCCGGCAGGCCGGCCAGCGCCTGGGCCAGACGCGCCGTCCCCGTGGCCTCCCCCACGACCGTGACCAGCGCGGGCGCGGCGGCCGGGACGATGCACCAGGCCGTATTGTCCAGGGGCAGGATGTCCGGCCGCAGCAGGCGCAGCTCGAGGACGCGCTGGCCGCGCGGCACGGGGAAGCTGACGCCGCTGTCGGCGTGCGCGGGCAGCGCGAGTGACTGGGTGACCAGCACATCGCCGCCGCCCAGGATCTCTAGCGGATCGTTCACCGGGCGATCGTCTTCGTTGCGCACCAGAGCGAAGGCGGTGCAGGCGTGGTCCGGCAGCGCGGTACAGCGCGCCGAGAAGCTCAGGATAGTCTGATTGGCGCCGCTCTGTCCCACGGTGGTCGCCGTCAGCATGCTCCTCGCGCCCTGTACCGCGGGGACCGCGTCTTCGGGCGCGTGGAGGAGCGTGATCTTGCTCCCTTGCTGCTGCCCGTGGAGCGCCAGGACCCCCGCGGCCAGGCGCAGCGCCCCGGACAGGTCGGCCGGGGCCACGGACGGTTGGAGCGCGGCAAGCGCCTGTCGCACGGTTGTCGCGTTCGTACTGGAGACAAGCACGTAGGGCCGCGCCGCGGCGGCAATCACGGTCATGTTCGTGCCCGCGGGTTCCGCCTGAACGCTTTGGGCGACGATGCCCGCGGCCACGCTCAGGCGATTGGGTCGGACGTCGGCCGCGGCCATGCGCAGCGAGTCGTCGACGACGTACACGTGGGCCGCGCCGGCCCGTTGCGCGGCGGCCGGGAACTCTGGACGGGCCAGCGCCAGCACCAACAGCGCGACGGCGAGCAGTTGTAGCAGCAGCGGCAAGAGCGTGTACAGACGCGTCCAGGACTGGCGCGCCGGGCTCTCCCCGAGCAACTCGCGCCAGACCAGCGTGCTCGAGACGTCGACGGGGCGGTAGTGTTGTCGACGCAGGTGCAGGACGACGAGGAGGGGCAAGAGGAGCAGACCAATCAGGGCCAGCGGGGCGTACAAAATCATTGCTCGACCCTGCTAGCCCTGCGTCCGCGCCTGGACCGGCGCGAAATACTGTCCCACGATGGCGCGCACAGCGGGCGCGACGACATTCGCGTCGGGCAGCACGTAGTCCGGCGTTACTGATCCTTCTTGCCCTCCCGGCGCTCCCGACGTCCCGCTGCCGGCCCCGCGCGATGTCGAGTCGCGCGTTTGCCGCCGGTCCCGTCCCGCCGCGTTGCCATAGGCGCTACGCAACGAGAGCTGGCGTCCCGACGCGGTTGGCGTGGGCGGACGGGACGATGACTGTCCGTTCGTCGAGCCGCGGCCATGACCGGCCGCCCCGCTGCCAGGCGCGCGCGCATTATGCGGCGAACCGCTACCCGTGACCAGGCCGGGCTTGGGCAGGTAGCGCGGGTTAAGCGGCGCGCTGTACCCGTAGGGTCCCCTGGGCTGTTGATTGTGCGCAGCGCCCGCGCGGCCCGAGGCGGGCTGAGAGCCCCTCTGCTGGTTGTGCGCTCCCGCGTTGGCTCCCTTGCCAGTGCCAGTGCCAGTGCCCTGATGAGCCGCGCCCGTTGCTCCACCGGTCGTCTGTTGGCGTGACGACGCCCCGCCGGCGGTCGCGCGGCGTGAGGCGCCTCCGCTCGCGGACCCCGTACGGTTCGAGCTGGGCGGCGCGCCGTTGTGTGAGAGGAAGGCTGTCCGGGGCGGCAGCGACCGACCAGGGGTCGCCCCGGCGCGCGCGCCGTTCTCTCCCGTTGTCGTCCCCCCACCACGCGGCGTCGGCGCCGCCGTCCCGGTCGTCCCCCCCGCCTGACCGCCCGTGTTACGCTGGGCGCCCGACACAGCGGTCCCTCGGCCGGACACGGGCGTCGCGGCGCCGGCGCTGCCAGTGGGGCGTGGTTGCGCCGTGGTCGGACTCGTCGTGCCGACCACGGCCACGCGCACGGCCACGAGGGGATGGGGTGGAACGGAGATAACGGGTGGCGGCTGCGTTGGCGCGGCCGTCGGCGCCGGCAGCGGTCGCGGCGGCAAGGGCGCATGCGGTGGCGGAGCCGCGGTCGGCGCGATAGACGCCGGCCCTGGCGTGACCACGGCCGCCACCAGCAACGCGCACATCGCGGCCAGAACGCCCCATTCGCCGCCTGCTTGGACCGCGTGGACGGTCCACTCGCGGCGCGTCCGACCGGCCAACGTCGTCGCGTCCGCCTCCAACCGCGCGCCGAGGCCCACGCGGCCGGGCGCCGTGCCCTCGACCTCAAGGGCGCTGGCCAGTTGCTCCTTGAGCCCCAGGCGATGGTCGAGCAGGCGCGCGGTCGCGGCAAGCGAGGGCGGACGCCGCAGTGCCCGGACAACGCCAACCAGTAGGACGAGAGCGAGAATGGGGACGATAGGCCACGCCGGGACGACCGGAAAAAGCCGTTGCGGCAGCACAAGCAGCACGGCGACGACGAGCGCGCCGATAGCCCAACGCCGCGACAGGGCCACCAGCCACCGGCGGACGATGGCCCGGCGCCACGCCGTCAGGGCGGCGCGGAGCGTCGGCGGATCAGCGCCATCCGGGTGGGTCGCGGTTGCTGTTCGGCGCGCGAACAGGACCACGTCGCGCGGGTCGGCGCGCAGCCAGCGCCGCGCGCGACGGACGAGCGGCGCGCGGTCGACAACGCGTCCGCTGGAGGGTCGGATGGGAGATGATTTAGACACGCAACCTGCCTTTAGTGTTACTGTACTAGTATAAGCGCGAAGGGACAACCATGCGCGGTGTGTCCCCGCGTTAGCACGCGTGAGTACGAAGGGGAGGCTCAAGGATGAGACATATGCGGTCTATAGCCCTAACGCGATGGTTTGCGCCACCGCTCCTGGTAGCCCTGTTAGCCGTGGTCGTTCCGCCCGGAGCGGCGCGCGGCGGATCAAGCGATCACGCTGGATCGGCCGCCGCCCCATCCGCTCTACAAAGCGACTGGCCGCTCTTCGGACGCGACCGCGATAACACCCGCTTTTCCCCCCTGACGGCGATCAATCGGACCACCGTGGGGACGCTGGGCGAGGCGTGGCACGCCCCACTGGGCCAGTTCCAGGTGCTGTTGGAGACCTATCCACAGGTCGTCGGCCGCGTGATGTACGTGACCACGAGCACCGACGAGGTGATCGCGCTAGACGCCGTGACCGGCAAGACGCTGTGGACGTACGCGCCGCGGGTCGACTTCTCGCTCTCAACCGGCGTGGGCGGCTACGGCGTCTCGGTCAACCGCGGCGTGGCCGTGGCCAACGGCAAGGTCTACGAGCTCACCTTCGACGGTCAGCTCCAGGCCGTCGACCAGACCACGGGCGAGCAACAATGGACGGCGTCCGTGGCCGATCCGCACCAGGGCTACTACGAGACCATGGCGCCCACCGTATGGGGCGGTCTGGTGTTCGTCGGCGGCTCCGGCAGCGAGGACGGCGTGCGCGGCTTCGTCGCCGCCTACGACGCGAACAGCGGCAAGCAAGTCTGGCGCTTCTTTACCGTGCCCGCGCGGGGCCAGGGCTGGGTGCCCAAGACCGGCCGCCACGGCGGCGGGACCGTCTACATGCCCCCCACCATCGACACCCGAACCGGCCTGCTCTACGTCGGGACGGGCAATCCGTCGCCCGTCATCCTGGGAACGGGGCGACAGGGACCCAATCCGTACACGGACTCTATCCTGGCCCTGCAGGCGCATACCGGTAAGCTCGTCTGGGCGCACCAGGAAGTGGCTCACGACCTGTGGGACTACGACGCCGCGTCGCCCGTGGTGCTCTTCGACACGCGCGTGCGCGGCCGCACGGTCCACGCCGTCGCCGAGGCCGGCAAGAGCGGCTACTTCTTCCTCCTGGACGCGGCCACCGGCCAGGACCTGTTCCCGCGGCTGGCCTTTGTGACGGAGCGCCACACGCCGCCAACGACCAAGGGCGTGCTGGAGTGCCCCGGCGCGGTGGGCGGCTCACAATACTCTCCGCTGGCCTATAGCCCGCTGACGCATGCCGCCTACGTCTCGGGCCTCAACGTGTGCGAGATCCTGAAGGTCGTGAGCACGCACGGCGGCGAGACCGACTTCGGCGGCGTGCGGATTCCGACCAACGAGAAGAAGACGGGCACGTTCTCGGCCGTCGATACGACGACCGGCCGCTTCCTGTGGCATCTCACCATGCCCACGCCGATGGTTGGCGGAGCGACGGCAACGGCGAGCAACCTCGTCTTTACCGGCGATCAGCACGGCGTCCTGTACGCCTTTGACGCTCAGACAGGGGCGATCCTGTGGCGAGGACATCTGGGCCTGGCCTTCGGATCGGCGCCCATCGTGTACGCCATCAACGGTCAGGAATACGTGGCCGTGGCGCTCGGCGGGTCGGCGCTCTCGGGGTCGCTCAAGTTGGGTCATCTGGGCGCGATGATGGCCGTCCTGAAGCTGGGCGGCAAACCGATCACGCCGTTCACCTCACCGGGATTACCCAACAACTCATAGCAGCATAGTGTACCGCGCGCCGGTTCTCGCCCGATACCAGGTCGTGTGAGGTGGACGCGCCTTACGATTGTGATGTCGGACCGCGCGCCTGCGACTAAAGTCGCATGGCAAACGACGGACACTAAAGTGTCTCCGCATTGCCCGTCCGCGCGACTTCAGTCGCCGTGGTTTGCCACGCGACTTTAGTCGCAGGCTGGCTCCCACAGTCTCGGGCGCACCCGTCTGGGGTGAGAACCAGCACGCCGAGCAGATCGTTGTAGGTTTAGAAGGAGGTAAATGTATGCGCCGGTCTCTGTTAACATGCGCGTTCGTCATCGCGCTCACGGTGTTCTGCCAGGGCATCCTTGCTGTCCCCGTTGCCTCGGCAAAGGCGCCCGCCGCTGCCGCGCCAAGCACGGCCATACCGGGGTGGCCGGGACAGACGGCACAATACCTGGGACGCTATCGGGTCGTGTCGTCGAGCGACGCGGCGCTGGCCCAACAGGGCGAACTGACCCTTTTCATGCGCAAGGTCAACGGCCAGCCGAAGCCCGTCTTGAGCGGGATTCTGTCGCTCCACGGCGCCTCCGGGAGCAATGTCCTGTACCTGACGCACTTTGTCCATAGCGGCATGAAGCTCTCGACCACCCTGAGCGCGGGCATCTACACGGGACCGGTGGTCGGACGTTTCGTGGTGACGACGCGGGCGTCCGGTCGCCTGACGGTCGCGCTCGTCGTACCCGGCGGCGCGCCGGTCGCGCTGCGCCTGGTACGTTTCTCGGCCAATCCTCATCCGTAACCACCCCTGCCTGTATGCGAACGACGCGCGGACCTGGTACACCTCAACATAGTGGACTGCGGCCGAACGCGCCTGCGACCGCGATCGCATGGCAAACGACGGGCCGACCGCGGTCGGGTGTGGTCCACTGCCACGCTGCCCCTGGCCCCGTTCTGACACCGCAGTATCCCTGGTGTGCCATGCGACACATGCGGACTGGCCCCCGACCAGCTGCGCTTTGCGGACTGGCCCCCGACTGGCTGCGGCCAGTCCCGGTCCAGCCGGGCGGTCGCGGGTCGGATTCCACAAATTTAAGGTGTACCCGCTATGAGCAATTCGCCATCTCCTCCGCCGTCCATCAGCAACGACCAGACGGATGCGCAGCGCCAGGCAAAGCTCGCCGAGCTACGTGAGCAGAGCATTGGTCGTCTATTACTGCAGGCCTACCGTCATTTCACGGCGCTGGCCATTTGCGCGCTGCGGGAACGTGGCCACGCCGGGCTGAGTCTGACGCATGCCTCTTTATTGGTCAATCTGGATGCCGACGGGACACGCATCGTCGCGCTGGCCGAGCGCGCCGGGATGACCAAGCAGTCAATGGGGCAGCTGGTGGCCGACCTTGAACAGAAGGGGTACGTCGCCCGCTCCGCCGATCCGCTCGATCGTCGGGCGGTGCGGGTCGTTTTGACCGACGCTGGCTGGCGCTACGTCGCCGACGCGGCCGAGATCAAGTGCGAGCTCGAGGCCGCGTATGCCACGGTCCTGGGCGAGGAGGGGCTACGGGGGCTGCGCGCGTCACTCAAGACGCTGGTGACTCGCGACGACCGGTGCTCTGACCCTTAACCACATCCGGTCCGCGGCTACAAGGTGGCGAGCGGTGGACGCGCCGCGATGTGCGATAATGGGGCAAGTCGCGGGCACAGGGTCCGTGGTCTTCGTCGACCACTTCCCGCCCTATCCCCACCCATCACCAACCCACGCGCTCCACGTCGATGCCGTGCGCGCTAGTCCGACGCACGAGGAGAACGAGGTCTATCGAATGGCTTCCCTGCAAGACAGACTGACGTCCGACATGAAGGACGCCATGCGCGCCCGCGCGAGCGAGCGCCTCGGCGTCATCCGCTTCCTGCTCAATGGCATCAAGAACGCCCAGATCGACGCGTTGCGTCCGCTCGACGATGAAGAGGAGACCAACGTGCTGCGCAAGCAGGCCAAGATGCGCCGCGACTCCATCGACCAGTTCCGCAAGGCCGGGCGCGACGATCTGGTGGCCAAGGAGGAGTCGGAGCTGCGCATCCTCGAAGACTATCTGCCCGCCGCCGTGAGCGAGGATCGGATGCGCGAGGCCGTGCGCGCGGTCATCGCGGAGACCGGCGCCAGCGGCCCCAAGGAGATGGGCGCGGTCATCGGCGCGGCCAGGACGCGTCTCAGCGGCGAGATCGACGGCCGGGCGCTCTCTACCATCGCGCGCGAAGAACTGGCCGCGCGAGCAACGGGCGCGACGGGCGCAACGGGTGGCTGAGACCGAGGGCATCGCCCTTGCGCTCGACGTCACCGTCGGGGATGTCGCGGGCGACGAGGGCGACACGGCCTTCGCGGAGCTGGTGCTGGCGCGCGGCATCGCGCTGTTGCGAGCAGACCTGCCGCCGGACGCGCGCGGCGTCTACCTCAGCCTGGTCCTGACCGGGGACGACGAGATCGCCGCCCTCAACCGCGAGTTCCGCGGCATCGACGCGCCGACGGACGTGCTCTCCTTCCCCGCGTACGACGATCCGGGCGGCGCGGCGTCCGACCCCGAGGGGCCGCCGCTGCCACTTGGCGACATCGTGGTGTCCCTGCCCCGCGCCATGGAGCAGGCGGCGCGCTACGGCCACTCGCGTGAGCGTGAGTTTGGTTTCCTGCTCGTGCATGGATTGCTGCACCTGTTGGGCTACGACCACGAGACCGCGGCCGAGGCGGCCGCGATGGAGGCGCGACAGGAGGCTGTCCTCGCCTCACTGGGCCTGCCACGTGACGCGGCGTGACCCCGGAGCGTAAGGGGGGCGGCCTCGTGCCCAGCTTCCGCTACGCCGGGGCGGGGCTGTGGTGGGCGCTCAAGACGCAGCGCAACCTACGCATCCACATAGGGCTGGGAACCCTGGCCACCCTGCTGGGGCTGTTGCTGGGCTTCTCGACGCTCGAGTTTGCCGTACTGGTCGTCACGATGACGCTCGTCATCACCCTGGAGTTGGTCAACACCGTGGTCGAGGCGGCGGTCGATCTGGCCAGTCCGGCCTACCACCCGCTAGCCAAGGTCGCCAAGGATGTCGCGGCCGGCGCCGTGCTGGCCTCGGCCATCGGCGCGGTCCTCATCGGCCTGCTGCTGTTCCTCCCCCGCCTCCTCCACCACGTGCCCTAGTGCTGTTTCAAGCCCGTCACCGTGGACGAGCACATCCAGTATCGCGGCGGCGAACTTGGGGCCGTCGCAGTAACCAAGGCAGCCTGACCGGCATTGTTATTCGGACACACCATCGTAACGTTCAGGTACCTGCAGATCAGCCTCCCGCGCCTCGCGCCCTACACCTACCTGGAGACCGGAAATGTCCTGGCCGTCGCGCTGGCCGCTGTGATGGGACGAGGTTTGCGCGGGGCAAAGAGAGCCGCACTCTACGTAGCATGTCTCCAACGACTCATCGCCGTCGGGCGATCCGGCGAGGTAGACCCGGCAACAGTGGACCTGCTAGCCGACGTGGTTGAAACCTATCTGGCGACCGGACCTAAAGAGCGTACGGCATTGCGGTTACAATTGAAGAGACAAGGAGGAGATACAGTAAAAATGGAAGCAACGGAACTGACATGGCGAAGCCGGGTCGAGATAGAGATAAGGCGTGAGGATATTAAGAAGCGCGGGAATGAGGTGATCCTGTGAACGCTCCAGGGCGGCCAAAATGCGATCTAACCGGTACGCGTCTTGGCTCCGCGCAACAGTGTCGCGCGTGAACTGACCTGCCACCGGCCGTCGCATGGGCA
>JAABUX010005541.1_pt1 | contig 15458 bp, 17 predicted proteins | sample 5561851 | NCBI WGS metagenome assembly JAABUX01 (sample SAMN10711883, study PRJNA513361) | rock metagenome | isolation source: Antarctica rocks | place: Antarctica: Victoria Land, Richard Nunatak red sandstone | collected 2016-01-03 | reverse complement strand
CCCAGCCTCCCAGCGACAGGAGGACCCGGACCCCCGCCCTGTGAGCCTCGCCGGTCAGCCCCGGGCTCGGGACGTCCCCGGTTTTCCGGATGACGCCCTCGCCATCGGCCACCAGGAACGCATGGCAGAGGTGGGTGTAGAGGCGGAAGTTGATCTCGCGAGGCCGCCCGAACACGTAGCCGACGAACACCTTGCCCGCAGCCTTCTCGTCCGGGCTGGCGGGCGAAGCTGCGGTCGCGAAAAGGGCGACCACGAGGATCGCCGGGAAGGTCGCCCGTCGGGACATCGTCCAATGCATCATCGGCCCTCGCCTCGGGAAGAGATCGGGATGGAAAGCATTCGCCGCCTCAACAACAAAGGCGGACGACGCCTGTCCCCAGGCCATCCATGATGGATGGACTTCGGTCGTCACGTCCAGCCAAGCCCGATCGAGTTCCCGGGGTGCCTGATACAGAACCCAGACCTGGATGGCACCAAGCTAAGCCGAAACCCCAATGATTACTGAGTTTGCGTTACCAATCAACGAATTTATTGGGGGCGATTTCGTGATGTCGAAATTGGTGGATTTCTCAATCTGTCGGGAAATCGGCGTTATTGACCGAATGGCTGGAAAATCAACATCAAAACCGCGAAATTTGAACTTTACTCAAGTCGATGGATCTCAACAACTTCCGCTAAACTTAGTGCGATTCTTCGATGTCCCCGTTTCGTCTTTCCGCGGAGGATCTCCGAGGGGGCGGCCGGATCCGGAGACCGCCGAGCGTCGGGGCACCCGGGTGGGGGACGAATGGGGAATTCCAGGTCGCCGGGGCGGAAAGGCGGCTTATACGCTTTCCGGAAAGTTCATGCCTTTTGGTTGACATAGGCTGCGTTGCAGATGGTCTTGAGCCTCTCCGCATCCTCACACACCGCACACACGCTCCGCACGGCCTCCTGCTTCAGGCCCTCGTACCCGTGGTACTCGCGATTCGACCAGTGGTGCGCCCGCAGGTAATGCCACAGGTTCTCCACCGGGTTCAGCTCCGGAGAGTACGGCGGCAGTTGGATCAGGCTCACGTTGCCCGGCACGACGAGATCCTTGCCGGTGTGGAAGCCCGCCCCGTCCCAGATCAGCACCGCGTGGACTCCGGCAGGCAACTCACGCGCGAACTGCTCCAGGAACAGGTTGACCACCGCCGTGTTCAACTCCGGCATGATCAGCGCCGAGGCCGCCCCCGTGGCGGCACAGACGGCCATCAGCACGTACAGCCACTCGCGGCCGTTCTGCCGCACCGCCCGGGGCCGCGAGCCCCGGCGAGCCCAGACCCGCGTGATCGTCCCCTGGGTGCCGAACCGCGCCTCGTCCTGGAAGTAGACCCGCACCTGCTTGTCCGGCCGCTCGGCGGCGATGGCCTCGATCTGCTCCAGGACGATCTCCTTGAAGAAGGCCTGGACCTCGGGGTTGGCCTGCTCGTGGTGGGGCCGCGGCATCAGGTCGCTGTAGCCGAGGCGATGGAGCAGGTCGTAGACGGCCTGGCGGCCCATCGTCACCCCGAACTCGCGTTCGAGGATCAGCCGGACATCGGCGGCCCGGAGGGTGCAGACACCATCCTCGGGCCGTGGCGGGGCCTCGAGCCGCTGCTTGAGCCGTGGGTAGTGCTGCGGTGCCAGGCGTCGCGGCCGTCCGGCCCGGGGGCCTTCGCGAAGCGCCTCGATGCTGCCGCGGTTGTACTGGGCGACCCAGTTCTTGACCGCCCGGAGCGAGCAGCTCAGGCTCTGGGCGATGTGGGCCGCGGTCCATCCCTGCTTGGCGAGGAGGATGGCCTGGACTCGCTTCCAGGACCGCTTCTGGGGGATGGCGTCGGCCAGGACTTGAAGTTGGTCCAGGCTGTGATGGTCGGCAACGAGCACGGAGGATACTCCCGAGCTGAGGCATCGTTCGCCTCATCCTGCCAGGTCAACGTGGTTGCCGACAGAGGGTGCAGATTTATTCCGGAAAGCGTATCACACCTCTTCGCGGGGCGACGATGGACCAGGCCATCATGAGCCATGCCCCGGCCGTCGGCGGCTTGCAACTCCCCTTCGATGCGGCCGTCGTCATCGCGACGGTGCTCAAGCCCACCCTGACGAGGGCGGTCTGCTCGGTTTTCAACCAGAGCTTCGCGGGGCGCATCCACGTCCTGATCGGGGTCGATCCTCGACCGGCTGGAGACGAAGAAGCCGGGCAAGATCGCCGACCCGGCCGCGTGGCTGGTCTCGGCCATCAGGACCGGCCATGCCGCCCCCCGGGCTTCGTTCCGGAGGCTGATGCCGAAGAACCTGGGAATCTGGCCGAGTGGGAGGCCCCCCCTGCCCCGTTCGTGGCGGACTCATGGAGGTGCCGATGAGACGGCCGGGCGACGGGCAGCAGGAATTCGACCGGGCATTAACCGTTAATGGCGACCCCCCGATACCAGCCCGCCGGATTTCCGGACGGCGCTCATTAACCGTTAATGACCCGGCCGATATCATCCCCGGACGGGCGAATTTCACGGGGGCGAGTCGCATGCCGATTATCAGCGTTTCCGCATTAAAGGGGGGGACCGGGAAGAGCACGATTTGCCACATGCTCGCCGGTTCCCTCGGCCTGACGGGGCGTCGAATCCTGGCCATCGACGGCGACCCCCAATCCAGCCTATCGACCGGGATGCTGGGCACGGACGCGGAGCAGCTCTCGCCCGACGAGACGATCGCCGCCGTCTTCTCGGGAAGCGACCCGTTGCCGGGCGATATCATCCGGCCGTCGGGTATACCGGGCGTTGACCTCGTGCCTGGGTCGAGGGCCGCCGACAGTCACAACATGCCGGACCCCCACCTCGCCCCGCCTCAGACGCAGGGCCGGCTCAGGGCGTTCCTGGACGAGATCCGCGGCGAGTATGAATTCGTCCTGATCGACAGCCCGCCGAACCTCTACGCGGCCACCTACGGGTCATTGGTCGCCGCCGACTTCTGCCTCGTCCCGGCCAAGCCGGAGAACTACGGGGTGTCCTCGATCTCGCCCGTCCTCGAGGTGATCCGCCAAGTCGCCGAGGGCCCGAATCCGTCGTTGGTCAACCTGGGCATAGTGCTGACCCAGATCGAGCGGACCGCCGTCCATGGGGCTTTCGAGAAGATGCTCCGGGACGTCCACGGGCCGCTGATCTTCGAGACCAAGATCACCAAGTCGGCCGACATCCCCGAGGCGATCCTGGCCAACAAGCCCGTCACCCACTTCAAGCCCCGGTCTAGATCGGCGAGGGCGTTCAAGTCGCTGGCCGATGAGATCGTGGCCAGGATCGTTGCCCACGAGTCGCCGGTCCTAGAGGAGGTCGGAGCTAATGGCCAGGGCTGATGAGCTGCTCAAGCGTTCCGGGGAGACGATGCTCCAGTCCGCCAGCGTCCGGCCAGGGCCGGCCGGGATGGCGTCGGTGGCGGCGGCGACCGGCGGCCGTGACTCCAGGAAGGAAGGGCTCGACCGGAGCAAGACGGCCTGGTCGATCCCGCTGGAGAAGATCGAGCGCGACCCCAATCAGCCCCGGGAGGAATTCTCCGCCGCCGAGCTGGAGCGGCTGGCCGGGTCGCTGAAGACTCATGGGCTTATCCAGCCCATCACGGTCGTCTGGTCGGACGACGCGGGGCGATACCGGATCGTCGCGGGGGAGCGGCGTTATCGGGCGGCCCAACTGGCGGGCTGGACGAGCATCGGCTGCAACGTGCTGGAGAAGCCGTTGGGGGCTGACGAACTCCTGGCCCTCCAGTGCGTCGAGAACCTGATGCGAGAAGACCTCAAGCCGATCGAACAGGCCAAGGCGTTCCGGACCCTATTAACCGTTAATGGATGGTCCATCACCAAGCTCGCCTCCCAGATGGGCGTCAGCCAGTCGGCCGTTTCCCAGTCGCTCCGGTTGCTTGACCTATCGCCCTCCATCCAGGAGCAGGTCGAGAGCGGCGAGCTGGCCCCGGTGTCCGCCTACCATGTGGCCAAGATCCCCGATCCCGTCGTCCAGGCCGAGGTCGCCGCCCGCGTCGTGGCCGAGGGCCTGAGCCGCGCCGAGACGGTCGATCTGGTCGAGACCAGGCGCCAACCCACCAACAAGCCGGGCGAGATCGAGAAGGGCAGGGGGGCGAGCAAGGGCAAGCCAAAGCTGCCAACGACCCGCGTCATCAAGCCCGGCGACGGATACGAGATCACCATCGGCCGCAAGAAGGGCATCGATCCCGTCGGCCTGCTGGTCGCGCTGGAGACGGCCGCCGCCAAGGTCCGCGCCGAGATCGGTCCGGCGGAGCGGGGAGTCGACCACGCCGCCGCTTGATCGCGAACGATCGGGGGCCATCCCTGGGGGTGACCCCCGATCGTCACAGGTAGGACCGCCCGTCCTCGATCGCCGATACGATCTTCTCGCAGATCTTCGCGGGCCACTCCTTCATCCTGTTCCTCATCGCATGCTCGGAGACCTCGAACCGTTTGGCCAGCCTCGCACACAGCCACTTCTCGACCGGCCCTTGGGTGATCGTGTCCAATCCCCGCTGGTGGGGTTGCCCAACGATCTCGGAATAGCCCTCCCTCGCCTCGACGGTCAGGGCCTCGTGAGGGATCAGGATCGCCGCGAACCGCTTGGCGTTCCGCTCGACCTCCGCCCATCGGGGATGGTTGTGCAGCCTGCGGAAGTCGTCCGCGCTCTCCATCGAGTCGATGACGCCGCGATGGAGCTTGAGATGGGCGAGTTCCTCGGCCACGGTCATGCGATAGCGGGCCATGCCAGACTTCGACTCGTCGCCCATCAGTTCCTCGGCGATGTAGACCCGCAGCTCTCCCGTCTCGGCATCTCGCCAGATGCCGCCCTCGATGCCGTGATTCGTCCCGAGCTTGGGCCACTCGTCCAGGTCGATCCCCTCGCCACCTTCCACCAGGAAATCGACGTCGATGGGTATGGACAGATTGGCCCCCAGCTTCTGGCGGAGGTAGGCCGAGACCCGTCGCTCGATCTCGGCAGCCGTGAAAACCGGCAACTCGTCAGGCACCATCGCCGGGTTCTCCCAGACGCGCCTCGATCTCGGCGATGAGGGCGCCGATCGAGGCGTCGTCGAGCTGGCGGTTGTCGATCGTCCTCAAGAGGACCGGGATCATCTTCCGGCCCGCCATGTGGCGAATGTCGGCCGGCAACGCATCCCGACGGGCCGCCGCGTCGAACAGGCCATCCCAATCCTCCGACCATTCCTCCAGGCTCAGCGCGACGGTGATCTCCCGGAGTTTGACCGGATCTTCGGCACGATTGTCACCCGGCCGACGGACGCCAATGGTTCCCGCGCCTGCATCGCTCCTCAAGCCAATCCCTTCGTTCGTTGCTATCGTGTCCCGGAGAACCTTCGAACAGTCATCTCGGGGGAAAACCCCCCGGCCTTCCCTCAAGCCCTCTCCCGACGGCGATCGTCGGGCGGGTCAACGGCCCAACCCCAGGCCCGCGATCAACCCCCCGAGTACGCTCCCCAGCGACGACGGCCCGGCCGCCGGCGTGTCCGGCACGAACGTGCTCGCCCTGGCCGGGGGCCGAGTAACCGACGGGCCTCGACCGTGCAGATACTCGTGGAGCCGGCGCCGCGCCGCGTCCTCGTCATCCAGGGTCGCGAAGTGCCAGAGGCCCCGCCGGATCAGCCGGGCGAACAGGCCGCACGGGTTGACCGTCCCGACCACCCTGGCATGCTCGGCGATGGCGAGGAACTTGAGCCGGCCGTCTTCGCTGCCGCCGGCGAGCTTGCGGTCGACGGCTTGGCGGTGAAGGTTGAGTAGCCGGCCGACGTCTCGCAGGTCCTCGGCCCGGACGTCGTCGAGGTTCGGGGCCGGCGGTGGCTTGCTCGGCCCCCCCGAGACGTTGAGCTCAACCCCAGCCGGCCCGCGTCCGGCGGGTTCCTGGTCTTTCTCCCTCTCGGGTAGAGGGTCCGGGTCGACAGAGGGGGTGGCAATCGCGGGCCGCCGCAGGGGGGCAGGGGGTGGCAATCGGCGACCACCTTCCTTGGCCCGGTCCCATCCCAGGTCGATCCGGTAGGCCCGGCCCCATCGGTTCTCAGCCCGTTGGTCGGACGGTTCGGGATCGATCCAGCCGAGGGTGACCAGCTCCGCCCGGGCCGCCTTGACCCTCCGGAGGTCGACCCCGAAGGCGCGGGCGATCCACGACGCCTTGACCCTCCCCCGGCCGTCGAAGCCGGCCCGTCGCCTGGAGAGGCAGCGGAGTAGGATGCCGAGGGCGGTGGCGATCAACGCGGGTCGGGCCCCGCCTGCTAGTAGGCGGAGCATCCGGCGCGGGATCGCCACCGACCCCCGGCCGCCGCCGATTGAGTCGACCAGCCCCTCATCTTCGAGGGCATGGTCGGGGAAGCCGATGGCGGAGTCGGACCACTCCAGGAGGCCGGCGTCGACCAGTCGGTTGACCGAGGCCCTGGCCCTCTTGTCCGAGATGCCGCAGAGCCTGGCCAGCTCGGCGGCCGTGTAGGTCGGCGCCCGGTCGTCGTCGAGGGCGAACCGCCGGGCCTTCATCTCGCGGCAGGCGAGCCAGGCGCGGAAATCCCCGACCCCGAGCGGGGCGGAGCGGCAGGCCCTCCAGGCGGCCATCAGGCTCGCGACCGGGACCCGGACGAAGCCGCCGACGATCGACGCTCCCTGAACCTCGGCACGGATCATTCCCCAGCCCTCCCGGATCGGGAGGTCTGCGACGGCGCGCGGCCGGACGATACCCGACGACCACGGATCGATGCCCGGGTCGGCGCGCACCCCGAACGCCGCGAATCACGGTCGTCTCTTGACTGGGGCCTGGGGGATGCCTAGATTGGGGGGTATTGAGTGTCTCCCTCCCCCTATTCTAGGTCACGCTCTCATAGAGTCGGCAAACTCCCTGAGAGGTCCATCGGCCCGCCAAGGTCGATCGTGATCCACCGAACAAGAGCCCCGTGTCATAACGACCGGGGCTTTTTTTGTCGGTAGATCTCCTCGCCGTCGCCTACCTCATCCCCACCTCCGCGTCATGACGTCCGGCCGGCCCCCGTCGCGATAATCACGCCGTCGAGACGCACCGTTGCCGCCGGGAACCGCTCACGTCCGGCCGGCCCCCGTCGCGATAATCACGCCGTCGAGACGCACCGTTGCCGCCGGGAACCGCTCGGTTCCCGGAAGCATGATCGCGCGCGAGGGTGATTCAGGCAAGGTGGGCGCGGCCCGGCCCGCGATGGATTCGAAGGCTCGGTCGGCCGGTCCCCGCCCCGCCGATCGGATGGGGTGGCCCGATCGCACGAAGGCGGGGGATTCGTCGGCCTCGGTGGGCCAGGGCATCGGTCGCCCTCGAAGGGCCGTCTCGCGGTAGCTCCTCCCGAGGAGACAAGCCAGGGCCGCGAGACGCCGGGGCTGGCATCCCCGGAAGATCGGCCGCCCCGTCCCACGACCCGGCCCCCGGCGATCGCTTACGGAGTCGCGGAGGCCGGCCGTCATTCCCGCTTATTAATGGGTCAGGGTTCCCTCCCGCCCGTCGCCGACCCCGGGGGTGCCGGCCCCCGGTAATCATCGCAAACCATTCCTTCCGATGAGGATCGGCCGTCCACAAGGGGGGGTCGTACCGGATTGGTCATCCCGGTCCCAGTGGGGCGGGCGAACCCACCGGAGCATCGGGTCCACCCCGTTGGCGATCAGGACCAGCCCGCTCGGGGTCCCGGCGAAGCCGGCCGGGGAGCGGGAGGGCTCGGGCGGCGGGGAGGGCCGGAGCCGGATCGATCGGCCCTCGGCCGCCGGCGGAGAAATGCTCGAAGGCTTCGCACGAGGGTTTCGCACGCCAGGAGCGCGTCATCGGAGGTTGGCCTGGAGTCCATGACTGGCGGAAAGCCTGGTGCCTCCTTGGGCGGTATTCCCTACCTGAATTTCCCATCCCACCGCCACGTCGATGGGGCCGTGAAAGGGGCGTTGAATTCAAGATTTCAAGCACGGGGACGGCCCAGCACGCCGAGTCGGCCGACCTCATGCACCCTGGTATGCACCGCCCCCCGAATTGCGTCGCCCGCCCCGGGACCCGGATGGAATTCAAACAATCAATGGGTTCCGCCTCGCGCGGGCGTACGCGAGCGGGGCCCGCTCGGTCGGGCACGGGTCTCCGACGGCCGGTGGATGACGATCGATGGGCCGGATAGACTGCATGCATGGACGCCGGACTTGGACCATTGGGGACAGCCGGTCGGTCGTCCCCACGTAAAAATTAATGCGATTGGGCGGATCGTGGCGGAATCGCATGTCAATTGACAGCTTGACCTGGTCGTGTTAGCCTGTCATTTGACAGGTGATTTTCCATGAATCGGCGTCGATCGAGGGGAAATCGAGCGTGAAAGCCGTCGCGTATTTCCGGGTCTCGACCGACGAACAGGCCGAATCGGGCGCGGGCACCGCCGCCCAGCACGACGCCTGCGAGGCGTGTGCCCGCCGACTCGGCATCCCGATGGGCGAACCGCAGGTGGACGACGGGGTGAGCGGGGCCGCTCCCATCGACAGACGTCCGGGGCTGCTCGACGCCCTGGCCCTGCTCCAACGGGGGGACGTCCTCCTGGTCGCCAAGCGGGATCGGCTCGGTCGGGACCCGATCGTGGTGGCCATGATCGAGGCTGCCGTCGCCCGCCAGGGTTGCCGGGTCGTCTCGGCGGCCGGCGAGGGGACCGAGGGGGACGACCCGACCTCGGTCCTGATGCGGCGGATCATCGACGCCTTCGCCGAGTACGAGCGGCTGATCATCAAGGCCCGGACCCGGGCGGCGCTGGCGGCCAAGCGGCGGCGGGGCCAGCGGACCGGCCGGGTGCCCCTGGGATACGACCTGACGGACGACGGGGCCCGGTCCAAGAAGGACCTGCCGATCGCCCTGGTGGCCAACGCCGGCGAGCAGGCCACGGTGGCGACGATCAAGACTCTCCGCTCGGAAGGGCTGTCGTTGCGGGCGATCGCCGACGAGCTGACCCGGAAGCAAGTCCCCACCAAGGACGGGCTCGGGCGATGGGACCATTCCACAATCCGGAAGATCCTGGCTCGGACCGCTTGAGGTGACCGATGGCGAAGAAGACGGCCGCTCCCAAAGTCAGGCACACCCTGTCGAGCCAGGTCCGCGACGTGATCGAGTCGCGGGGGCTCACCCACACCGAGCTGGGCCGGCTCGCCGGCGTCGACCCGACGGTCATCGGCCGGTTCGCCTCGGGCGAGCGGGAGATCCGGACCGGGACCCTGGACAAGATCGCCAATGCCCTCGGGCTCCGCCTGGTCGAGGTCGCCCGGCCCCAGGGACCGGGCCGGCGGGCGAGACCGCCGGTCGGCGGATGAACGTGCAATACCTCGCCGGGCACGCCGACCCGCGAAAGACCCGGCTCTACGACCGGGGGCGGCGGAGAGTCACCCGGAACATCGTCGAGCGCATCTCGATCAAAGGATTGAGCGAGGAAGGCTGACGACCGACATCGTCTGCCCTTTCGTCAGGCCCCCGGAAGCGACCTTCAGTCCATAAGATCAAGAACAGAGCGTGCCAGTCTCCGGTCATGTTATAAAAGATCAAACCGCCGCTTTGCCTCCAATAAAGTCAAGAGTCGCACTGATGACGCGCTCGCCCGAGATGATGCGTGAGGTGATCGAGAACGGGTTCGGCGGTGGGCTCGTCCTCGTTGTCGGCGACCTGATGCTCGACGCCTACCTCTGGGGAGACGTCGACCGGATCTCGCCCGAGGCGCCGGTGCCGGTCGTCAGGCTCTCACGCCGGAGCGATACGGCGGGTGGGGCCGGCAACGTGGCGATGAACCTGGCGGCACTCGGCCTGCGCGTGACGTCGGCCGGGATTATCGGCGATGACGGGGCGGGGCGGCGGCTCCGAGGGCTCATGGAGGGGGCCGGCATCGAATGCCGCGTTGTGACCGCCACCGACGGCCGACAGACGGTGACCAAGACCCGCGTCATCGGTGGCCATCAGCAGATGCTCCGGATCGACGAGGAGACGTCGGATACGGTGCCCGAAGCGGACCAGGCGCGACTGATCGAAATGGCGGAATCCCTTCTGGAGAGCCGGCCGGCGATGGTTGTCCTCTCCGACTACAACAAGGGGACGATGAGCGCCCCGGTGTGTCGGCACCTGATCACCGAGGCCCGCCGGCACGGGGTATCGGTCCTGGTCGATCCCAAAGGGCAGGACTTCCGCAAGTACGCCGGCGCCACGGGGCTGACGCCGAACCGGCACGAGTTCGAGGCGGCCTTGGGGCCAGGGGGACTCGCCGAACCGGCCTTCCGAGACGCCGCCCGGCGGCTCCGTGGCGAGTTGGGTTTGGATTTCCTCGCCGTAACGCGGGGCGAGAAGGGCGTCAGCCTCTTCGACGGCCGAGACGACCGTGACATCCCCTCGGTCGCACGCGAGGTGTTCGACGTTTCGGGCGCGGGGGACACCTTGATTGCCACGTTAGCGGCCGGGTTGTCGGCCGGGCTGGATCTCGACGACGCGGTCCGACTCGCGAACGTCGCCGCGGGGGTGGTGGTCGGGAAAGTCGGGACGTCACCGATCCGGCGGGATGAACTGCTGTCCGCACTGCTCTCCGACCCGCTCGCCGCGCAGAACGAGAAAGTGTGCGGGCTTGAGGGCCTCCTCCACCGGGTGGCCGAGTGGCGAACCCGGGGTGAACGGGTGGTCTTCACCAACGGATGTTTCGACCTGCTTCATCTGGGACACGTCACGCTGCTGGCCTCGGCCCGCCGCGAAGGGCACAGGCTGGTCGTGGGGCTGAACTCCGACCATTCGGTGCGCGCCTTGAAGGGCGAAAGCCGCCCCGTGGTCGTTGAAGGCGACCGGGCCAGGGTCCTGGCGGGACTGGCCAGCGTTGACGCCGTCATTATCTTCGACGAGGAAACTCCGGCCCGCCTAATCGAGGCGCTGCGGCCCGACGTCCTGGTCAAGGGATCGGACTACGCCGAGTCGGAGGTTGTCGGGGCCGCGATGGTCAAGGAGTGGGGGGGCAGGGTGACCATTATCCCGCTGGTCGAGGGGAGAAGCACCACACGGATGTTAATGCTATAGTGAGCGCGCCTTATCCATTAATGTCCATTCCTGGGATCTAAAATCCCTCGCCTTCAGGCGACCACTTCAGTACGTCGGGGTGATCGTCGCATCCAAGGGGCGGCCGATCTGTGGGACAATCGATGAGTGATGGGAACGGAGGGATGGACCGCTGCGAAAACCAACTCGGCATCCTGCTCTTCTGCTTCCTCGGTCGGGCTTTCAGCCGACTGCCGAACCCACCGCCTTCAGGCGGTCGGTGGTTCAGTCAATCATCGATGGGTCCGAGCAAACCTTCTCGATTAGGGAATCTTGTTTTTCCCGCACCGCCGCAGGGCTAATGCTTAGCCATTCAAACACAGCAACAATGCCTTTGAAAAGAAATTGCAGAGCGATCTTTGCAATATCTTCGTTGCAATTTTCGCCATTGAGCTTATTGGATATAGTATCAAATGGCAAAAATATAGTATATTCGACGTCTCCAGTCTTTCGAAAAACGGACGGCCCCTTGATTTCGTTGTCTCGGATACCTTTTTTTGCACTAATATTGAAGGTCAGGCTAAAGCTATCACCATAGGATTTAACAAATTGATCTGACACCACGACGGCCTCGGTCATCTCGTACGAGAGAAACTTTTGGCATTCATGCGTGAAAGGAAAGTCCACTCCGGGTTGGACATATATTTGTCTAAGTAGAGTCGAGGAGTGGCGCGGTAGCTCGAAGCCCCGTTTCCACTCCCCGCTCGTCGAACCAGGACGTGCGGATTTCCCGCATCCGGCTCTCGGACAAGGAAGCACACGCCTCGATCGCAGGATCTCTCCGTGTGGGTCGCCGCCTTCGGATCTTGAACGTTTCGATCGGGATGTTGGTAGGCTTGCGCCACTCTCCCTTGTCCTTTTCCCCGGCAGCGACCTCCTTGAACTCAGGCCCCTTCCCTCCACCGGAGTTACCCGGCTTCCCAGGTACTACGAGCCCGTCCGCCACCCCACGCGGCCCGGCCTGTCCCTCGCGGGCGTCCGGTTGGGGTTTCGCTCCCCGCCGTTGGGGTTTCCCGTGTTGCAGCAGCTTCCCGTTTGTCGACATGCCGTCACCATTACCCCGGTGGGACCGCTGGATCAGATCGTTCGGAGTGAGGGGCTCTCAACCACCTCGGTATTCACCAGCGACTGCGGCCTTCCCCGATATATTGGCGGGTCGGCTCCCACGTTAAAACTTTCGAGGCCTGCTCAGTGTTCACTACTCGTTACGGCCTGACGACTCGCCGCACCGCTGTACGGTACGTCTTTCTCGAAGGCTCCGGCGGCTTTGTTACCTCCACCGCCGCTCCGATAGCTTCCGGCTGGAGCGATCAAACTTGGCCGGGTGGGATTTGCACCCACTGGGACGCTGTGCCTTATCACGGCGCACAATATATATTCATTTTATGTCCTAGTTTTGGGATCTAAAATCCCTCGCCTTCAGGCGATCACTTCAGTGCGTCCGGGTCATCATGATACCCAAGGGGAGGCTAATGTGCGGGCCGATTGGCGAGCGATGAGATCGAAGAAATTGGCCGCCCTGGCGATAGGCGTGGGCTGCATTTCCTCTGCTCCGTGAGTCGGGCTTGTAGCCGACTGCCGAACCCACCGGCTTCTAGCCGGTCGGGTGAGCGTCTTTCGTGTGGTAGATGGTTGGGGCATTAGTTGATGGAAGGTGCCCAGAACGCTTCCCATTGGTCGGCATCCCCCTTGAAGAGGGCCCTCAGGTGACACACCGCATCGGCTCCCTTCTCGCTCCAACGCATCCCCGACAACTTCAATCGCTCGTTGACCACCGTCCGACACGCCGCCTCGATGTGCCCCGAGCCGATCTGCCAGCCCGCCGCCACGTAGGTCGGATAGTCCATCCGATCCATGTGGTTGCTGACGTACTGCGTCACCTGGCGATGGACCTCGAGCGACGACTCCGACCGGCCGTTCCGGTCCAACGCCTCCAGCACAGCCAGGACCGCCGGGCCCCCCTCGTGCTTCAAGGTGTGGCACCACCGGTCCGACAATTCCTCGGCGGCCTCGGGGTCGCCCGGCCGCCAGGCCTTGGCCAGGTCGCTCAGGTGCTCCGCGACGTGGTAGAAGTCGGCGATCCGCACCGCTCGCGGGAAGTTGACCCGGAGAAAATCGTCGACCCCACAGCCACAGTCGCTCAGGGCCACCCACCGCTGGGCCCGATCCATCCCCACCTGGGCCGCCTGGCGGCGGAGGGGCTCGCCCAGTTCCTCCAGGCTCATCAACCCGGCCAGGTAGCGGGCGTGCCCTTCGGCGGGCTTCTCCTTCTCCTTGGCCGGGTCGGGCTTGGTCTGGGGCTTGGGGGCGAAGACCTTGCCGACCCAGGCCATCCGCCCCTCGGCCTCGACGCCGCCTCGGCCCTGGATCGGCACGCCGGTGGCGTCGACGCTCACATAGGCCACGGTCCGGCCGTTGGCATCCCGGGGCCAGGCCCAGTCGGCCGCCTGGCCGAGGGTCTGGCCGGCGGCCAGGGCCTTTCCGAGCCGTTCGCCGGCGGCCTCGGTGGCTCGTTCGATGGTCGACTCGGCCAGACGGAGCCCGCTGGCCTTGGTGAGGAACTTCTTGGCGGCCTCGGCGAAGCTGTTGTTGGTGCCGAAGAGGACGACGAGTTCCTCGGCCCCGGCGGTGAGGTCGGAGACCCCCAGGCCGAAGCTGGCGTCGGCCGGGCAGTGCCCCTTGTGGCAGGCCGTGCAGTGGTAATAGGCCCGTCGCTGGAGGACCAGCGGTCCCATCAGGCTGAGGATGGTCCGGTCTTGTCGTCGGACGAACTTGCTGGGCTGGTGGCAAGTCGAGCAGCCGGTGCTGGAGCCTTGATACCCCCTTTTTTCCGCTCGTCCAGAGCGGTCTCGATGGCCTTGGCTCCGATCTTATGGACGCGGTCGCGGACCTGGAACTCGGCCTCGCCGAGGATTTGTCGGTCGGGCTTGGAGGCGAGCAATTCGGCGATGCCCTGGATTTCGTCCTCGACGAGGGCCGAGAGACGCAGTTTGATTCGGTCGGCTTCGTCGCGTTGCTCGGGGGTCAGATTGAGGAAGATCCGGGGCATGGAGTGGCCTTTAGTGAAGAAACGGTGAAGAGATTTGGGTGACGTATCGACGCTCTCCGTTGTACGAAATTTCCCACCTACATTCGAGACGCTCACCCTAGCCGGTCGGTGGTTCAGTTTTTTACGGGCTCTTAGGGGGCGTCCAAGAACAAATCCGCATTGTCAGTCAGTTCCGCACTTTGATGTCACACTGCCCCGCTTACGTCTGATGGTGTAGTTCCAGTTCGGACATTCCTTGTGTCGGATCAGCCGTACTCCCTCCATCTCCTGCTTCGTCACCTTGATCTTCGTCAGGTACGTCCGCTCGATCAGCTTGGCCGTCACTTCCAGGCCCGTCGCCGTCACGGTCCCTCGGATGTATCCCAGCACCGTCCCCAGGCACCGCAGCGGCTTGCCCGCCCAGTTCACGCTGATCGGGCCGAACAGGCGGTGTTCCACCGGGTTCCACTTCGACGCCCCGCTCGGGTAATGACACACCGTCACGCACAGCCCCAGCCGATCCACCAGATGCTCCTGGAGCCGCAACTTCCACAGCCGGTTGCGGCAACTGTTGCTCCCCCCGGCGTCGGCCAGGATCAGGATCTTGCCGGCCTCCGGGAACGACTTCGAGCCGTGCTCCTGCCACCACCCGGCGATCGCATCGACGGCGAACTCCGCTGTGTCCGCCGAGATCCCCACCGCCACGTGGCCCCGGTTATGCGTCAGATCGTACACGCCGTAGGGGGCCGCACGGTGGCTGGCATCCTGGCGGAAGTCGTGGGCGTTGACCGGGTCGGGCTGCCGCCTCCAGGCCCGCCCGGCGTTCTTGAAGTCGCCGACCAGTTCCTTCTTCTTGGCATCGACGCTGATCACCGGCAGGCCGGCCTTGAGGAAGCGTCGCTTGATTCGCTCGATGTGGCGGAACTGACGGTCCCGGTCGGGGTGGGGCGGGCCGGTGAGTCGCTTCTCGTTGGCCCGCAGCGAGAAGCCGAGCCCCTTGAGGAGCCGCCCGACGGTCCCCCGGCACAGAGCCAGGCCTCGCCCTCGCATCAGGCCGCTGAGGTGCCGCAGGCTGCTGCGGACCCACTTCCGCCGGGTCATCGGATCGCCGCCGGTCTCGGCCTCGACCAGGGCGGTCAGCTTCTCGGGGAGGTCCGGGACTTTTTTTCGACGGGCGGTCGCCCGCCGCCGGGCAGGCGAACTCGATCGGTGGGCCGACCCCGCGGAGAGTCCTCCAACTCACGGCGACCTCGCCGGATCGTCTCGACGTTCATGCCGGTGATCCGGGAGAGTGTCCGGTCGCCCCCATAACCGAGCCGGGTAGACTCCACGGCGACATACCAGCGGCGTTG
>JAABUX010005539.1_pt1 | contig 15467 bp, 14 predicted proteins | sample 5561851 | NCBI WGS metagenome assembly JAABUX01 (sample SAMN10711883, study PRJNA513361) | rock metagenome | isolation source: Antarctica rocks | place: Antarctica: Victoria Land, Richard Nunatak red sandstone | collected 2016-01-03 | reverse complement strand
CTTTTGCTTGGCGTAGCAGAAGCTCCAAATCTCATCGCACTGCACGCGCGAGGCGGTGACGCCGCGAACCGTCTTATCGTGTAACGCTAGGCAGGCCTCTCCCGCGTCGATCAGCAACTTCGTGACGGTATTGATCGACACGTCGCATACGCGGCTGATCGACCGCATGGACGATCCCTCACACAGCATGGCGAGAATTTGGATGCGCTTTGCGTTTGGGAGCGTGTTCATGCTCCATATTCATAATGAACTTTGTTAGCTAAGCAGGCATTTTATTCAGCTTCAATCTCTAAGGTACTCTCAGCTTCGGCAGCCTCCCTGCCCTGCAGGATAGCAGTTGCCCCAGCTTGGTGAGCATCGGCGGCATCCTCAAACCAAATCCGAGGAGCCGCCTTTCGAATACGCATTCTTCCCCTTGAGCAAATCATCCACAAAAAACCGTCCTCTTCTCGGATAACATCAATTCCGAACAGAGGTAGATGTACTAACCTATCGGGAGGTATTCTTACCCAAGGCACCTACGCGGCCAAGTCGAAAACCGGCTCCAGCCTAGAAAGAACTGTCACATGCTCTACAGGCAGTGGGCGCGGAGACGGCTTGGATACTATGCCAATCTTAAGATCGGTTGCAAAGAAGTTGCGCGCGTAAGACTCAAGGGTGTCTACTACTAGGCTGGGAAGCTCATCTTTATCGTAGCTGTCAAAGCAAAAAAGCGGCTCACATGTGGTATAGACCGTGTGCACGCCTTCATCACTAACGGCAACGCGGATATCTAGATCGGCAAGCCTCTGCTTCAGGACGTCCTGAGCGCTCTGTGCTGTGTTATCGGTCATGGCCCCTACTCCTATCCTATGGGTGAGTGGGTCACCCAGCCCACCGAACATTGGCGGCTTGTCTAACCACCTCTGAACGCCGGTCACTACTTAGTTTTTCTGTTCTCGCCTTGGCTCCGGCCAGTCCGCTCTCGCGGCGGCCGGAAGGCATTCGCTCGTCGATCTCGCCCGTAGCGATCCTGCCGACCATGACGGCAGGACCGATCACATCAGCCGGGCGGCTTTGTCCGTTTGGTCCTTTGGGCATAACCGCTCCTTCCTTGGTGCGACTCGACAATGCGCCCGCGCTCGTGAACGGAAGGTTTTTGTCAACCCTTCTTACGACCGCAGACACAAAATCTTGTAGATACGGATATGTGCGAAATCCGTACAGGACACAATGTCTTGACATCGCATTAGTGCCATTAATTACGTTATGTCACATTATGGCCGATTGTAGGAACGTCATCCGGCTACCGTTAATTTCGAGATTTCAACTGAGACACTACCACCGTCGATCCAGCGTTGTTCAAACGCGCCCGGCCCGCCCCCTTCATCGGCTTCGCCGCCACCTCCCCAGAGGGGGAGGAGGGAACTGGGACTACATGCGATCGACTTTGGCGGCGAGTTCGTCGATTGCGGCGGCGGCGGCGGCGACGGTGGCCGCGGTCACTTCGCCGCGCGCGAGGCGCAGGCGGAGTGCGGTGCGCAGATTGGCCATCGCGCGGATGACGGGGGTGTAGTTGCCGCGTGTGCGTTCGGCGCGGACGCCGTCCATGCGCGCCATCAGGTCGGCGACCTGGGGTTGGCGCTCGGCGAGGTACGCGCGGCCCGCGTCGGTGAGGCGGAAGAGGCGCTTGTTGCCTTCGGTCGGCGCGGCTTCGATCAGGCCGGTTTCCTCGAGCAGGGTGAGCGTGGGGTACACGACACCGGGGCTCGGCGCGTAGGCGCCGCCGACGCGCTCTTCGATCATGCGGATGAGTTCGTACCCGTGCGCGGGCGCTTCGGCGATGAGCGCGAGGATGACGAGGCGCAGATCGCCCTGCTCGAAGAAGCGGCGCATCCGGCCGCCGTCGCCCTGTTGCTCGGAGCGATCGTGGCGGCCGCGTGGGCCGCGATCGCCGCAGCCATGGGATTGATGGGAGTGCATTCGGTGAAACATGGTCGGTCCTTATTGGTGAGCGTCTTAGATATATCTAAGAATAGCTTCGTCAAGGGTTGCAGCGTTCGGGCGGGCGGCGCACGGTTGCACGCGATGGCCGCTCTGTTCGCCGAGGATATGCCCGTGGCCGAGCCAGCGGACGACGCGCCGCTCGCGGATCGGCTGCGGCCGGTGCGGCTGGCGGATGTGGTGGGGCAGGACGCCGTTGTGGGGCCGAACGGTCCGCTCGGGCGGATGGTGGCTGCGGGGCGATTGACCAGCCTGATCCTGTGGGGGCCGCCGGGGACGGGGAAGACGACGATCGCGCGGCTGCTCGCCGACGCGGTGGGGCTGCGCTTCGCGGCGTTGTCGGCGGTGTTCTCGGGAGTGGCGGATTTGAAGCGCGCGTTCGCGCAGGCGCGTGAGGAGCGGCGCGCGGGGCGGCGCACGCTGTTGTTCGTCGACGAGATCCATCGCTTCAATCGGAGCCAGCAGGACGGCTTCCTGCCCTTCGTCGAGGACGGGACGGTGGTGCTGGTGGGGGCGACGACCGAGAACCCGAGCTTCGAGCTGAACGCGGCTTTGCTGTCGCGGTGTCAGGTGCTGGTGCTGGGGCGGTTGGATGCGGGGGCATTGGCGGTGTTGCTGGCACGCGCGGAGGCGTTGGAAGGCCCCCTTCCCCTGACCGACGCGGCGCGGGCGGCGTTGATCGACGGGGCGGACGGCGATGGACGGCATCTGCTCAATCAGGCGGAGGCGTTGTTCGCGGCGGGGATCGAGGAGCCGTTGGAGGTCGAGGGGTTGCGCGCGCTGCTGCAACGGCGGCTGCCGATCTATGACAAGGACCGCGAAGGACATTACGGGCTGATCTCGGCGCTGCACAAGGCGATCCGGGGGAGCGATCCCGATGCGGCGCTCTACTATCTGGCGCGGATGTTGGTGGCGGGGGAGGAGCCGCTGTACCTGCTGCGGCGGCTGGCGCGCGCGGCGAGCGAAGACATCGGCTTGGCCGAGCCAGGGGCGCTCGCGGCGGTGATGGCGGCGAAGGACGCGTATGATTTCCTTGGCTCGCCCGAGGGGGAGTTGGGAATCGCGCAGGTGTGCGTGTCGCTCGCGTGCGCGCCCAAGTCGAACGCGGTGTATTTGGCGCAGAAGGCGGCGTGGGGCGCGGCGAGGGAGACCGGATCGTTGTCGCCGCCCAAGCATATCCTGGGCGCGCCGACGCGGTTGATGCGCGAGCTGGGGTACGGGGCGGGCTATGCCTATGATCACGACTTGGCCGATGCGTTCTCGGGCGCGGATTATTGGCCCGAGGGGATGGGCGCGCGGGTGTTCTACGAGCCGACGACACGCGGGCGCGAGGCGGCGATCGGCGAGCGGCTGGCGCGGTGGCGGGCGGCGCGGCATGGCTGAGGGGTTTGCCGACTGGGACGCGGTGGTCGCGTATGCGCTGGGGCTGCCTTCGATCGAGATGGCGAGCTATTACGGTGTGCCGACGCCCAAGGTGGGGGGCAAGGCGTTTGTCGGCGTTGGACGCGAGCCGGGGACGAGCTTCGTGCTGATGACCGACCTGGACGCGAAGGCGATGCTGTTCGAGGTTGCGCCCGATGTGTTCTGGGAGACCGAACACTACCGCGGCTGGCCCGCGCTGCTGGTGCGCTTCGGCGCGGGCGAGCGCGGGTGGCTGGAAACGCTGGTCGCGCGCGCGTGGTGGGACAAGGCGGGGCGGGCGGTGCGGACGGCTTACGGGGCGCGACCCTGAGCGGGTTCACGCGGTTCGTGGGCATCGACTGGTCGGGGGCGAAAGGCGCGCGCCATCCGGGCATCGTGGTCGCCTCGGTGGGGGTGGGGGATGCGGCACCCGTGATCGTGCCGCCGCCGGGGGCGAGCTGGTCGCGGACGGGGGTGCTGGGCTGGCTGCGCGCGCTGGCGGCGACGGGGGAGCGCGCGCTGATCGGGATGGACTTCAGCTTCTCAGCCCCGTTCGTGGCGCGGGGCGCGTATCTGCCCGGGGTGGATGCGCCGACGAATGCGCGCGCGTTCTGGGCGTATGTGGACGCGTGCTCGGGCGAGGACGAGGATCTCGGCGCGGGCGGGTTCGTCGCGGCGCACCGCGCGCATTTCTGGATGGGCGCGGCGGATGGCGCCAAGGCCGATTTCCTGCATTGGCGCGTGTGCGAGGCGGCGTTCATCCGGGGAGGCGGCGGCCAGGCATCGACGGTGTTCGATTGCGTCGGCGCGGCGCAGGTGGCGAAGGCGAGCTTTGCCGGGATGCGGCTGCTGCACCGGCTGGGGGACGCGGTGGCGGTGTGGCCGTTCGATCCGGTGCCTGACACGGGTCCGGTGCTGGTGGAGATTTACGCGCGCGCGTTCCTGCGGCGGGCGGGCGGGCGTGGGGGCAAGCTGCGCGATGCAGGGTCGCTGAATACGGCGCTGGCGGGGTTGGGGTCGCGGGCATGGGTGGGATGCGAGACGCTGAGCGATCATGCGACCGATGCGATCGTGACCGCGGCCGGGTTGCGAGACGCGGCGGGGGATGCGGGGCTGTGGGCACCGGCGGGGCTGACGGCGGCGGTGGCGGCGAGCGAGGGGTGGACATTCGGGGTGGGGTAGGCGCGCGCGGCTTGGGTGACGAGGATTTAAGGGGCGGTTGTTTGCGGGGGATCGATGGCGACGCTGTTGATCGTTACCGCGTCGACCGGGGTGCCTGCGGGGATGACCGCGCTGCGGCCGGTAAATGCCGCGCCGAGCGTCACCAAGCCCACGACCGCGCCGCCGCTGACATTGGGGTGGCGTTCGATGGCTCCCGTCAGGCGGACGGTGTGCGAGCCGAGCGTCAGGTAAAGCGGGCGCAGGGTGAGACGGCCACCCATGCCCATCGCGCCCTTGATGCGCGCATCGGCGATCTGGCCGATCGCGCGCGTGCCCTTGGGGACGGCGAGTGCGCCGTCTGCGAGAATGTCCCGGGTGGTGCGCAGCTCGACCAGATCGCCCTTGACCTGGACCTTGCTCGAGAGCGGCTGCGCGGTTTCGAGCGCGATGGGGGTTCCGGCCGCAAGCATGGGTGGGGGAGCTTGAGCGGTGACGCCGAGCGCGGCGACGATTGCCGCGAAGCGTGTGCGGATCATTGCCTGGTGGCGGGCACGGGCGCTGGCGCAGCAGCGGGAACGGCGGTGGGGGTGAGCGGCGCGTTGGCCGGGGCTGCCGCGAGGCGCGGCTTCGGGCCGGAGAGATCGAGCACCACTTCGTGCGCGATGAAGCCCGCGACGAGTTCGCCTCCCTTGATCTTGGCGTTGTTGCCGCGGTGGAACAGCCCAGGGAGGCCCGCAAACAGGATCGCCATTCCCGCCGAACCCGCGCCGGTGCCCTTGGCGCTCATCTCGCCTTCGAGCGGGATTTCGGCATCGCCCAAGTGGACGGCGATCAGGCGCGTCGTCATCTTGCCCGAGACGCCGAGCGCGGCCGAGCCTTTCGCGGTGACGACCTCGCCGTAAGCTGGCGTGCCGACGGGAATGACGGTGCGGCCATCGACGAGTACGGGCTTGTTGACGCGGAGTTTGAAGCGCGTGCCGGGTTTGGCCGTGGCGGTCGTGATCTCGGTGGGCGCCATGAGTTCGACCGGGGTGTCTCGCGCAATCGTGACAGTGGAAGCGAGTGCGGTGGCAGGCGCGGCGGCGGGCGCGAGCGGCGTCATGGGTGAGGCTGCGGTCGGCATCGCGGTCTGGAGCAGCGCAAGAGTAATGCGGTCTGGAGCAGCGCAAGAGTAATCAGGTGCATGACATTCCCCGTGTCGAGCTTGATCGTGCGCGATGCGCCACGAGCGCGCAATATGTTGCGTCGAAGTGGTTGGTGGAGCACGATCGTCTTAGGGCGATATCGCCCGTGCTAATTGGGGTGATCGATGGCGACTTTTCGGATGATCGCGGTTTCGGCTCTGCTCGCGACGGGGCTGGCGCTGGGTGCGCGCGCGCAAGACGCGCAACCGCCCGCAGCGACGGGGGTGAACGAGGATGTGGGCGTGCCCGTTTACGCCTACGACATCACCGATCGACCTTACAAGGTGCTCGGCCAGGTGAAGGCGGGGGTGCGCAAGGCGACGGTGTTCAGCAAGGAAGCCGACCAGAAGAAGATCTACCGCGTGCTGTGGAAGAATGCCAAGGCGATGGGTGCCGACGCGGTCGTCAATACCAAATACGGCGACTCGCATGTGTCGGCGTTCAGCTGGGGCAAGACCAACGTGACAGGGACCGCGATCAAGTTCACGGGCCAGGCTGGCGCGCCAGCTCCGACGACGGGGGCGGACGCAGCCAAGTAGACTTTCCTAAGTGCGGCGGCGGCGGACTTTACTCCGCCGCCGCCAAGTAGACCTCTCCACCCCCCGCGCGGAACTCGTCCGACTTCGCGTCCATGCCTGCGCGGGCGTACTCGCGCACCTCCTGGGTGATCTTCATCGAGCAGAACTTGGGGCCGCACATCGAGCAGAAATGCGCGACCTTGGCCCCTTCGGCCGGGAGGGTCTGGTCGTGGAAGCGTTCGGCGGTGTCGGGGTCGAGCGACAGGTGGAACTGGTCGCGCCAGCGGAAGCTGAAGCGGGCGCGGCTCAGGGCGTCGTCGCGGGCGCGCGCGGCGGGGTGGCCTTTGGCGAGATCGGCGGCGTGCGCGGCGAGCTTGTAGGTGACGACGCCAACCTTGACGTCGTCGCGGTCGGGGAGGCCAAGATGCTCCTTGGGGGTGACGTAGCAGAGCATCGCGGTGCCGAACCAGCCGATCATGGCGGCGCCGATGCCCGACGTGATGTGATCGTAGCCGGGGGCGATGTCGGTGGTGAGCGGGCCCAAGGTGTAGAAGGGCGCCTCGCCGCAGACCGCGAGCTGCTTGTCCATGTTCTCCTTGATCTTGTGCATCGGCACGTGGCCGGGGCCTTCGATCATCACCTGGCAGTCCTGCGCCCACGCCTTATTGGTGAGTTCGCCCAGGGCTTCGAGTTCGGCGAACTGGGCGCGGTCGTTGGCGTCGGCGATGCTGCCGGGGCGTAGACCATCGCCGAGCGAGAAGCTGACGTCGTAGGCGCGCATGATCTCGCAAATGTCGTCGAAGCGGTCGTAGAGGAAAGACTCGCGGTGGTGGGCGAGGCACCATTTGGCCATGATGCTGCCGCCGCGGCTGACGATGCCGGTGACGCGATCGGCAGTCAGGTGGATATAGCCCAGCCGGACGCCCGCGTGGATGGTGAAGTAATCGACGCCCTGTTCGGCCTGTTCGATCAGCGTATCGCGGTAAATATCCCAGGTCAGGTCCTCGGCGACGCCGCCGACCTTCTCCAATGCCTGGTAGATGGGGACGGTGCCGATGGGTACGGGCGAGTTGCGCACGATCCACTCGCGGGTGTCGTGGATGTTCTTGCCGGTCGAGAGGTCCATGACGTTGTCCGCGCCCCAGCGGATCGCCCAGACCATCTTGTCGACTTCGTCCGCGACGCTCGACGACACGGCCGAGTTGCCGATGTTGGCGTTGATCTTCACCAGGAAATTGCGGCCGATGATCATCGGTTCGGCTTCGGGGTGGTTAATGTTCGACGGGATGATGGCGCGGCCGCGCGCGATCTCGTCGCGGACGAACTCGGGGGTGACCTGGGGGGGGAGTGACGCGCCGAAGCTGTTGCCGTCGATAATCCCGGCGGCGGCGCGGCCCTGGTTCTCGCGGACGGCGACATATTCCATCTCGGTGGTGACGATGCCGCGCCGGGCGTAGGCGAGCTGGGTGACCGCCTGGCCTGTTTTGGCCCTTAGCGGGGTGGGGCGGATCGCGGGAAAGGCGGCGTCCTGCGTGGCGCGGCCGTGGACCTGGCCGTTGTCCCACGGCTGGATGGGGCGGCCCTGGTAGCGCTCGACATCGCCGCGCGCCTCGATCCACGGGCGGCGGAGTTCGGGGAGGCCGCGCAGGATGTCGATGCTCGCGTTCGGGTCGGTGTAGGGGCCGCTGGTGTCGTAGACGGTCAATGGCGGTTCGTTGGCGCTCGGATCGAGGTCGATCGCGCGCATGGCGACGCGCAGGCCCGACGGGCTCTCGACATGGACCTTGCGGCTGCCGCGAATGGGGCCGGTGGTGACGGTGGGGCGGGCGATCTTGGGTTCGATGTCGGCCATGGGCGTCCGTTATCCTTGCAGGTGCCGGACGAACGGACGGCGGGTGCGCCGTGATCCCGTCCCTCCGCCGGTCGTAAGCCGGATCAGGTTCGAAGGGTTGGGCGATACGCGCCCTCTCAGCCCAGCATGGGCACCCCTCGGGATGCGTGACGGTTGCGCCCGGGCGCGGCGACTGTCAATCGCGCGATCGGCCGTTAAGGCGAGGCTGGCCTGGCCTGGCCAAGGCTGCTAACGGCGGCGCGGCTCCGGGCGGGAGCGAGGACGGCTAGCGACGGGGATCGGCGAATGGCGCGGCAAGGACTGAAGTCGGCGGACGCGAGGGTGCCGTGGACGCGGCAGGTGTTGTCCCTGTTGCCGTCGCTTTTCGACCGCGAGCAGACGGGGGCGGCGTACCGCGGCGTCGCGGCGCATCTGAAGCAGCCGATCGCCGAATGTCCGTGTTGCGGTTATCGTGGCCGGTTCGACAGCTTCGGGCTGGACAACCGGACGGGGATGATCTGCCCTGGCTGTCACGGTCTGCACCGGCACCGGCTGCTTGCGCTGGCGGTGCGCGAGGGCGCGGTCGATTTCGCGGGTGCGGACGTGCTGCATTTCGCGCCCGAGCCGGTGATGACCAAGATCATCGCTGCGACCAGGCCCAAGAGCTACCTGACCGCCGACATCACCCCGGGACGCGCGGACGAGGTGCTCAACCTCGAAGCGATCGCCAAGCCGGACGCGAGCTTCGACCGGATCGTCGCCAGCCACGTGCTGGAGCATGTGAACGATCGGCTGGCGATGCCCGAACTATACCGCATCCTCCGCCCCGGCGGCGCGTTGGTCGCGATGGTGCCGGTCATCGAAGGCTGGGCGGAGACGTACGAAAACCCCGCGGTTCGCACCGACTGGGACCGGGCGAACCATTTTGGGCAGCACGACCATGTGCGCTATTATGGAGCGGACTTCCCGCAGCGGCTGGCGGAGCATGGGTTCGAGGTGCGCGAGTACACCGCGCTCGGCAATCAGTCGGTCGAGTACGCGCTCGATCGGGGCGAGAAGGTTTATCGCGGTCAAGTAGGGTTTCTCCGGTGGAGCGGTGTGGCCTTGAGGATCGGGGCGCGCCGTTTGAGCACCTCGATGCCGCGCATGAGCGTAGGCGCGGCGAGGGTCAGCGCAGCGCGCGAGGCGGCGAGAACGGGTCGCCACGCCGGGCCCGCATAGCGCAGCGCATAGCCGCAGGCGCGCAGATCGGGGCCGAGGCAAGCTTCAAGGATGAAAAGCCGCAGTGGATCGAGGCGTGACTGCCACGCCCCGGCGCGGCTGGAATCGATCGGGCCGAGCAGGCGTTTGTGGAACTCGCGTTCGCGTTCGGGTACGAGATCGGCGCGGCTTGCCGTGTCGATCATGGCGGGCTCGAACGCTTCGCCCAGAAAGGCGCACAGCGCGCGGACGATGGTTTCGGGTGACTGGACCAGGTCCTCGTAGCGGATTTCATGCCACGCTTGTGGGCTCATTGTCGCTGCGAAGGCGTGTGCGGCGCGCACGGCCTTGGTCCATTCGAACTTGCGGCCTTCGTAGGCGCGGTTCGTCCAGCCCGCATCCTTGAAGGAGAGCGCGACGTCGCGCCCGTCGCGTAGAAGGTGGATAAATTGAGCGTCCGGGTAAAGACGCGCGAGCTGCGGCAGGATCGTCACGTAGGCTGGCGTCTTGTCGCCGATGCGCTGCTTGTCCGCCGCGCGCGCGACAATGGCGTAAACCGCGTCCGTGATGGCGCGCAGCGTCGGCTGGGGGAAGGGCGCGAGTTCGGCGCGGAGGGTGCTTTCCGCGATTGCGAGATCGGGCCAGCGGTAATGGCCGGTGATGATGACGATCGCCTGCTCGCGCTCGTCCGGGGTCAGCGGGCGATTGGTGGGAAGCTGCTCGACAAGCTCCACGATGAACCAGGTTTCGGGCGAGACGTTAAGCCGTGAATGGCCCGAGATCATCAGGCGCAGCAGCGTAGTTCCCGATCGTCCCGAGCCGAAAACGAAGAACGGGCGGTTGGACTGGCCGGTTGCGGCCGGGGCGACGCGATCGAGCGTGTTCGCGTCGGTTGCGTTGGGCGAGCTCACGGCGGGCCTGTTACACGATGATGGAGCGAACGGAACCCAGTGGATGCGGCGGCGCTAGGCGGCGGCGGGTCCGGCCGAGAGCCTGGCGATCGGTGGCAGCCGATCATGACGGCGGCGAACCGCACGTTTGGCGACCCCCGGCGCGACGTCGAGCAGCATCCGGAGCACCCGCCATTTGGGTGAAAGCACGCCTTGGCGGGCGGCTTCATGAAAATGTGCGCGGGCGATTGTGATATCGCCGCGCAGCAGCGCGCGTTCGCCTTCGTAGAAGTCCATCAAACCGAGAATTTCGCCGAGCTTGCGTCGGCAAAGCGCGGCCTCCCGGGGCCGGGCACCCAGCAAGCCGAGCGCGCGCAGATAGGCCTGCGCGCGGCCGATGTGCATCTTGGTGGGCGAGTTGGACAGCGAGCCCGCGCGTCGGCGGTAGCGCGCCAGCGCCTTGGGCACGTGAATGACGCGGCTACCGCGCGCCAGCATCCGCACCCAGAGATCGAAGTCCTCCGCCGCCTGCATCCCGGGCGTGAAGCCGCCGACCGCGCGCACTGCCTCGGTCCGCATCGTCGCGCCGACGTAGATCAGAAAGCGATTGGCGAGCACGTTCATCAGCGTGGGTTCGGTGTCCATCGGCTCGAACTCGGACAGGCGGCGGCCATCGCGGTCGGGCACGCCGAACATCGTCGCGTCGCAGCACACGATATCCGCATCGGGAGCGGCCTCGATCGCGGAGAGCATGTCTTCGAGGTAGGTCGGCTCCATGTGATCGTCGGCGTCGACGAGTGCGATGTACTCGCCGCGCGCCAGCTCGATGCCGCGATTGCGTGCCGTTGCTAAGCCACCGTTGTCAAAATGATGTAGCGCGAACCGCTCATCGGTCAGAAAAGGCGCGCAAGCGGCCGCGAGCGCGTCGGTCGAGCCGTCGTCGATGATGATCGCCTCGAAATCGCCGCGTGTCTGTCGGGCGACCGACTCCAGTGTTTCGCCGATGAGATCGGCGGTCTGATAGGCCGGGATGATGATCGAAACCGTGGGTGTCATCGTTTCGCCATATCGCCGTCGGGCTGGGTCGACCTAGCAAAGTCGCACCGCGGTGAGAAGCGCTGGCCGGAACGAACGCGCGCTTTGCCCCGCGCGCGCCAGCGGCCTAGGACTGGAAGCGATGCATATCCATCCCCTTGTCACGACCACGTCCGCGTTGGCCGATCTATGCGATCGCTGGGCGAATGCGCCTTTTCTCGCGGTCGACACCGAGTTTATGCGCGAGAACACCTATTGGCCCGATCTCTGTTTGGTGCAGGTCGCCTCGCCCGACGAGGCGGCGTGCATCGATCCCAAGGCGCCGGGGCTCGATCTGAGGCCGCTGCTCGAGCTGCTGGTCGATGGCGACCCGCTCAAGGTGTTCCACGCGGGTGGGCAGGACCTAGAAATCGTCTACAATCTGACCGGGCGCACGCCGCAGCCGCTGTTCGATACGCAGATCGCCGCGATGGCTTTGGGAATGGGCGAACAGATCGGCTACACCGGGCTGGTCGAGACGATGCTCGGCGTGACGATCGACAAGGGCGCGCGCTTCACCGACTGGTCGCGGCGACCGCTCGATGCGCGACAGCTCGACTACGCGGTGGGGGATGTGACGCATCTGGCCGCGCTGTTTCCCAAGATGCTCGAGCGGCTGCGCAAGAACGGGCGCGGCGGCTGGCTCGATGCGGAGATGGAGCGGTTGGGCGATCCCGCGACCTACGCCAACGATCCCGAGACCGCGTGGACGCGGATCAAGCCGCCGTCGCGCAACCCCGCCGTGATGGGTCGGCTGCGCGCGTTGGCGCGGTGGCGCGAGATCGAGGCGCAGGACAAGGACGTGCCGCGCGGGCGGATCGCCAAGGACGAGGCGTTGGCGGACATCGCCGCGCATTCGCCACGCGCGCAGGCCGATCTGGCCAAGGTGCGCGGGCTGAGCGCGACCTGGGCGGGGAACGAGATCGGGCGGCGACTGATGGCGGCGCTCGACGCGGCACGGCCGTTCGGGGAAGACGAGCTGCCCGCGCGCGATCGGCCGAGGGCGGGGCTTAGCACCGACGCGGCGCTGGTGGCCGATCTGCTCAAGCTGATGCTGAAGGTACGCGCCAAGGAGTCGGGCGTCGCGCCCAAGCTGCTGGCGCGCGGCGAGGAACTCGAGGCGCTGGCGGGTGGTCAGCGTGACGGGCTCGCGATGCTCGACGGGTGGCGGTTCGATGCGTTCGGGCGCGATGCGGTGGCGCTGGTGGAGGGTCGCGTCGGCTTCGCCGTCCAGGATGGCCGCATGGTGATGAGCGCGATCTAGATCGCGGCGCGCACAGTGCTTTCGTTCGGCTGGCGATCGGCGAGTTCGTCGCCCGTCAAGCGCGCGATATGGAGCACGTTGGTCGAGCCGGGTGTACCGAACGGCACGCCCGCGATGATGATGATCGCATCGCCACCTCGCGCCAGTTTCGCACGCAGGGCCATGCGTTTGGCCTTGCCGACCATCTCTTCGAAATTATGCACATCGCGCGTGATGATGGCGTGCACGCCCCAGACCAGCCCGAGCTTGCGCGCGGTGGCGCGATTGGGGGTGAGGACGAGAAGGGGGCGGTTGATCCGTTCGCGCGCGGCACGGCGGGCGGTCGATCCCGATAGCGTGAAGCAGACCAGCGCGGCGGCCGAAATCGTGCGCGCGATTTGTGCGGCTGCTTCAGAAACTGCGTCGGCCGACGTCGGCTCGGGCCTGGTCTCGGTGAAGTGCACGCGGGCGTGGTATTCGGGATCGGCTTCCACCTGGAGTGCGATCGCATCCATCATCGCCACAGCCTCGACGGGGTATTGGCCCGCCGCCGACTCCGCCGACAACATGACCGCGTCCGCGCCATCGTACATCGCGTTGGCGACATCGCTGACCTCGGCGCGGGTGGGCGTGGCCGAGCTGATCATCGACTCCAGCATCTGCGTCGCGACGACGACGGGCTTGCCAGCAGCGCGCGCGCGGGCGACGATGCGCTTCTGGATCGGCGGTACTTGCTCGGGCGGCAATTCTACGCCCAGATCGCCGCGCGCAACCATCACCGCGTCGGACAGCTCGAGAATTTCATCGAGCCGCTGCACGGCCGATGGCTTTTCGATCTTGGACAGGATCGCCGCGCGCCCTTTTATCAGCGTGCGCGCTTCGGCGACGTCCTCGGGCCGCTGAACGAACGAGAGCGCGATCCAGTCCGCCTCCTGATCGAGCGCGAAGGCGAGGTCGCGACGATCCTTCTCGGTCAAGGCGGGGATCGGCAGGACGACATCGGGCACATTGAGGCCCTTGGAGTCCGAGAGCACGCCGCCGACTTCGACGGTAGTCTCGATACGTGTGGGCGAGACGCTAAGCGCGCGCAGACACAGCTTGCCGTCGTCGAGCAGCAGCCGCGCGCCGATTTCGAGCGCCGCGAAGATCTCGGGATGGGGAAGGCAAGCGCGGGTCGCACTGCCGAGCGCCGGATCGCGGTCTAGGCTAAAGGTCGTGCCCGCGCTCAGGTCGACACGGCCGCTCTCGAACTTGCCGACGCGGAGCTTCGGCCCTTGGAGATCGACGAGGATCGTCGTGGGGCGGCCCAACTGGCGCTCAAGCTCACGCACCAGCTGGATCCGCACGGCTTGATCGGCGTGGGTGCCGTGGCTCATGTTGATGCGGAATGCGTCGGCTCCCGCGCGCATCAAAGCGCCCACGGTTGCCGAGTCGGAGGACGACGGGCCCAATGTGGCTAGAATACGGACGCGACGAGCGCGTGGGAGCAGGTAAGATGCCACCGTGATCCTTGCGTTGACGCCGACACGTCTTGCTCTATCGGGACCAGAGGGACCTGAAAACAATGGTTGTCATGTAACAAAAAAGGAGGGCCGCCCAATACAGGGCAGCCCTCCAAATCACTTCACGATCGTTTACTGAACGGGCGGAGGTGGCGGCGCGTCAGTTGACGTCGTACTGGTGGTGGGCGTTGCTGCAGACGAGGATACTGGAGCAGCCGCGTCCGGGGACGGACCCAATCCCGAACCCGAACCCGCGAACGTGATTTCAACACGCCGGTTCTGCGGTTCACGCACACCGTCGGCCGTATCGACCAACGGACGCGTTTCCCCGAAGCCCTGCGCCGCGATCACGCTGTCCGGAACACCATGGGCGACCATGTAAGCCTTCGTGTTCATCGCACGACGCTCCGATAAGCCCATATTGTAACGCGCAGTTCCCGACTTGTCGGTGTGACCCGCGAGAGAAACGCTCGCCTGTCCAGTTGTCTTGAATTGCTCGATCGCACGATCAAGAATCTGAGTCGCATCCGAGGTTATGTCCGCCTTATCCCAATCGAAGAAGATGATGAACGGCCCCGGATTCACTTGCAGGGGCTGTGGGGCAAGCGGAGGCGGAGGAGGCGGAGGCAATGGCTGCGAGGGCGGCGACGGCGGCGGCGGGGGTGCCGCACGCTCGCCGAAGTTATACGCCAAGGTCAGCAGCAAGCTATGCGTACGCAAACGATCACTAAACTCCAGGCCATTGACCGTGTGGAACTTGAGATCTGGTACGTTAAAAAAGCGATACTTCAGACCGAGATCGACATGATCGGTCAGTTTCCGACGAACACCGGCAATTAATTGCCAAGCGAAATGTGTGTCGCTGTCGTCCGCGATATTCGGCGTCTGGCGATAATAGCGCAACTGCGATAGCTCCACGCGCGCCACACCTGCACCGCCACCAGCGAACGCACTCCAGCCATTATCATCCCCAACGTCCAGCATCGCGTTGGCCATGAAGCTGAGCGAGCGCGTAAAGCCGTAAGCACCGGACTTGGTCAGCGGACCGAGGGTGCCGAACCCACCACCACCGTCCGGGAAATTCGCAGTAGCTTGGTTGATCGATAGATCACTGACATTAGCCTGCTTGTAACCAACTTCGAATTCAGTTCGAATCAGCCCAAAATCGTAGCCGACATTACCATCGACATCGAAACCCGCAGAATGCTTTATACCAATATCATTTCTTGTGATATTGCCACTCGTATCGCGAAGGTCGAAATGATAGCGTTCGGCGATCAAGCCGCCGCCTTCGATGCCGACATACCACGCCTTGTCACGGGCGAGCGCCGGACCGGACAGTGCGGTCGTCGCAAGGACGATCGCGACAGTCATTTTCCGCATGTTATTCCCCTTTCCTAATGCCGCCTGAAACCAAGCTAACAATGTCGTACCGCGCCAATTATAGTCACGCAAGCCGCTCAATGCATGCGCTTCGTGT
>JAABUX010005537.1_pt1 | contig 15471 bp, 19 predicted proteins | sample 5561851 | NCBI WGS metagenome assembly JAABUX01 (sample SAMN10711883, study PRJNA513361) | rock metagenome | isolation source: Antarctica rocks | place: Antarctica: Victoria Land, Richard Nunatak red sandstone | collected 2016-01-03 | reverse complement strand
AACGAACCCGCGCTGCCAGGGCGTTTCCACCGCCCGCGGGTTGTAGTGCTGGCGCACGTATCCCACCGCATCCGCGGCCGGCACGCCGTCGAGGATGGCCTGGCATGCTAGCGCCGTTCCTGTGCGGCCTCGTCCTCCGCTGCAGGCCACCTCGACCCGCTCGGTCGCGGACCGCTGCCAAAGGTCGGCGAAGGCTTGTCGAGCCTCAACCGGATCATTGGGCAGCCTCCAGTTCGGCCAGCGCAACCACCGTGATGCCCACGCGACGGGCGGTGGCGGTCTACCGAGCAGGTACAGGCCGAACTGCGGCAGAGGTCCGGCAGGCGGTAGCTGCCTCAGCCCTCGTCCCCGCACCAGCCGCCCGGACGGCAGGCGAAGCACGCCCGGCGCGGACTCCTGCCACCCGGCCACGTCAGCGAAGGTACGCCGGCGCCCGGAACCGCGCTGGACGGGTGCGATCAGTCCCGCTGATCGATCCTCAACTGGGACGGGCAGCGCGCCCCACCGCTGTCGCCCGCCCCTCCCGCCCCGCGCCTACTTCCGGTCGTCGACCGCGACCTCCCACACTTCGGGGCTCTGAGCCGAGGCGCCAGCGGTGGCGGCCAGCGCCTGCCGTGCCTCCGCACCGAGATCGCCGCTCGCGTTGACGCCGTCCTCGCTCTCCCAGAAGGAAACGCCGAAAGTCTTGCCGTTCTCGCGGTTGACGAGCAGCGTGAAGCCCCTATATCCCGAAATCTCACGGAAGCGCGGGATCACCCCGTCCTCGAACTGGCTAACCGCGTCGTCGACCTTGTCCGGGGACATCTCGAACACTACGGAGCGTGCGTTCATCTCCTACCTTCCTGTTATGCGCGGGCGATCGATTCGATCGCGTGGATGTTGGAGTAAGGCGATTCCGTCGCCGTGACTGAAAAGCGATTCCGTCGCCGTGGTCTGCTTGGTGAAATGATGATAGCGGCGAGGTCTTGGGGGTCGAGGCGCGTGGCTATCGGGCGTCCTAGAAAACTTCAGAGCCTCGTTTTGGCGGGGACTCACGGTGCAACCGTCTTGACGGCGGCTGCCAGGATCGGACGCCGCCAGGGGTGGTTGGCGGGTGGCTTGGCTGGACCTGCGGGAGTCGCCGCTGGCTTGCGAGCGCGGGGCGGTCTGGGCGGGGGTGGCTGGTCGGGAGCTTGGTTTCGAGGGCGCGTTCGGTAGGTCGCCTTGTAGAACCAACACCATGAGTGGCCGATCGTATAAGCTGCCCGGAACGCGGCATGATGGCGGGGTGAGAGTTCTGAGATTCCTGGTCCTTCCCATGCTGACGCTTCTCGCCCTGACCGCCTGCCAGAGCGGCGGCAGCGGCAGCGGGACCAGCACCAGTTCGGCCGGTACGACCAAGGACAAGTTGGTCATCGGCATGGTCCAGGCGCCGACGTCCCTCGACATCACGTCGGACGCGACAGCCTCCATCGCCACCATGCTGCGAGACAACCTCTACGAGGGCCTGCTGCGCTCTGATGCTAGCGGCGCTCTCATCCCTCAGCTGGCCAACACCTGGGACACCAGCCCGGACGGCAAGGTGTTCACCTTCCATCTGCGCTCGGCCAACTGGCAGGACGGCACCCCCTTCACCGCCCAGGACGTGAAGTTCTCCTGGGACCGTGCCCGCGATCCCAACAACAAACCCGCCAACCCGCACGCCGACTACTGGGCGCCCGTCGACACGGTCGACGCGGTGGACGACCACACCGTCAAGGTCACTCTCAAGAAGTACAGCGACAGCTTTCTGTTCCACATGGCGCAGGGTTCGGCGGCAATCGTTCCCAAGACCACCCACGTCGTGTCCACCCAGCCCATCGCTACTAACCTGGCCACCCAGCCGGTCGGCACCGGTCCATTCAAGTTCGCTGCCTACCAGCCCAACACGAGCGTGACCCTGGTTCGCAACGACGCCTACTGGGGCGCCAAGCCCAAGCTCAGCCAGGTCATCTTCCGGTTCATCACGGACGCCAACGCAATGAACAACGCGTTGAAGGCCGGGGATATCGACGCGATCGCTCAGCTCGGAGGTCCTGAGCAGCTGCCCAGCTTTACCAACGACTCCAAGTTCCGGGTCCTGGTCGGCGCGCCGGCCGGCAAGGTCATTGTGGCGATCAACAACTCGAAAGGCTCGCTGAAGGACGTGCGCGTTCGCAAGGCGATCGCAGCGGCGATCGACCGCAAGGCGTGGATCGACGGCGTCTTCTCCGGCTACGCGGTGCCCATCGGCAGCCACGCCGTACCCAACGTGACCGAGCCCTACTACGTCGATGAGACGCAGGTCAACAAGTACGACCCCAACGAGGCCAAGAAGCAGCTGGCCGCCGCCGGCCTCAGCAGCGGTCTCACGCTGCACTTGGCCGAGATCAGCGACTACCCATACGCGGTGCGCGGTGGGGACATCCTGGCCAGCGAGCTGAAGGCGGTCGGGATCAACCTGCAGATCGAGACGATGACCTTTAAACCCAACATGGTTTAACACCGTGTTCCTAGGACCGCAGAATTACGATCTCACGATCATCAATCACAGCGAGCCCCGCGACATCGGCAATTACGCCAACCCCAAATACTACTGGCACTACGACAATCCGCAGGTCGCTCAGGAGGTGACCGCGGCGGATGGCGAGCAGGACCAGGCACAGCGCAAGAGCATGTACGCCGACGTCCAGAAGCAGTTGGCCGACGAGGCGGTGCAGGGCTACGTGATGTCTCCCAAACAGATCGACGTGATTCGCACCAACCTTAAGGGCTACCCCGAGAAGCGGCTCTCGACCTCGCTCTACCTGGCCAAGGCGTACTTCAGCTGATTCCCCTTATCCACACTAGTGAAGTTCCCGGAGCGCCCGGAGCGGATCCTGCCCAAGCACGAGCGCGAGATCGCCGACCGCCGACGGGATCTCGGCAATGCCGTTGGGCGCGCGCTCACATCTGGCACCCCTCCAAAGTCGGGTGGCGCCGGAACCGGCTCCAGCAACCCTACCCAAGCTGCTTTCGGTTGCGATTGTTGCGAATGCGCGGCAGATTAGGTAAGCTTGGCCCATGACAGAGCGGATCACGAACGACCTTATGATCGCTCCGGAGGAAGGCGAACTCGGCCTGCTACGCGAGCTTGCCTCAGCACTTGCCAAGTCGGAGCCTGTGGTGGTCAGCTGTGGCCACATGGAGATGCAGCTGCCGCCCTCTGCTCGGGATGGCCTTAGCCGCGTGGCCTCCTACCTCGCAGCGGACTCCTCGGTTGCCATCGAGCCCTACGACGAGGAACTCACCACGCAGGAGGCAGCGGATCTCCTGGGTGTGTCTCGGCCGTACTTCATCCGGTTGCTGGAGGACAAGAAGATCATTCCCTTCGAGAAAGTCGGGGTGCACGGCAAGCATCGCCGGGTCAACCTTCGCGATGTCCTCAGCTACCGGGACGGCCGAGCACTAGACGCGGTACAGGAGTCGCGAGAGCTCGCGCCAAGCTCAGTAGAGGCAGAAACGACTTCGGCCTACTGATCTGCCCAGGCATCGTAGAGCGACGCGGCGTAGCCCTCGATGTTGCGCTCGAGCTCAGTCAGAGTAACGGTGTTGTCTAGGAATGCGTCGTAGAGGTCTAGGACCACGAGCTGGAACTCGGATCGTATCTCTTCCACCCTGGCGAGTTGCCCAGGATTCCCCGCGCACACCACCTTCATGCGTGCCACTGCTCGTCGGTAGAGATCGCGGGTCTGACTGGCCAGGTCTTGCGCATCCGGTTCACCAGCCTGGGTCCGGCGGGCCGCTTGCACGAGCCTACGGGCAGCGCCCACGAGCAAGTCCAGATTGTCGATCTGCTGCAGTTTGACGTTCGTCCGTGCAGACTTGGCGATCGAGTCCCACGCTGCTGAATCCAAGAACCCGCTGAGGACAGGTTCGGCAGCCAGCTCATCGGTCAGGAGTCTGACCAAGTCAGCCGCGGCCGCCTCCACTGTCTCAGCCTCAGGTCCACCGCGAAGCCTGTAGTTCCTCCAGGCGGCGACCAGCCGGCGCGAGTCCGGGAGCCTACCGCGGCGCTGAAAGAACTCGATCAGCAGCGAGGCCGCAGTCCCCTTGAGAAAGGTTTCGTCGAACCAGCTGCTCGCCACAACGCGATGGGTCTTTTCGAATTGAGTGAAGGCCCGCTCGACGGCTCTCTCAAAGGCAGCGCGCTGTTCTCGGTCCGCGAGTCTCGCCTCAATTCGCCCGCTCACGGTATGCACCGTGGCCGTGCCTGCTGCCTTAACCACGGAGTCGACCACGATTGCGGCAGCCGCAACTGCGGTTAGCACACGTTTGACATCCTCCAAGCGGCACGTTCGTCTGGCTCGGGTCGATGACGCACCGGCGGCCGCCGACCGGGGCCAGAAGCGTCCTGTCGTCCAGCGGCTGGTGGCTGGCGTGCCGACTCTAGCGCTGCAGCAAGCTTCTCGACAGCGCGCCGGTATGCCGCGACCTCGGCACCAGTCCAGCCCGGCAGGCTGCCACCCTCCCCCACCACGTCTCCATGAGCGACCAGTTCGAACCCAGCACCGGCTGTCCAACCCGAGCCGCGCTGGACTGCGGGGGTTGGCGGCTCCTCCCTGACCAGCAGCGGGCCTTGCGGGCCTCGACGCAGCCGCATCTCCCGCGGGACCCAGGTCGGTTGTTCGACTTCGCTTCGTGGGTCTGGCTTCATGCTTTATTCATCTCTCCGCCGTGACGGGGTGCTTGCGACTTCGTAACGTGTACCAAAACCACGCTTCGGGCTCCCCAGTGCGATCTTCATGCTGGCGGAGGCTCGATGATGACCTGAAGCCGGTCTGGGGGCGAATCGCCAAAGGCTCCCTTCCGTACGTAGAGCGAGCCGACGACCGTGTCTCCGCTTCTGCCCTCCTGCTCCACCCCACTTGGCGTGTGGAGTCAGCGGCGGCGGGATCCGAGACAGCTGCGGCCTGTTCCGTCGCAGACTACCCCTGTCCCGCAGGCCGATCCTTCTACGGACATGAGCGATCCTCCTACGGAAGGCTGGGTCGACAGCGGCCTCCAGGGCAGCGATCGGCGCCGTAGAACGTTCTCCTATCGGATTGGGTTCTCGATCGCGTCTGTGATTAGAGCGGCGACCGTATCTGGATGCTCCAGGTAGGGGAGATGGGCCATTCCGGCCAGCACTCGATGTCGAGCTCGGGGTAGCCGGTCGGCCAGGTCGTGACTGCGGGCGACCAGAAATTCGACGTCGAGGTCGCCGCACGCGACGGTGCATGGGAGGCTGATCTCCTCCAGGCGACTCCAAGCGTCGACCCCACTGGCCGCCCCCTGCTCGCCGCCGTGGTTGCATAGAACGACTGCGTTCATCGCCAGTGCGAGCTCGCGTGCCGGACCGCTTACTCGGCCTTCGGGCTCCGCTGGTCCGTCGAGCCACAACCAGGTTTCCAGGCGGTTAACCTCGTCGAGGTTCTCGGCGGCGGCGGCATGGTCAATGAGCTTTGCGATCCGTTGGGCGTTCGCATCAAGTTGAGGAGTCGGGGCGCCGCTCAATGCCGGAGCCAGGAGTACGAGACCGCCTATCCGAGCCGGGTCGACGAGCGCGGCGTCGATAGCCAACCCGCCGCCCGCTGAGCTGCCGACCAACCAGGCCGGCCCGTCGGCGACATCGTCGAGCACGGCGAGGAGATCTTCGACGTGAGAGAACGGGTCCGCAGAAGGTGCCGTCTGACCGAATCCCCTCCGGTCGTACGCCACGATGCTGGCCCTGTGGGCCAACCTTGGCGCAACGTTCGTCCAGCTTCGCCGATCTGCAATTCCGGCGTGCAACAACACGACGACTGGCCCATTGCCTCTCCAGTGCTCCCCGATGAGCTGCGTACGACCCCGCCTGACTGAGATCGGCTCTGTTTCCGACACTCCGCCATTTTGGCATCGAGATCTAACGCGGCCGGTCAAGGATCCCTATCCGAACGGTCGGGACTCCGGTGGTTCCCTCGCTCGTGTAAATGGCCATCGCGCCGAGCGCTACGCCCAGGCCATCACTGAGCACCAGCAGACGACCGGGGAAGGTATGCAACTGTCCGTCCGCGCAGCGGACCGGTAGATCGGCGGCAAGATCCTTTACCTTCGGGCTCGTCATCGCCCGGTGGAACCCGGTCCAGTGCGCCTCCTGCAGGTGCTCGGGGACGAGGAGGTTCAAGCTCCGCCCGATTGCGGCCTGGCTTGGGTAACCGAATATCGCCTCGGCTCCGGCGTCGAACTGGCGGATCACGCCCTCGGTATCGGCGACGATCACTGCGTGTGTGGCCACCGAGTCATTATCTTCGCCTGGACCGTCCCGTTCGCCGATCCCCTCTCTGAGCATCGTCTGGACGACACACCGGGAACGCAGGTCTACCTCTACGTTGATGACGTGGACGGCCTCGTTGGTCGACTGGGAGTCTCGGCCGAAGATCAGCCCTGGGGCATGCGCGAGGCGCGCGTGACTGACCCGGACGGGAACGTGCTCCGCATCGGGGCGCAGTTGCGCGACGCCGCCCTTCCCTGAGCCTGCCGTCCTTTGACCGCGAGGAGTCGCCCGGCCTGGCGGCACGCCGGTGCGGACGCTCACCGGGCTGCGAGAGCTCAACTTCGGCGCCTGGGAAGGCCGGCGGCTCGCCGATCTGTGGCACGAGGATCGCGTGTCAGCCGAGGCCTGGGAGGCGGACATCATGAATCTGCCGACCGCCTTCGGCGAGACTTTCGAGCGGTTCCGGCAGCGGGTGGCCAGCGTGGCGCGCGTGTTGCGTTGCGCGCCAGCCTCGGTACTCGTCGTGGCACACCAGGGATCGCTGGCCGTGCTCCAAGCCGAGTTCAGCGGCCGTCCCTTCGAGTCGATTTGGACGGCGGGGTGGAGACACGGCGAAGTCCGCGCGGAGAGCCTCAACTGAGCTTCTGTCTAGTTCTCGGGGGGCAAGCTCGGGGAAGAGCAGCTTCGCAGAACGGCTGGTCGAGCGGCTCGGAAAGCGGATAGCCGTCATTGGCACCGCGATCGCCTCCGATGCGGAGATGGCCGCCAGGCTCGAGCTCCACCGGCGTTCCCGTCCGGCTGACTGGCTGCTGTTCGAGGGCGTTGCGGACCTAGCGAGGGCGGTGCCAGAGCGGGCGGCAGATGCCGTGCTGCTCGAATCGGTCGACGGCCTTCTTGCCCGAACGATCGATGTTGACGCGTGCCTGTCGGCAGTGCTCTCCCTCGCGGCTACGTCGCCGAACCTGGTGGCGGTTTCGTCCGAGGTGGGGTTATCGCTGGTCTCTCCGACACCCTCCGGGCGAGCCTTCACGGAGTCGCTCGGAAGCATCAATCAACGGCTGTCCGCCGTCGCAGACGAGGTCTACCTGGTGGTGGCAGGGCTACCGCTCGAACTCAAAGGATTCGCTCGCGGTCGTCCTGGGAGTGCCCTCTCTTGACGGATCAGCGGCTTCTTGACTCCCCGGGCCGTCTTACCTTCGGCGCATGGAAGATCGCGGTCGTTTCCGACTGCAGCGTGAGCCGCCTTGAGCGCGGCGCCGCCGATCCGCAACTGCGGCTGATCGAGCAGTAGAGCATTGGTAGATCGTCTCGGTCGACATCCACATCTCCGGATCATCAGGGAACTGCACCCGCAAGCCCCCAGCGATCTGCTCGGGCGAGTACCTGTGGGACAGATCCTGCTCCACCTTGAGCGGCAGCGCCAAGTTGACGGCCAGCTTCGCCGGTTTGGGACGGCCCGCTCGCCCCCAGGCCAGGGCGTGCGCGGTGGTCACCCGATAGCTGCCCCGACGATCCGCGTTGCGGGCTTCGTCGACCGGACAGGCGAGGTTAGCGAATGGCGCTGCGCGGTTGCTGTTCGCGGCCCTTCGCGGTGCGGCGTATTGCTCCCGCTGTCGCCAGCCCGGCGGCGATGATCACGACCGCCACGGCGGACATGGCCAGTGGGTGTGCGCTGAACCAGCTGGGCACCCGGCGGCTGGGGACGGAAATGACCCCGACGAAGGCGCCGAGCAGCCCCAGGTAGCTACCGAGCATGAAGCCACGGTGCACCCTGATGGCGCCGCGCCGGGCGGCCAGCACACCCGTGCAGATGCTGATCACGGTCCATGCTGCGAGGCCGTGGAGGAACAACCCGAGACCGCTGGCGTAGCCGCCGATCCAGAACGAGCCGACTGCCACCAACAGCATGAGGGCCGACCAGACGCGACCAATGACCCGGTGGGTCAGGTCTCCCCTAGTCCGGCGGAATACATTGACCGTGCCGAGCGTGATGGCGAGCGCCGCGGCCACCGCATGCACGGTGATGCCGATCGTCCATGGCTCGAGCATCCTCCCATTGTGCCAGGTCTTGGATCCTTGACATCCCATTGTGCTGGGTACACGCGGTGACCGGAGAACTGGCACAATGCCAGGTCCGAGGAGGTTGTTATGGCCGTTGGTGATGTGCTCGAGCCCGCCCCGACCGGAGAGGAGGCGCCGACGAGTGCTAATCGCCCCGTCAACGCCACCGCGGCGTCGCTTCTGGGGTTTCTCCACGACAGGCCAATGTCTGGCTGGGACCTGGTGGTCACCGCCCAGACGGTGATCGGCGACTTCTGGTCACTCACCCAGAGCCAGGTCTATCGGGAATTGACGGCGATGGCCGGGACGGGCCTGGTCGTGGCCGGCGAACGTGGTCGCCGTGACCGCAAGCCCTATGCCATCACTGATGCCGGCCGGGCCGCCTTCTCCGCTTGGCTCGACCGTGAACCCGGCGGCGAAACGATCCGCTTCCCGCTGCTGCTCACCCTCGCCTTCAGCCGACACCTGCCGGCCGAGCGGCTTACCACCTTCCTCAACATGCATCGCCAGACTCATGCCCGACGCCTGGTCGGCTACGAGGAACAACAGGCCGCCGCCCAAGCGGCTGATGGTGGCCCCGACCACTACACCCTGGCCACCTTGGACTTCGGGGTCACCTATGAACGGGCCGTCCTCGACTGGTTCAACCGGCTGCCCAAAGTGATGACCACACCCAACGAGACTCCCCACGTTCAGGTGCGAGACCGAGCCAAGCAGCCGCGCCTACCCCGCAGTCGCGAAAGGAAGCCTGCTCCCGCACCCTGACTCGTCCCGATCGACCATCCTCGTGCGGCGCTCGTTCCGGAGCGTTGCAGCTCGGGATCGTTGCGGTGTCAAGGTGCCGCGAGCCGGACCCGCAGCCTCGCCATCGTTCGACTGAACGCGTCGGGTTCATCGAGCGCTCGAGCGAGGACAATCGCGCCCTGGATGCCAGCGACCGTCTCCTCGGCGAGAGCCCCGGCTTGGCGCCGGTCGCGGCCCGATCTGGTCAGTGCGCCGGCCAGCGCTGCAACCCAACGCGCGAAGTAACCCCGCACCTGACTGCCGAATCGATCGCGACCGTCGCTGAGCGCCAGAGCACCGAGGAGGCAGATTCGCTCTCCCGAGCGGAAGTACAGTTCAACTGCGTCGAACATGGCCGTGCTCGCCTGAGCTGACTCCTCAGCATCCTCAAGCGGGGCGAACACGTTCGTTCCGAACCAAGTGGCGATCTCGGCGAGTACGGCCGACGCCATTTCCTCCTTCCCGCCCGGGAAGAAGTGGTAGAGGCTGCCTTTCCCCAATCCAGTCGCGTGGCTGATCAGCGACAGGCTGGTGCCTTCATAGCCGTGCTCACGGAAGACCTCGGCCAGTGCAGGCAGCGTGTCCGCCCGCTCGGCAACCATCCTCGGCATCGCGTCTACAGCCCGAGGGCACCTAGACCGGGGTGGTCGTCGGGACGCCTTCCAAGCGGCCAGTGGTACTTGCGATCGGCCTCACCGATCGGCACATCGTTGATGCTCGCGATGCGCCGAGTCATGAGCCCGTGCTCGTCGAACTCCCAGTTCTCATTGCCATAGCTGCGAAACCAGTGGCCACTGTCGTCATGCCATTCATAGGCGAATCGCACTGCGATACGGTCGTCGCCGTGGGTCCAGACCTCCTTGATGAGCCTGTAGTCGAGTTCGCGCGCCCACTTACGACGCAGGAACTCGACGACCTGCGCCTGCCCAGTGAAAAACTCGGCCCGGTTGCGCCAGCGGCTGTCGTCGCTATAGGCGCCCGCCACACTCGCGGGATCCCGGGTGTTCCAGGCGTCCTCAGCCAGGCGCGCTTTCTGCCCGGCGGTTTCGGCTGTGAACGGTGGCAACGGTGGTCGGTCGGCCATCACACCCTCCTTCTGTACTTCTCGGTACTTAGCGTACCGAACGGTACAGCTGCAGCCGGCTCCTAGCACAATCGCGAGCAGCGCGTGTGTCCTGTGTAGGCGATCCGCTACGGGACGTCGAGGATGGCGGCACCGTTGGCTGCGGTGGCTTGCACGGTCTGGGTCTGTCTACAAAACTCGGTGGGGGTGGTACCCGCCAGGTCGCGGAAGTCGCGGTTGAGGTGGGCCTGGTCGCAGTAGCCGTGCTCGTACGCGATGTCCGCCCACCGGGAGCGATCCTGATCGATGCGCTGGCGGACCGACGCGAAGCGCAGGAGCCGTGCGACCGTTTTGGGTGACAGGCCGAGGTCGTCTCTGAACTGTGTTTCGAGCAGCCGGCGGCTGCATCCGATTTCACGGGCGAGCTCGCCGATGCGTATGCGGCCGGTCGTCTGCTGCAAGCGTGACCAGGCGCGCAGCACCGTGGGGGAGGCCTGCGGACCGTTCTGCGTCTGCGCCAGCAGGAACGCGTCGAGGAGGTTCAGGCGGTCTGGCCAGAACGGGACCTCATGGACGGCGGCGAGCATCCGCGCGGCGGGCTGGCCGAGGATCTCTTCGAGCGGGATGACTCGCGCGTCGCGCTATCCTCGCCGACTGCTCGACGGACGCCGGAGGTGTGAGAGGCCGAACGTGACCCATCGCAGCGAGCGTAGCACTGCGCATTTATCCAAGACCGGCCACTCACCCAGTGGCAGGCTTGGGGTCATGACCACATACCCTCCCATCATTCCCGTGCTCGTCTACGCCGACATCCCGGCGGCGCATGACTTCCTTGTCAGCGCATTCGGATTCTCTGCTGGGCGCGTCGACCGCGACCGCGACGGGAACGTCGTCCACGGCGAGGTTTACGTGAGCGGCTGCCCGATCTGGCTGCACCGAGTCACAGCTGAGCACGAGCTCGCCGCCGCACGCGACGCCGCTGAGAGCGGCGGTCTGGCCGTCACCGTCGATGACGTCGACGCCCACCACCGTCACGCCCAGCAGGCCGGTGCCCGGATTGACTCCTCCCCGACCGATCAGCCCTACGGGCGCCGTGAATACGGTGCACGTGACCCCGAAGGCCGGCGCTGGTGGTTTGGCACTCCCCTGAGCGCAGGAGCACACGGTCGATAACCAGAACGATCTTCGCCTCCGCCGGTGGCCTCACTGCAGTCGGGCTCCTACTGCAACGTGGTGAAGCGTTCTTTGATCGGTTGACCGACGTCGTGGCGCGGCGGCCGAGCAGTCCGCTGGGACGCGTGACCTATCGCGAGCCAAAGGCCCATCATGCCAGCTTCCAGGCCACGATCGAGGCTCTCTCGCTTGGATCCGAGGATCGGATGCTGGAGCTCGCTGCGGCGGCGGCTCGTTGCTCGAGCCGATCGTCGAACGCTTTGGCGGCCGCAGACCGCCTCGCGATGGCCGGCCAGCGCACGGTGGCAGGTCGCGATGGCGCCCATGGGGTTCTGGAGCGCTCCGGGTCGCCTTGAGGCGACGGCTGTCCTGAGGGCGCGTTAGCCCGTCAGACGATGGGCTTGCGGCGCGCGAGGAGTCAGTCAGTTGGGATCGAGCGCGTTGAGGACGGCGGTGACGACATGGCCAGGGTCGGCCAGCGGGTTGGCTGCGACGGACCGGAACCAGTCTTCGCCGGCGATGTCGGCCAGGCTGACCCACGCGTCACGCACCCGGGCACGGACGGCCGCGAGATCACCTTGACGCGGGCGCCAGTTCACCACCCCGGTGGCCGGCCTGTTCCAGAGTTGCAGGTCGGGCGCGGCGGCGATGAGGTCGGCGAGGCGTTCGGCGACGGCCATGTCGGCTTCGATGCGGCCGGCGACGCCGGCCCGGCCCCAGGCCAGCAGGGTTGCGGCCAGCGGGAGCGCGGTGTTGGCGTGCGAGCCGAGCAGTCCGACGTTCGGGGCGGCCAGGTAGCCGCCACCGAAGCTGATTGCGGCGTGCGCCGGGCCGGGGTCGGCGAACAGCACCAACGCGGACTCTTTGGGCTGGTAGAGCCACTTGTGCGCGGAGACCGCCACCGAATCCGCGGCCTCGATTCCGGCCAGCAGCCCGGCGTGGTGGGACAGTCGTAGCGGGCCGGCCCAGGCGGCGTCCACATGCCGCCACGCCGCGCCCGGCCCAGCGTCAAGTGGGTCGATCGCGCCGGTGGCGACCGTGCCGGCGGTGAGCACCAGCACCGCGTCGGCCAGGTCGTCGGGGAGCAGGTCTTCGCGCAGCCGTTGCCGGTCATCGACGGGCACTTGCACCAGCTGCAGGCCGAGAATCTGGGCGGCCTTGGCGATGCTGACGTGCGCGGCGGCCGACGCGACGACCCGGCGGGCGCCGGTCAGTTCCCGGGCGGCCCACAGCGCGGTGAGGTTGGCCACCGTCGAACCCGGCACCAGGTGACCGCCGCCCATCCCGAAGGCCGGGGCCAGCCAGCCGATCACCAGTGGTTCGAGCTGGCGGGCGGCCGGGCCGGTGTCGGGGTGCAGCAGGTTCTGGTTCACCGCGGCCGCCCATCCGGCCGCCGCCCACGTCATCCACGGGGTAGGCGGGTCCATGTGGGCGAGGAACCCGGGATGATCGAGGCGGCTGATGTGGCCCAACGCCGGGCCTGCGAGTCGGTCCAACGCCGCCCGGCCGCCAACCCCGTCCTCGGGCAGCACCGCGGGAAGGTCTAACACCAGCTCCGGGTCGACGTGCGGGCTACCCGGCGCACTGCGGAACTCGACCAGTTGGTTCAGCGCGTCGGCCAATCCCTGTTCGTCGGGGGTGAAATCGTCCTCATACGGCACCTAACCAGTCTGCCCCACCCGAATCCGAACGACCCGGGAGGCCCGCTACGGCGCGTTCCTATCGGATGATCAGGCCACCGAAGAAGGCCAGGCCAGCGACCCGCCGTCCGGCACCGGTCGACGCGAGGTCAGGTCGCTTCGACTGGGCGCACCCGCTGGTACTCCATCCGCCGAGCGAGCCCGTCAGCGAACTTCTGATCGGTGAAGCGCTCAACCAGCCACAAGGCCAGGTCAATGCCGGCCGTCACGCCCCCACTGGTGATGAGATTGCCGTCGTCGACGACTCGCTCGTCGACCACATCGGCCCCGGTATCGGCAAGGTCAGCCAGCGCGGTGTGGTGCGTGCTCGCCCTCCGCATCCCGACGACGCCGGCGTGCGCCAGGAGCATGGTGCCGGTGCACACGCCAGCCATGATCCGGACCTAACGGGCGGCATCGGCCAGCAGAGGAAGCCAGCTGCCCTCTCGGACCTCGGCCCAGGCGCCTCGCTCGGCCCTGGCTGCCCAGCCGCCGCCCGGCACAAGGAGGACGTCGGCGCCCGGCTCGTAGGTGGCGTCGGGGCAAAAGCGCAGCCCGAAAGCGCCGGTCACCTGCCCAGAGGGAACCCTACTCACCAGCCGAGCAGTGACGTCCGCTCCGGCCGCCTCCGCGCTGCGGAGCACTTCCAGTGGCCCCAGCGCATCCATCTCATCGAGCCCGTCGTAGACGACCATGTCGATCTGCACCAAGCCAGCATCGCAGACAGCGATGGCGTCGCCCCGAACTTCCAGAGCAACCCCATCGGAGCTAGAGCCAGTAGCGCAAGACGATCCTCCTGTGACACGGCCGCCGGGCTCGTCGTAGACGTCTAGATCGGCCGCAAGGCCGCGCCGCAGGTGGTTCCTCCCACGGACAACCGAAGATGCATTCGACCCGGTTTCTGGTGATACCCGTGGCGTGCCAACGGACTCGCCATCGCAGACTTTCAGGCCATCTGGAGGCATGCTGATGTCTGTGGAGGTCGAACAGCTGCGCGTGGAGATCTATCGGACGTTCGCCGAGACTGGGCGGCCGCCGACCGTTGACGAGCTTGCCGACGTCGCCGACACCGAGACGACTGAGGTCCGCGATGGGCTGCGTCAGCTGGCCCGGGCCCGGCACCTGTCGCTCGGCGCTAATGACGTCATCGTCATGGCCCACCCGTTCTCCGCGGTGCCGCTCGGGTTTGCGGTCATGAGCAGCGACACGTTGTGGTGGGGCGGATGCGCGTGGGACTCCTTCGCCCTGCCGCATCTGCTCGGCGAGAGGCTGCCCGGTGCCGCGCAGGTCCTGGTTGCGACGACGTGCCCGGCCTGCAATCGCCCCCACGCCTGGAACGTGGACCGCGGCGGCCCTCCCGAGGGTGAGCAGGTCGCGCACTTCCTGGTCCCGGCCGCGCACATGTAGGACGACGTGGTGCACACCTGCGGCCACCAACGCCTGTTTTGCTCCGCCAGCTGCGTCGAGGCATGGCTGGTGGATACCGGCAATACCCGGGGCTACGTGATGGACCTGCCCACCCTGTGGCGGCTAGCCGCCCACTGGTACGACGGGCGACTCGAGTACGGGTACACCCGCCGCGAACCCGCCGACGCCGCCGTCTACCTGCGCGCGGTCGGCCTGTCGGGCTCATTCTGGGGGCCCTAGAGCAGCCCAGCCGACGAGCCAGGTGGCCAAAGAACGCGTCCCAGTAGTCGCCCCCATGGCCCGATAGCGGATCGGCTAGCGAGACGCGCACCTTCGCTGCCTGGCTGCCGCGCTCTGTAGGACCAGTTGGTGGTGGGTGATGACGTTGGACGAGCCGCTGATCGCCGGCAACCCAGACCCGGATTCACGGCTGCTGCCCTACCGCACCGGGTCGCCGTGAGCCTCCTCGCGCGGTCAGCAGTCCGCTTCCCCGACGTGTTCCACGGCCGCCACGCCGGTAGCGTGGTGGTTCGTGTCGACGGATAGAGCCTCGGAACGCTACGAGCGAGGCCTGGCGGTGCTCCGGCAGGTCGGCGGCCAGAACTTCGACGGCCCGATTCGCGCCATCGACGACATCGCGCCCGACCTGGGGCGCTTCACCGTCGAGTTCGGCTACGGCGATGTGCTTTCCAGGGACGGGCTCGCGCTGCCGACCCGCCAGCTCTGCACGGTCGCCGCGCTGGCCGCGCTGGGGACTGCCGCGCCACAGCTCCGCTACCACGTCGATGGCGCGTGCAACGTCGGCGTAGGGCCGGAGCAGATCGTTGAGGTGATGATCCTCGCCGCCGTCTACGCCGGGTTCCCGGCGGCGCTGAACGGAATCGCGGCCGCGCGCGACGTCTTCCGTGAGCGAGGCGACGTGCCCCGCGCCGAGCGTCGCGCGGCGGTCGGCAACCGCTACGCGGAGGGCATGGGCGCGTTGGAGCGCATCAGCCGCGGCTCCGGTGCCGCCGTCATCGAGGGCCTGCGCGACA
>JAABUX010005536.1_pt1 | contig 15472 bp, 14 predicted proteins | sample 5561851 | NCBI WGS metagenome assembly JAABUX01 (sample SAMN10711883, study PRJNA513361) | rock metagenome | isolation source: Antarctica rocks | place: Antarctica: Victoria Land, Richard Nunatak red sandstone | collected 2016-01-03 | reverse complement strand
CAGCACCAAACACTTCAAATCAACGGGGGAGATGAGCAGACACCCGCGCGGGGTCAAGCGCAAGATGAGCGGATATCCGCTGCGCCCGCGCACCTCGCTACCGACCACGCGCATCGACTTCAATGCCGCCATTCGGATTGCAAAGTGAACAGTATTGGGGCTAGGGCTAGCCAGCAGATCAGCAGCGCCCGGGCGGAGCCGAAACGAGGCCAAGCCTCCTTTTATAACGTTTTCGTTATGACCTCTTGACGGGGCAGGTTCGTTTTCATACAACCTTCCTGTTGCCTCTGTCGTCATTGGATTTCGTTGATGCTATCCTCGGTAGCGAACTCCGTGCGAAACGTCGGGGCCAGCGGCAACCCATCCATCGATGGCATTGTCCAAGGCGCCGCCTGGACGGCCACGACGCTTGATTTCAGCGTTCCGACCTCGGCGGCCTATGAGGCGAGCGACTCAGAATCCGCCCAGAATTTCCGCAGCGTCTCCCCGGCCCAGCACGCCGTCGCGGACTGCACGCTGACCGGCGCCACCGCCGTGCCGGGCTATGCGTCCACAAGCCTCGGCGCGGTGTCGTCCTTCACCAACGAGACCTTCACGGATACGGGCACCGGGGCCGCGTCGGTCATGCTGGCGTCGTCCAGCGGACCCGCCACGTCGGAAACCTACGTCCCGAGTGCCGCCGCCGTCCAAAGCGGCGATGTCTGGTTCGGCCAGGCGTTCGACGGCGATCCCACCCTGGACCTCCGCAACCCGGTCCGCGGCAACTACGCCTATTTCAGCATTGTCCACGAACTGGGCCACGCGCTCGGCCTCAAGCATGGCAACGAGACCGGCGGGGTGGCCGGCGAAACCCTGCCGCCCGCCACCGACGATGTCGAATACAGCCTCATGACCTATCCGAGCTACGTCGGCTCGCCAACCCCGAGCGACACCTGCGGGCCGGACAGCCATCCGCAGACGTACATGATGGATGACATCGCGGCGCTGCAGTATCTCTACGGCGCGAACTTCTCGGCCGTCGGCCCCACGACGTACCGCTGGGACCCGGCGACCGGCGAGACCTTCATCAACGGCGTCAGCCAGGGCAAGCCCAGCGGCAACAAGGTGTTCCAGACGGTCTGGAACGGCGACGGCAAGGAAGCCACGTACGACCTCTCCCAGTACGCCTCCAGCGTGCAGGTCAACCTGAACCCGGGCGCGTTCTCCGTCACGTCGGCGGCGCAGCTCGCCGATCTCGGCGCCGGGCACTCCGCTCAAGGCAACGTCTACAACGCGCTGCAATTCCAGAACGACCCGCACTCCCTGATCGCGAATGCGTTCGGCGGCAGCGGCAACGACGTCATCGCCGGCAACGCCGCCGACAACCTTCTCAAGGGCGGGCTGGGCGTCAACAGCATCGACGGCGGCGGGGGTTATAACACCGCACTCTACGACGTGACCCGGCAGCAGGCGGCCATCAGCCTGGCCGGCGACGGCACGATGGAGGTCGCCTTCACGGGCGGGCAGGACAGCCTGCGCAACATCCAGGCGCTGCATTTCAGCAACGAGACGGTGGCGACGGCGGCCCTGCCCTGGCTGTCCACCACCGCCACGGCCAGCGGCGCCGCCGGCACGGTCGCGATGGACGACCCCGGCGCGGGCGCCCCCGGCTATGTCCAGGCGCAATACATCAACGCGGGCGCCGCCGCCCAGGCGCTGAGCACGCAGGCGCCGAACGTGTTCATCCACGGCGGCAGCGGCGACGACGCGATCCAGGTGTCGAGCGGCCAAAACGTGCTGGACGGCGGGCTTGGCTCCAACTTCCTGATCGGCGGCACCGGCACCGACACGTTCTTCACCGACGCCCGCGCGCCGGGCGCCGTGTGGAACACGATCCGCAACCTGCACGCGGGCGATGCCGCCACGCTGTGGGGCTTCGCCGCCGGCGTCAGCAGCTACCGATGGGACGGGATTGCCGGCGTGGCGGGCTTCCAGGGCGCGACGCTGCGGGCCAACATCGCCGGGGGCGCCGGCCGCACGGGGAACGGCATCGACGCCAGCATCACCTTCGCCGGCCTCAGCATGCAGCAGGCCCAGGGCCTGCAGGTCACGACGGGGACGCAGCCCGGCGGCAGCTATCTCTACATCTACGATCCCGGCGTCTGAGCGCCCGGCGTCCGAGCAGCGGCCTCCAGACCTTTTACTGGCCCAATGTCGGCAGCCATCCGTTCGACGTTGGGCTGGCCGCTGGCCGCCCAGTCCGCGCCGCCGAACACCGTCAGGCCGCGGTCGGACGAATCCGGCCGGTATACCATCTGCTGCGCCTGGAAGTAGAACAGGCTCGACCCCTCATCCGTCCCCGCCGGCCCGCCGAACTGGATGCGATTGCGGCCGCCCGTGTTGAGCAAAGGGTCGGCATAGCGGCCGGTGTTGTAGAAGCCGCCCACAGAGAATGCGCGGGGATAGAGGTCGTTCTGCAGCGTCGTCCGGTAGCCGAGCTGGGCGGGGATCGTCGCCCCGTTGGCGTAGTTGAGGCCCCGGTTCCGCCCAGGAAAGCCGTGGTGGCTGGTGGTGCTGAGGACCGGCTCGTTCTCGTATACGCCGAGGTTGGCGTAGAACGGGCCGCCGAGCCGGATCTACGTCACGGCTGCCCAGGCGGACGCCAGATAGGGCAGGTAGCCCCGGTCGAAGGCGTAGGCGGCCGGGGTCCGGCACAGGCTGGTGATGAAGGTGCAGTAAAGCTCGGACCCGTCGAACAGGCTTTGCTCATAGGACAGCTCATCCAGGCGCAGGGCCGGGCCGTTGCCGGCGAAGACGCGGTTGTTCAGGTAGGCGCTGCCTGAGTACGCCGAGAAGGGCTGGCCCTGCAGGTCGGAGATGAGGAAGTGGGCAGCACCGCCCTTGACGCCAGCGATGCGGTTCATGTCGAGGTCGAGGCCCACGCTGGTGTAGCCCTCGAACGATGCGCCCCGCGTGACGCCGCCGGTGACGTTGCCGAGTTCCTCGGACAGGTTCCTGCCGACGAAGTAGACCCCGCGGTCCGCCAGCGAGCGCCCGAAGTCGGCGCCGAGCGGGCGCAGGTTGAAGAAGTATCCCCCCCGGCGTGCCGGACGCCGGCAGGGCTTCCGGCGGTTCAAGCGGGATCAGCAGGGACGGAGCGGTCGTGCCCGTCTCGTTCGTGGCCCCGGCCTGGCTCTGCGCCCCAGCCTGACTTTGCGCCCCAGCCTGACTTTGCGCCCCAGCCGCCATTGGGAGCAAGAGCATCGCCATGGTGAGGATGAACCGATGGGCCATAACGTTTCCACCCTCTTGTGCGCCGCATGCAGGGATCGCTTTAGCACGTCCCTCCTTACGGCATAGACGGCGTGCGTGCCTGTTTGCGGCGGGTGCGGCTTTGGATGAGTCGGTGCCTCGACGCTGCCCTATTGCCATACTTGACCCGGCTGCCGGGCATGCGGGATGCAGCGGCGATGACTCCCCTGATCGGCCCCGTGATTGTCGGCATCGACTTCGGCACCACCAACAGCGTGGTCGCCCTGCTGGGCGAGGACGGCGCGGTGCGGACCCGGCGCTTTCCCACCGCCGCCGGGCCGCTCGACGTGTTCCGCTCGGTGCTGTGCTTCTGGACCGGCGGCCCGGGCGCCGGCACGCTCCGCCACGCGGCCGGCCCGGCGGCCATCGAGGCCTACCTTGACGACCCGCTCGACAGCCGGCTCATCATGTCGCTCAAGACCTACCTGGCGCAGCGCAGCTTCACCCGCACCCAGGTGCACAACCGCCCGTTCACGCTGGAGCAGATGGTCGCCCTGTTCCTGCGCGCCCTGCTGGACAGCATGGATTTGTCGGGCGCCCGGATCGTCGCCGGACGCCCGGTGCGCTTCGCCGGCGACGGAGCCGACGACGCGCTGGGCGAGGCCCGGCTGCGCGACGCCTGCCGCTTGGCCGGCCTCGGCGAGGTGGAGGTCGCGTTCGAGCCGGAGGCCGCCGGATACCGCTTCACCCGCACGCTGGACGCGCCGGCCACCGTGCTGATCGGCGACTTCGGCGGCGGCACCAGCGACTTCTCCTTGCTGCGCTTCGAGCCGGGCGCGCAGCAGCCGATCACCGCGCTGGCTACCACGGGCGTCGGCGTCGCGGGCGACAGCTTCGATTTCCGCATCATCGACCGCGTGGTGTCGCCGCGCCTCGGCAAGGGCAGCACCTACAAGGTGATGGGCAACGACATGCCCGTGCCGGCCGAGTACTACGCGGGCTTCGCGCGCTGGCACCGGCTGTCGCTGATGCGCTCGCCGCGCACGTTGCGGGAGATCGACGAGGTCGCCCGCACCGCGGCGGAGCCCGCCAAGCTGCGCCAGCTCATCCGGCTGATCGAGGAGGAACTGGGCTACCCGCTTTACCAGACCGTCTCCGCAGTGAAGGCCGAGCTGTCCCGCGCCGACCGGGCCACGTTGCGCTTCGATTACGCCGGCGTCGCCATCGAGGCGGTCATCGAGCGCGAGGAGTTCGAGTCCTGGATCGCGCCCGACCTCCTGCAGCTCACGGCGGCGGTGGACCGGGCGCTGGAACAGGCCGGGACCACGGCGGATGCGGTGGATCGCGTGTTCCTGACCGGCGGCACCGCCTTCGTCCCCGCGGTGCGCCGCCTGTTCGATCGGCGCTTCGGCGCGGAGCGGGTCTCGGGCGGCGGCGAGTTCGTCTCGGTGGCGGAGGGCCTGGTGCAGATCGGGCGCGACCGCTTGACGCGGTAGCGCCATCGGCGGTTGCCGGACACTTGGGATCGGCGCACGGTCTCAACGAGTGCCCGCAGAGGCCCGCAAGGAGGTGACATGACACCGACCCGGCTGCGTTTCGGCATCTTCCTGGCCCCATTCCACAAGCCAGGCGTCAACCCCACCCTGGCGCTGGAAAGCGACTTCGAGCTGGTGCAGTGGCTCGACCGCTGCGGCTATGACGAAGCCTGGTTCGGCGAGCACCATTCCGCCGGCAGCGAGATCAGCGCGTCCCCGGAGATCTTCATCGCCGTGGCCGCCGAGCGCACCCGGCACATCCGCCTCGGCACCGGCGTGGTCAGCTTGTCGTACCACAATCCGCTTTGGGTGGCGGAGCGGATCGTCATGCTGGACCACGTCACCCGCGGGCGGGTGATGTTCGGCGCCGGGCCGGGGTCGCTGCCGACCGACGGCGCGATGATCGGTCTCCCGCAGTCGCAGACGCGCGAGCTGCTGGACCAAAGCCTCGACGTCATCATGCGGCTGCTGACCAGCGAGGAGCCGGTGACGTTCCAGAACGACCGCTGGGACCTGCGCGACGCCCGGCTGCATCTGCGCCCGTACTCGAACCCGCTGTTCGACATCGCGGTGGCCGCCGTCGCCTCGCCGACCGGGCCGCGGCTGGCCGGGCGGCATGGCATCGGCCTGCTGTCGATCGGCGCGACCACGGCGGCCGGCTTCGACGCGCTGGCGCTGCATTGGAACGTGCTGGAGGAGCAGGCGCGGCGGCATGGCAAGGCGGTGGACCGCTCGAAATGGCGCCTGGTCGGGCTGGTGCACTGTGCGGAGACCATGGAGCAGGCCTACCGCGACGTGGAGTACGGCATCGAGCAATGGTTCAACTACTTCCAGGCGGTCGCGGCCTTCCCGCAGATGTCGATGCCGGGATCGAACGTGCGCGAGATGATCGCCTTCATCAACGAGTCCGGCTTCGGCGCCATCGGCACGCCCGACATGTGCACGGCCCAGATCGAGCGGCTGCACGCGCAATCGAACGGCGGCTTCGGCGCCTACCTCATGCTGGCGCACAACTGGGCCAACCCGGACGCGACGCTGCGCAGCTACGAGCTGATCGCGCGCCATGTGATGCCGCGGTTCCAGGGGCACCACCGCGCAACCCTCGGCGCCGCCGAGCGGGCGCAGGACGCCCGCCCGGCGCTCGCAGCGGTGCACGCCAAGGCGGTGGAAGCAGCGACGCAGCGCTACGCGGCGGAGACCGCGGCCGACTGAGACGGGCGCCGCACAGGGAGATCTTGCCATGCGCTTCAAGCCGCCTTTCCGCGCCGACATGGTCGGCAGCCTGCTGCGCACGCCGGCTCTGAAGCACGCCCGCGATCAGCGTGCCCGCGGCGAGATCACCGATGCCGCGCTCAAGGAGGTCGAGGACCGCGAGATCGTCGCCGTCATCCGCAAGCAGGAGGCCGCCGGCTTGCGGGCGGTGACGGACGGCGAGTTCCGCCGGGCATACTGGCATTTCGACTTCCTGGAGCATTTGGACGGGGTAACGGCGGTTGAGACCGACTCCGGCATGAACTTCAAGGGCGGCGTCGGCATCAACAAGGCGCTGCGCGTCACCGGCAAGGTCGGCTTCTCCGGCCACCCGATGGTCGAGCATTTCCGCTTCCTCGCGGCCAACACCAGCCGCGTGGCGAAGATGACGATCCCCGGGCCGAGCATGCTGCACCACCGCGGCGGCCGGAACATGATCAACTTCGGCGTTTACGCCGGCATGGACGCCTTCTATGCCGACGTGGGCGCGGCGTATAACAAAGCGGTCCACGCCTTCTACGACGCGGGCTGCCGCTACCTCCAGCTCGACGACATCTCGTTCGCCTATCTGTGCGACCCCGAGCAGCGGGAGATGCTGCGCGCCCGCGGCGACGATCCGGAGCGGCAGCCCGAGATCTACGCTGGCATGGTGCGCGACGCGCTGCGGGACAAGCCGGCTGACCTTACCGTCACCATGCACCTGTGCCGCGGCAACTTCCGCTCCACCTTCATCGCCTCCGGCGGCTACGAGCCGGTGGCCGAGCTGCTGTTCGCGATGCCCATCGACGGCTACTTCATGGAGTGGGACACTGGCCGCGCCGGCGGGTTCGAGCCGCTGCGGCATTTGCCGCCGGGCAAGGCCGTGGTGCTCGGACTCGTGACATCGAAGTCGGGGACCCTGGAGCAGCCCGGCACCATCAAGCGCCGGATCGAGGAAGCCGCCCGCTTCGCCCCGCTCGACCAGCTCTGCCTGTCCCCGCAATGCGGCTTCGCTTCGACGCAGGAGGGCAACACGTTGGCCGAGGAGGAGCAGTGGGCCAAGCTCCGCATGATCGTGGAGACCGCCGAGGCGGTATGGGGCGGATCGGACGGCGTGCCGCAGCCGGGGTAGTCTGGCTCGGCGGCTATTCGTCGAGCCAGCGTGCGGCCCCGCCTCGACCGCACCCAGGTCCGCGAGGCCGCCTGCCCCGTAAGCCTCCGCCCTCGGCAGGGCGCGCCCCGCCATGCTACTCGTCGCATGGGAGGAAATGTCCATGCAGCCTGTCGTCGTCGCCGTCGCCATCACCGGCTCGGTCCCGCGCAAGAAGGACAACCCGGCCGTCCCCGTGACGCCCGCGGAGCAGATCGAGAGCACCCACGAAGCCTTCGAGGCCGGCGCGTCGCTCGTGCACATCCACGTGCGCAACCCCGACGAAAGCGCGTCGAGCGACCCCGCCCTGTTCGCGGAGGTGCAGGAGGGGGTGCGCCGGCATTGCCCCGGCATGGTCGTGCAGTTCTCCACCGGCGGGCGCGGACGCGACCCGGCGGCGCGCGGCAACGCGCTGGACCTGCGGCCGGACATGGCTTCGCTCTCCACGGGATCGGTCAACTTCCCGACCATCGTGTACGAGAACTCGGCGGCGCTGGTCACGGATCTCGCGACCCGGATGCAGACCCATGGCATACGGCCGGAGGTCGAGATCTTCGACCTGTCGCACCTGCACGGCGCGCGCCGCCTGATCGACGCCGGGCTGATGGACGAGCGCCCGCACGTGCAGGTCGTTATGGGCGTGAAGAACGCGCTGCCGGCAGAGGAACACCTGCTCGACCTGATGCTCGGCGAGCTGAAGCGCGTGCTGCCGCAGGCGACCTGGACCGCGGCGGGCATCGGCGCGAACCAGGCGCGGGTGATGGACTGGGTGCTGGCCCGCGGCGGCGACGGCGTGCGCACCGGCCTGGAGGACAACGTGCGCGCCAGCCGCGACCGCCTGGCCGCGAGCAACGCCGAGCTGGTGCGCATGGCCGCCGACGCCGCCGCCCGGCACGGCCGCCGTCCCGCCACCCCCGCCGAGGCCCGGGCGGCGCTCGGCCTGCAAGCCGTCTAGGGAGGCCACATCCCATGCCGCTCATCGCCGCCAACGGCATCCAGCTTTTCTATGACCTTTCGGGGCCGGAGGGTGCGCCGGTCGTGGTGTTCTCCAACTCCATCGGCACCACCATCGAAATGTGGGACGCGCAGGCCTGCGCGCTCTCCGGCCGCTACCGGGTGCTGCGATACGATACGCGCGGCCACGCCCGCTCGCCCGTGGTGGATCAGCCGGCCGGGATCGAGACCCTGGCGGACGATCTGGCCGGGTTGCTGGACGCCTTGGGGATTGCCCGCGCCCATGTCGTCGGATTGTCGCTCGGCGGCATGACGGCGCAGGCATTCGCCGCCGCCCGGCCGGACCGGGTGCACGGCCTCGTGCTGATGGCGACCTCCGCCTACTTGCCGCAAGGCTGGGCGGAGCGGGCGGCGCTGGTGCGGAAACAGGGCATGGGCGCCATCGTGGACGCGGTGATGGCCCGCTGGTTCACCCCCGCCTATCAGCACGCGCCGCTGGCGGAAGCGCTGCGGGAACGCTTTCTGCAGATCGACCCACGCGGCTACGCCGTATGCTGCGGCGCCATCGGCGCCATGGACCTGCGCCCGTCCAACGCCAGTATACGCGCGCCCACGCTGATCGTCGCCGGCGCCGACGACCCGGCCACCCCGCCCGCCATGAGCGAGGACATCTGCAGCCGCATCCCCGACGCCGAACTCGTGGTGCTGCCGCGCGCCGCCCATATCTTGGCCATCGAACGGGCGGAACGGGTCAACACCCTGCTTGCGGGCTTCCTGGACGCGCTTTAGAACCGCTTCCAATCACCCGCGCCCTCGAACGCGGCTGCGGCGGCGTAGATCGTGCTCTCGTCCCAATGCTTGCCGATCAGCATGGCGCCCACCGGCAGCCCATCGCTCGTGCCGCAGGGCACGGACATCGCCGGATGCCCGGTCTCGTCGAACGGCGCGGTGTTGTTGATCATCTCGAACGCCCGCTGCACGTAGAGGCCCAAGCCCGCCTCGGCCGGCGGCAGCGCCGTCGCGACGACCGGGAGCGTCGGCATCAGCAGCAGGTCGTATTGCCCCAGCGCGGTGTCGTAGGCGGCGCGCAGCCGCCGGGCGATGTTCTGCGCCTTGGCGTAGTAGCGCCCACGGTAGGTTTTGGTGAAGTACTCGCCGACGAACATGCTGATCTTCAGCGTGTCCGACAGGTCGTTCGCCCGCTCCCGCCAAGCGGCATGGGCGTCCAGCAGGCCGACGTTGTACTGGCCCTTCCAGTTGAAGCCCATGCCGTTGCCGTGCATCATCTGCACCTGCAGGCCCTCGTTGCCGATGGGCGACCACACGTCCTTGCCGATGCGGTGCATGGGCACGCTGACCTCCTCGACGGCCGCGCCCAGCCCGGCCAGGCGCTCGCCCGCGGCCCGCACCTTGGCATCGACGCCCGGCTCGGAGTTCGGCCAGCCGAACCCCTCCGTGACCACGCCGATCCGCAGGCCCCGTACGCCCCGGTCCAGCGCCTCCGTGTAGCGCGCGGTGGTGCAGCCCATCTGGCGGGGATCGAGGCCGTCCGGCCCGGCCAAGACCTCCAGCAGCAGCGCGTTGTCGGCGACCGTCGCGGTCATCGGCCCCGTATGGTCGATGGTCGCCTCGATCGGCATCACTCCGGTGTAGGGCACGAGGCCCCATGTGCCCTTCATGCCGTAGATGCCGCAGAACGACGCCGGGATGCGGATCGACCCGCCCTGGTCGCCGCCGATGGCCATATCGACTTCCCCCGCCGCCACCAGCGCGGCGGAGCCGGAGGATGAGCCGCCGGCGGAAAAGCCCCGCTTATGCGGGTTGTGCACCGGCCCCAGCGCCCCGGTGTGGCTGCCGCCCGACAGGCAGAACGCCTCGCAGTGCGCCTTGCCCAGGATGGTCGCGCCTGCGTCCAGCATCCGCGTCACGATGGTGGCATCCTGGTCCGGCACGTAGCCTTCCAGCGTCGCCGACCCGTTCATCATCGGCACGCCGGCCAGGCACACGTTGTCCTTGAGCGCCACGGTCTTGCCGGCCAGCGGCCCGGACTCTGCGCCCTTCACCACGCTTTTCACGTACCAGGCGTTGTGCGCGTTCTCCTCCGGCCCCGGCTGGTAGCCCGGCGTGCGCGGGTAGCGCACAACCGGCTTGTCGTCCGGCAGCGCGTCGATGACGCGGTAGGACTCGACGGCGCCGTCCATCATGGCGTGGAAGAGGCCCAACCGTTCCTCGGACAGCTCCATGCCCAGGTCGAACACGATGTCCTGCAACTGGGAAAGGGTCGGCTTCTCGACGCTCATGGTTGGCTCCTTGAGTTTATGAGGACGGGGAGTTTATAGGGATGCTTACGCCGCCATGCCGACGAACTCGGCGATCAGCGCCGGGTCCTGCACGGCTTCGGGGCTGGTTTCGCGGGTGATGGCGCCTTTCTGGATAATCAGGATGCGCTGCGACAGCGCGGCGATGAACTTCAGGTTCTGCTCGACGAGCACGACCGTGACCGCGCCGCCGCGGGACAGACCTTGCAGCGTCTCGATGATCTCGTCGATGATCGAGGGCTGGATGCCTTCCGTCGGCTCGTCCAGCAGCATCAGCCGCGGGGCGCCGCACAGGCAGCGGGCCAGCGCCAACAGTTGCTGCTCGCCCCCGGACAGCGCGCCGCCGGTGCGGTCCAAGAGGCGCCGTAGCCGCGGGAAGGTGTCCAGCACGCCCTCGATGGTCCGCCGCTCAGGCTGCTTCGACAGCAGGCAGCCCATGCGCAGGTTCTCCATCACGCTGAGCGCCGGGAAAATCTGGCGGCCCTGCGGCACGTAGCCTATGCCGAGCCGGGCGCGGGCGGTGGGCGACAGTCGGTTGATATCGCGCCCCTCGAACGCCACGCGCCCGCCGGTCGCCGGCAGGTAGCCCATCAGGGTGCGCAGCAGGGTGGACTTGCCCATGCCGTTGTGCCCGAGGATGCCGACGAACTCGCCCGGCGCCACGGCGAACTTGATCCCGGCCAGGATCGGGATGCGGCCGTAGCCGGAGCGCAACCCGTCCACCTGCAGCATCATGCCGCTTGCTTCCCCAAATAGACATCGCGCACCGCCGGGTCGGCCATCACGCGCTCCACGTCGTCCTCCACCAGGATGGCGCCTTGGTTGAACACCGTCACCGTGCGGGCGATCATGCGGATGAACTGCATGTCGTGCTCCACGACGATGAGCGCATGCGTCTGGTTGATCTCGCGGATCAGCGCGGCGGTGCGCCCCACCTCCTCATGCGTCATGCCGGCCGCCGGCTCGTCCAGCAGCACCAGTTCCGGCTCCTGCGCCAGGACAGTGGCGATCTCCACCCATTGCCGCTGCCCGTGCGCGAGCTGCCCCACCAGGCGCGCGGCGATGGCGGTCAGCCGCAGGCGCTCCAGCGTCTCGTCCGTGATGCGCCGGGCCTGCTGCGCCGAGCCGCGCCTGCTGGCCGCGACGAACACGTTCTCCCGCACCGAAAGCCCGTCGAACACGTTGGGCACCTGCGTCTTGATGCCGACGCCGAGCCTCGCGATCCGGTGCGGCTCCGCCCCGGTGATGTCCCGCCCGCGCAGCAGGATGCGCCCGGCGCTCGGCTTGAGCTGCCCGGTCAGCATCTTGAAGAACGTGCTCTTGCCCGCGCCGTTCGGGCCGATCAGGCAGCGCAGCTCCATCTCGCGCAAGGTGAAGTTGACGCCGTTCACCGCGGTGACGCCGCCGAACCGCATGGTGGCGTCCCGCGCCTCCAACAACGGAACCGTCACGTTTCCACCTCCATCGGCGCCGGTTCGGCCACCCGGTCGCGCCGCACGCCCGGCACCCGGCGGAACAGCGCCTGCACGACCGGCACCAATCCCTGCGGCACCAGCAGCACGAACACCACCAGCACCGCGCCCAGCACCAGGTTGGCGTTGACCATCTCCTGCGCCCCGATCACCGAGATCAGGTATTGGATGCCGACCGCGCCCAGGATCGGCCCGAGCAGCGTGCCCAAGCCCCCGACCAGCACGTAGATCAGCACCTGCGCCGACGTCGCCAGCCCGAACACCGTGGGGCTGATGAACGATCCCCAGTTGGCGTACAGGCACCCGGCCAGCCCGGCGATGCCGCCGCCGATGGCGAACACGATCAGCTTGTACAGCCGCGTGTCGTAGCCCAGCAGTTGCGCCCGGGTCTCGTTCTCCCGGGTCGCCACCACGACCCGGCCGAAGCGGCTGGCGAGGATCGCGCGCAGCAGGACATACACCAGGATCAGCGCGCCCATCGCCGCGTACCACGTCTGCTGCGGGTCGAGCGGGGAGGACGGGTCGCCGGGCACGTTCAGCGGCGGCACGGAGGGCATGCCGTTGAACCCGCCCAGCGGCGCGTTGCCGACCGTGTAGAAATCGCCGGCGGTCGAGTTCACCACGTTGAACAGGATCACCGTCACCGTCAGCGTGATCACCCCGATGTAGGCGTCGCTGATCCGCCCGTAGAACATAAAATACCCGAGCAGCGCCGCGAACAGCGTCGGCACCAACACCGCCAGCAGCACGGGCGCCGTGCTGTCCCCCATGTTCATCGCCGCGACCGCGTAGGCGTAGCCGCCGAGGCCAAAGAACGCGGTCTGCCCGAACGACATGATGCCGCCATAGCCCCAGATGAACCCTTGGCTCAGCGCCAGCACCGCCATCGCCACGAACACCGTCATCTGCAGCAGGCCGAACAGGTCGAACACCAGCGGCAGGCCGAGCAGCAACGCCAGCCCGGCCGCGACCATCGCGGCGAAGCTGGCCCAGCCGGTCACAAGCTCCTCCGCAGCAGCCGCCCAGTGATACCGGAGCCTGTGATGCCTTGCGGCAGGATGCGGATCATCACCAGCGCCGCCAGCAGCAACGCGACTTGCCCGAACACCGGGGTGGTGAGGAAGGTCGCGACCTCGCTGATGCTGCCGAACAGCGTGGAGGCGAGGCCCGTGCCAGTGACGATGGCAGGTCCCCCGCCCAGCACGGTGATGAACGCCCGGGCGATGAACGCGCCGCCCATCACCGGCGACACGCCGGACACCGGCGCCAAGACGCCCCCCGCCAGCCCGGCCAACGCGGAGCCGAGCGCGAACGTCATCATGTAGATCCGCTGCGGCGACACGCCCAGCGCCGCCGCCATGTCCGGGTTCTGCATGGTGGCGCGCACGATCAGGCCGAACTTGGTGAAGCGCAGCACCAGCCACACCCCGCCCGCCATCGCCGCCGCCACCGCGATCATGAACCACGAGTACACGCTGGTCTGGTAGCCGCCGATGGCGAAGCCGCCGAACGGCGCCGACACCCCGCGCACCGTGGTGCCGAAGACCGTGGTGATCAGCCCGATCACCGCGAGGCTGAGGCCCCAGGTGGCCAGCATGGTGTCGATGATCCGGCCATACAGGAACCGGATGAACAGCCGCTCGACCAACAGCCCGAACAGCCCCACTGCGAGGGGCGCCGCAACCAGCATCGCCACCCACAGGTTCAGCCCGGCATTGGCGCTGACCACCGTGGCGTAGGCGCCCAGCATCAGGAACTCGCCATGCGCCAGGTTGATGACCCGCATCATGCCGTAGATCACGCCAAGGCCGAGGCTGAGCAGCACCAGCACCGCGATGCTGTTGGCGACATTGAACAGGAGAAGGGCGGCGAGCGCCATGGCGGCTCTCAGGTCTTCACGTCGATGACGAACTGCTTGCTCAGCTTCGGTTCCTTGATGAGATCGCACACCGCCGCGGTGTCCGAGGGCGCCTGGTCCGGGTAGGACTGGAACACGTCCCATTTCCGGTCGGCGGCCTTTGCCAGGTAGGCGTTGCGGACGACGTGGTGCGTCGCGTGGTCGATCGTCACCTTGCCCGAGGGGCCATCGACGGCGATGCCGGCCTCCAGCGCCTCCGTCACCTTCATGCGGTCGAGCGAGCCGGCCTTTTTCACCCCTTCCGCCCACAGCTTGAAGCCCTCGTAGTTGGCACAGGCCAGCTCGCTGATATACGGCAGGCCGTCGCCGAACTTGCCGCGCACCGCCTTCACGAACGCGGTGCTCGCCGGCGTGGACAGCTCCTCGTAGTAGCCGTAGCTCGTCACCACGCCGTTGCTTTCGGAGGGCGCGATGGTGGCGATCTCGTTGACCAGGCCGAAGGTGGTGGAGGAGATCGGGATCTTGTCCTTCATCCCCGCCGCCGCCCACTGCCGGTAGAATGCGGTATGGTTGGAGCCGACCAGCGCCGACAGCACGACGGACGGCCCGGCCTGCTGGATCTTGCTGATGGTCGCCGCGAACTCGGTCACGTCGAGCGGGAAGAACTCGGTCGCCTGCACCGTGCCGCCGCCGTCGCGCACGTACTTGCCCATCCACTTCGCGGTGATCTGGCCGTAGTTGTAGTCGGCCGCGATGATGTACGCCTTCTTGCCCCAGGTTTCCAAGGCATAGGGCACCAGCTTGTTCACCGTCTGCGCCGGGGTGGTGCCGGTGCAGAAGCAGTCGCGGTCGCACACGCCGCCCTCGTACAGCACGTTGTAGAAGTACAGCGTCGCGTAGCGGTCGAACACCGGGCGGATCGCCTCGCGCGACGCCGAGGTGATGCCGCCATGCACGACCGCCACCTTGTCCTTCAGCGCAAGCTGCTGGGCGTATTGCGAGTAAAGCTGGATGGTGGACTGCGTGTCGTAGTTGATGAGTTCGACCTGGCGCCCGAGCAGGCCGCCGGCTGCGTTCAACTCCGCGACCGCGAGTTGGATCGTGGCGTGCATCGCCTGGCCGGAGGAGCCGATGGGGCCGGACAGGTCGAGCAGGCTGCCGACCTTGATCGGGTCGGCCGCCAGCGCGTGCCGGGCCACCAACGGCGCCGCGAGCGCACCCCCCGCGAGCGTAACGGCCGACTGCAGCAGGCCACGGCGCGAAGGGCGGAATGGGGGCATGGTCTACTCCAGGATGACGGCGGGTGATGACGGAGCTACAAGCAAATCCCAGGCCAAAAAATGAGACGGCGCCGACTTCACAGCCACGAAGCCTGACCGGTATCGTCCTGTGGCGCAACACGGCAATGCGCTCTGCTGCGGCTTCCCGGGCAACTGTTTCGATTGCCGATTTGGCAAGCAACCCCGTGTGGCCGTCATGCCGCCCAACGAGTGCCCTCCGACAGAAAAGCCGATTGCGCCGGCCTTGGCCCCCGGTCTTAACTATCCGTCGCGGGAACAGCGCAACGGGAGGGCAAGGCCATGCCGGACACGCACACGGACAGGGATTTCGCATCAAGCGACGGGCATGTGGTCGAGGATGTCGGCGAGAATGCGCACGTCCAGCACGGCATCGCGCATGGTATGGCGCATGGAGTTCTTGCCCGTGACGATGCGGACGGCGTT
>JAABUX010005534.1_pt1 | contig 15474 bp, 33 predicted proteins | sample 5561851 | NCBI WGS metagenome assembly JAABUX01 (sample SAMN10711883, study PRJNA513361) | rock metagenome | isolation source: Antarctica rocks | place: Antarctica: Victoria Land, Richard Nunatak red sandstone | collected 2016-01-03 | reverse complement strand
CCGAGCTCATTGACACCGTCGACGGCGCTGATCCGCTCCTCCTGCATGCGGTAGGTTGAAGACGCGACCCGACCCCAACCTGACCTTTGCATGCGATTGCCTGCTGGAGTCCCTGTGCCAGTGATGATAATCAAATCTCCTACTCCGTGCAGGTTCGTGTGCATGTCGGCAAAGAGCTGGCCTGCGCGCTGAGGCCAGAGCTGGAGGCCTTGGTGGCGGCGAATGAGGACCCGCCGGGGGAGCCTTACACACCGGAGGCACCAGCGACCGCGCGGCGTGCAGCCAAGAACAAAGCGCTCGGCTACCTGTCAATGCTCGGCGATGCCGGTGTCACGGCGGATCTGCTGAACAGATTCAAGCATGCAGAAAACATGACAAACCAGATCGCCGCCCTGCAGTGCCTGAACGAAACTCCAGGCACGTTGAAACCCCGTGCTGTCAACCACTTATGCCGCTGTGAGATTGCGTTGGCGTGATAATGAGCGCTTTTGCAGTCAGCCCAATGCGCTGAGCAATGAGCTGTGCTGCTAACAGGGAAAGAGCGCGAGGAGGCACTGGCGGCATTCTACCAGCAGTGGCAGCATGACCCGCTGGTCACCCTCAAGTGGATCGCCCTCATGTCCGGCTCGAATGTGCCGGGCAACCTGAAGGCGGTGGACAGCCTGCAGAGCCATCCGGCATTCGACATCAAGAACCCGAACTCCAACTACAGCCTATACCTTGCGTGAGTTGCGTGCTGTTTGCTGGCCCCTAGTCTTGAACCTAGTCTGCTGCCGCATGTGTCCAGTTTTGTCCGGTGAAGATCCATGGTATCGCTGGCATGCGCAGGTTTACGCGGTCGCCTGTCAATTTCCACGCTGACGACGGCTCGGGTTATAAGTGGCTCGCTGACAGCGTGCTGAAGGTACACACACCGCGGGCTTATGACAGCTGCTCCTGCGTTCCTCCGAGGGCTGCTGAGTCTGCGTGGTTTATCACTGAGCTGCTGGGCTGCAGGTCGACCGGGTCAACAGGCAGGTGGCGAGCCGCATGGTTGGTGCCTTCAATTCGCATGCCAGACTCACGCCGGAGCGCAGGTAGGTTTCGTGCAAGCCTGCTATCCACCCGTTATGCCTAGTCTGAGCCCGCCTCCCTTCGGATCTTCCTGAAATAGGCTGGCGGCTCATGATACTTTCTCGCGTGCGCAGCGCCATGATCCAGGATCAGCTGCGGCGCATACTGGCTACAGACGGGCTCAGCGACAACTGCAGCGAAATCGTCACAAAAGCTCTTGCTGCTGCTTAGCACCGCATTGGCGGGTAGTAGGACGAGACTGAGACTTGCAGAGCATGGATGCTATCAAGCGCAGGGTCAAGACATCATTTGAGCATCTGCTACAAGCCACATAGACAAGCCACATAGGTAGACCTGGCCACGGCGTATGCCCATGCACTGTCCCTCCACGTGCCCCATCTCATGCACGGGGTTCCCGATGCATGCGGGGGAGGATTCAAGAGGCGTTTCAGTTACTCAATGCAGAGTAATGTACTTGACGTAGCATGAGCGCCCCAGAACGACCTGTGCCGTCAGAACAGAGATACTCGTCCACATTTAGCACAGGTCCGGCCAGCAGCTTCCCCCGCCCAAGAACACCTCCGTCGTATGAGGCCTGCCCACCACCCCTCCCCAGTTTAAATTAAACCTGCGATCCTGCTTGTCACGGCGTTGTGTTGCAAGCAGAGAGCGGATCCGGTTCTTCCAGCTCAGAGCGCAGGAACAGCCGCTCGCACAGCCCAAGTCGACGTGCCGTTCCACAGCCGCCCAGCGCAGCATCTCTCGGCGCTCCACCTGGCCGTGTCTACCACAACATCTGGCGCAATGCGCAGAACAGCAGCACCACCTCGCTGCCCTCGCTGCGTGATCTCGCCGAAACGCTCATTGAGCGCGGAGGTGGCGGTGCCAGCAGCAGCATGGCGAGGGAAGTTGGGAGCATCAGCAGCCTCAGTGAGCTGGCCGATCCTTCGACCGCAGAGTTGCGGAGACCCACAAGCTACAGGTGAGTACAGCGCAACTGTGCGCTGGTGCCAATGCCACGGCCAGGAGCGCATGGCGATGTGGAAAACGCAGCTGTGTGCGTGCAGAGACCTTGCCATCGCCAAAGAGATTGTGGTTGAGGATCGATGGGCAGCGGCACGCTGGCAACTCGTCCTGTGGTTCAGCTGCTCCTGCGTCATGATCATCGTCAGTTGGAGGTGGTTCGGACTCGGGGTTGTGACTGGCTGCATTGGTCTGGTGGGAGCAGTCACGGGGCTGCGTCATGATCACACCAAGCACCCAATCCTGCGACCCATCAAGGTGAGTGCCTGCCTCTGTCGCAGCCTTATGCAATGTGTGCAGACCGAGCTGCCGCCCCCGTAGTATCCATGTTTCCCGACAATGCGGTGCTGACAGCTATTCTATAAAGCATGCAGGCAGCACAGCTTTTTGGGGCGCTGAGTGCCCTCAGCGCAATTGCATGCTTGATTCTCTTTCTCTACTTGTGGGGCAGCATTGTGTTGCTTGGCACAGGACGTACAGAGGCACCATCGGTTCGGTACATGTGCGCTCCGCCGCCAAAAAGCTACCAGCACACGACAAACGCGATTTTACCTTATGGAACGTGACTTTCGTGGCCGTCTGTGCAGGATTCCGGGAGTGGCTGTCTGTTTTGCTATATATGCTGCCGTGAGTGTCCAGGCGGCACACACAGCGACAGGTCTCATGGCGCACCTGGCTCCGACGCGGTACATTCCGCAGTCACTGATAATGCCAGCCGAGAACGTCGAGACTCATTTGACAAACCTTGACGCAGGGGAGACTCATGACCTTCAGGGCGTCTGATCAGACATAACGCTTGCTGTTGTTGCAATCGAACCTTTATCCAAGTACAGGAGCAACGTTTGCAAACCTGATGCTAATCGTTTTCAGCTAGTCTTCTTCGTTTCCTGACCTGCCTTGCCCTGCTTGCTCTGCGCTGCGGGTCCATCGGCCACTGGCTCTGCCTCAGCGGGCTCCGATTTCAACAAGCCGGCCAACGGTCCTGCACAGCCAAGCTCACAGATGAGTAAGGCGCCGGCCAAAACGCCAGTGGACCTCATCATCTGACCTCAAGCAGACGTGCCGCCAACATCAGCCCACCAAGCAGAGGTTCTAGCGATTGTCAAAGCAACTTTGGGACAGTGTCACAGCAAGACCCCGAAGAGCACACTTTAAGCATACAATCGATGCATGATGACATCGCACCCATGTCCTTCTTGAAAGGTCGTTGCAGCTTGCCGGTTGTGGGCTCGCCAAGGATGTAGATCCTGAAAAGGGGCTCATCGGCGAGGGTGATCACGGTCATGGCGGCCTGGATCACCAGCGGCTGCAGGAAGCCCTTCCACATGTGCAGTACGATGACAAATGCCGCGCCCTGCACGCACGAACAGCTGCTGAGTTCGACGGGTTAAACCCATCTTGGCAAGCAGAACCGCAGGCACAGCACCACAGCAAGCAGACCTAGCTGTTGTAGGTTTGATTCAGAGGGTATGAATAGAACGCAGCCGTGATTGGTGCAAGCCAACTGCCAATGCGATGTCAGCAGGCAGAAGACAAGCGCACTTGGTGTGCAAGGCAGCACATCTTTGGAGAGGGCACTTGCGCCCGACACGCACCAGCACAACACGCTGCAAGGCCTCGGCGCTTTGCTTGGCATCGTACTTCTTCACCGACATCTCCTCGACCTTCTCCTCCCTATGGATCCACAAGGTCTGTTAGCAATTGCAGCAACCCAGCTGAAAGTTGTAGACATGCAGGCTGGAAGCCCCGGGATGGTAAACATCTAACACGCACCCTTTCATGTTCTTTGTCTTGACAGTCACTTTGTCTGTGTTGCTGGCAGTGGCCTCAATGCGGCTAAGGATGTACAGCTGCATCAGCAGCGCTATGACCTGCAGCCATGTGATATATGTCAATCCAGCACGTCAGGCATCACACTGGGCGCGGGCATCGTGATCGGCAATGCATGCTGACTCGCCTGGGAGGCGCCATAGGCGATCCTGATGGGCTCAATCTGCCAGTCTGTCCCGTAGCGGTTGTAGCCGAACATGATGATCATTGGAAGGAATGCCTTCATCTGCGCAACAACAAAGACCAAAGGCAGTGATCGGCTGCACAGTGCTGGATAATCTGCGGGTCGCGATGTTGCGTCGGCGTTCCGAACTCAGTCTTCCGTCGGAGCCCGAGGCAGATGTCAAAAGACACTTGGGCTCACAGCAACAGCCGCACAGGGCGGAGGCTGCCTCAAGGCGACAGCCGGCGGCAGTCGACGCCTAGCCCTAACAGGGGCCACCAGTCAAAGCCGTGCTGCACATACACCTAAATGCACAGCGCAGTGCCACCAAGCCGTGCTGACGGCACTTGAGCACTACAAGCCGCTCTGACATGCAAACTTCCCGACGCATGCATGGGGACAGGCGGCCGCTTGATAAGTGCGTTTGCCGACGGGTCGACCAACGTGCCTGCGCTGGAACCAGCCCCATGACGAAGCGAGCCTGTGTGCCTCAGAACCGCTGTGTTGTGCCGATGAAGTGGGTAGATGCACGATTAGTCCAGCCCGCTGCCGATGCTCACTGGCTCTTGCTCATTGGCCCAAAGATGTAATGCCCCGTGCGTAAGCCCTCCGTTGCTGGCCAACCTGCATGCAATGCTTTGTCCTTCACAACGCGATGCTCATTGCACTCGTCGTCAGCGCCTTGTTGTGGTCAGCGCACGCAGACACTGCACCATCCGGTGCGCGCACTTGCTCTGCATTTCATCCTGACGCAAACCGCAGGTTGTCTGGTAGTCAGCGGTGTAAGTCCGGGTACCCCCCTGCCCAACTTCCTTCCCCGCGCCTTCCTGAGAATCTTATGAGGTGCGTAGTGCATGCAGGGGACGTGGTGACGCTTACGGACGACAACTTCGATCAGCAGCTAGCAGCTCACTCGACGGAGCCGTGGTTCATTGCCATTGGCGCGCCGTGGTGTCCCCGTAAGCGTCTGATCGATGGTGCTTTCCCTGCAGTGCTTGACTTACTTCACACACGTCGTCTCATTGACGATTGTGGCTGTACGTAGACTGTCGTGAGCTTGAGCCTACTTGGCAGACACTGGCTGCAAGGCTGAAAGGAGACGTGCACGTTGCAAAGGTATACAGGGAGGGTCAGGCTGCACTTCAGGTCTCCACGGCCCATGGTGTTGCCGGATGCTGTGCCTCTCGGAAAGCACAGGCCTGATGTACTCGTCTGTTGTGCATGTGCAGATCGACGGCAACTCCGAGCGTGTTCTTCTGCAGCGCTTTGGCGTGGAAGTCTTCCCCAGGTGGGAATCTGCAAACTTCAAGCAATGCTTCGTGTGTTTAGTTATGCAATAACAACGATACTGGGTTCGCAGCCTCTTCTTTATTCGGGGAGTAGAGACGCGGCCGTGTCATGACCGGTCTCTTGACAAGGTAAATCCATGGTCACACGCATCTCTATACAGTCTCGGAGAGTCGGTGCACAGGCAGCACCGACTGACCCTTGTTGCCTGGCAGCTCGTGGAGTTTGCAACGTTCGGGTGGAGGCAAGTGGACCCTTTGCCGCAGAATAAGTCGCCGACAAGTCAATATGGGCGAGCCGTCGGCATGCTGCGCATGTGCGTTGCACACTCGCCAGCAGCAGCTTACTTTGCGTGTGCTGTTTCGAAGACGCCTGTAACCATCATCTCGCTGTCTTCGCAGGTTGCCTTACAGGGCAGGGAAGCTCTTCCAGCAGCTGCACGACATGGGTTACTCACAGCTCACAATTCTGACCGGCATGCTTGCAATTCCTGTGACACTTGGTGCGCTTCATGCTCTGCGGGCTCGCGGCAGAGTTGCTCTATATTCATCTGACCTGTATGTTTTGTGCGCACGATCAGTCCTGGTGTGTTGCGCTACAGGGCTCCTGTTCATTTGCGCACTGGATTCGTACTATACGAGGCTTGCAATCAGGAGCGCAGCACCAGCCGGGGCAGGCTTCGCTCGCCAGTGATGCCTTGTATGCATATGTCGCCAAAACCGGCGTCTGCTTTGGCACTTAGCATGTACCAATAGGATCAGTGGCCCGCGTGGTGCGCGTTGCTGACTGGCGAACAACACTCGACTTTGCAAGTTGCATCGCAAAGATGAGTTTCGCAACAGTGTGGTAGTAGTTGACTCACTAGTGACACTTCCTTCCACAACAAAACTGCTGGTCGAACGGACAGCCAAAGAAAGGCCCCGCCTGCTATCAGCCGATCTTTTCAAATACTATGACTGTCTAGCCGAAGCTCGTGTGGAGCCCCACCCCCATGGCGGCCGCCAATGCCATCTCGCCCGACGGGGCGCTCTATGCTTTCGTCGTCGGCAACACGGTCAGGATCTACGATACAGGTTCGTTCAGCACGGGTTACTGCTTGTGTCGAGCTTGTGCCTCGAGCCAAACCATTGCTGGCTCCTGCGTGCGCAGGCAGCGGCAGACCCAGGGCAGTGCTCGCGCAACAGGGCCAGGGTAGCTCGCAACCCAAAGGCAAGGTCGCTGGAGATGCACGAGCCGTCATCGAGCCATACACGTGCATCGCGTGGAGCTACCCTGGTCAGGTGGGCATCCTCACTGGCAATGCTCACATGCCACTCGTGCCAGGCTGCTATCCCACCAATACTCAATGCGCAAGCTGTCTGCGCAGTCTGATGCTGCTGCGGTTGGCAGCCGTCGCTTGGTGCTCGCCGTCGGCACGGCCTCGGGCAGCGTCGTCGCCTATGATGCCAGCGCAGCAGAACAAGTGTGGCGCACGCGTGCACTTCCAGACGGGTGCGCTGGAGGTCAGTCACGTGTGTTTATGTGACAACGGCAATGCTGGCAGGTTCTTATCAATGTGCTTGCATGCTTGTAGCGGAGCGATCCATGGCTTGAGCTTCGCACAGCTGGCCTCCGGCCCAGCTTTTGTGGCACTCGGGGGCCAGCACTCCATTGTGCAGCTCAGCGCTGCAAGCGGAGCAATCCAGGACAGTTGGGAAGCTGGCAAGCATCCACTGTCCGCTATGGCGATGTCGCACGACGGCAGTCAATGCGTGCTGGCTGGAGCTCTGGTGGATGTCTGGGGTCCGGCAACCCAAGCACGGGTTCTTCGATTTTCAGGGCATGCGGTGCGCCACATTTACTGTGTGCACACGAAGTCATGATTCCTGGTTTAACGTCACGCGAGCTTACCTGTCGTTCGGTGTTGACTGCAGTCGATGGCAAAGGTAGCAGCGTGTACACGAGATGGGACTCTTGCAGCAACAGCTGGGTCAGGCGAACGGACCATTGCGGTCTGGGACGCTTCAGGTCCACCGTCCAAGAAGCGAAGGACCGCTGCAGGCACGCATGCCGTCATCGGACCGTCGTGTGTACCGAGCACTTTGGCCCGCAGTGCCTTGGCCGAGCATGGGCAGCAGAGATGCCTATGCATGGGTGCAGGTTTGCTGGAGGCGGAGTCTGCTGTGGTGGCTGTGGAGATGCAAGCAGTGCCAGACATGGGCGCGGTTCTTGTCGCTGCGGCTCTGGAAGACGGAGGGGCTTCAGTCTGGCAGTTTGAGGCTGCATCGCAAGGAGCGCAGCATACTAATCAGCCGGCCAGGCTTCGCGTCAAAGCCGCTGGGTAAGCTTCTGCTATGCTTGTCGTGCTGTGAGCACATGGGGCGTTTCACTTGGCAGCTTTCCTGCCTGGCTTCGCATGAGCAAGTGGGATTTGTTTTAGGGCCGTCGCCGTCAAGCTGGATGTCGGCGTGGATGGAGCTGCGTCTCTCCTGGTCGCTACAGGAGGTGCTCGGCCCACATTTGAGCGCTTCACCGTGCCTGCCGTCGGGCAGCCGCATGCTGAGGCTGTGCTCGAATCATCCAAGGTCGGTGTCGTCTTAGCTCTGTGGCGTCCCCGAGTAATCGCGCTGTGTGCATCATAGACAACAGCAGCAAGCTCGAGCGCTGCATGCTGACCGCAGGCATTGGCGGAGCATGTCAGCAATGCAGCCGCACAGGAGGCAGAGCGTTCAGAGGTCGTCATGCTTGGTGCCGACAATGCTGGGCATGCGACGCGTCTGAGACCGATGGCAGCACCTGCAGAACCACGGGCAGCCCTTGGCAAGCACAGCAGAGAGGAAGACAGCGTCGATGCGACTGTGCGGGCCACCGCTGTGCCGCCAGCAGAGCAGGATCTCGGTGCTGGCGCAGCTGATGTCTCGGCGCCTGAGAGTGATGGGGAAGGCGATGCACCTCTGAGGACCATTGGAGATCAGGTTGCAGCGCTGCCAAAGCTCGGTGACCAGGGCTTGCGAACAACAGATGCAGAGCCTGCTGCGGAAGCAGACGCAGAGGAACCCATCACGGCAGACTCCCTGACCGTCCTGCTCAGCCAGGTACGGCACACCTGTTGATGCGTAGTCGTTGTCGAAGCCCGGGCGTTGGTTACAGGCACCTGGGAGTTGCTTCAGATATAATGTTACATAGCATGCTGATGGACGACGGTCTGAAACATCCATGTGGCCACCTTGATATGTGACAAACGATGATGCAGGTGTTGCGCAGCCAGGACCGGGCACTGCTCGAGCGCTGCTTCGCCGTCTCCAGCGAGGACGTCATCAACAACACCGTCAAGCGGCTCTCGTCGCCAGACGCCGTGCTGCTGCTCAGGGCGGCAATACAGCGTCTGCAAAGTCGTCCGCTCCGCGGCGAGCAGCTTCAGACCTGGATACGCGCCATGCTGGTCTCGCATACGGCGTACTTCATTTCGGCACCTGGTGCGCAGCTTAATTCACGACATGACGCTGCCTTCATAACCAGCGAGCAAGTGTGTTGGTTGCAGTTTCTGACAGCACTCGCTCGTGCGTGCAGGTGCACAAGCGGCGTTGGCGGCCTTATTTCAGACAATCCAGGCCCGGACATCCTGGCATGAGCCGCTGCTCTCGCTTTCAGGACGGCTGGAGCTGGTACAAGCACAGCTGAACAACAGCGCGATTGCTGTGGACACGGAGGAGGCATTCAAGCCTATGGTGATCACATCGCAGCGCCTTCTTTCGTGGTTATGGCACTTGTATTGATGTGGCAATTGCTGATGGTGGTGCCATGATGCAGATGGAGTACTTTGAGAGCGATACAGACGATGCGGCTGACAGCCAGGATGTCAGCGACGACACCTCTGTAGAGGACGACATGCTCAGTGACGATGACGAAGCTGGCGGCGGTGACATTGCAGATGGCAGTGACGAAGCCTCAGATGCCGACATGTCAGAATAAAACCCACGTTGCTCATTGGCAACCTATATACATTTACATCCTGTTGATTTGCGTCATGCTGCGGCTTCAACTGGTGGACCAAGAGGGTCAGCACCAAACGCTGGGTGGTCATCAGGCTTCGGGTACAGCTCATAGTGCAGCAAGCCTACATCCGTGCCTGATACCTTCTTCCAGCCGTTCTCAGTGACGTGGTACACTGCGTAGCAAAAAGCTACATCAGCCACTGACCGAAGGGTCTCATGCCTTGAGAACCGAAATTGCCATTATGACGTACCGCTGACGGTGCCGCCACTGACTGCGTCTCGGAAGGTGGCGTGGTAGATAGCCCGCTTGCCAAGCTCACACGCATCCTCCACCGACATGTCCCTGCAGTCAAAGCCACCTATCAGGGGCGACAGTGTTGATGTGTGGACCCCAAGCGGATGGTGCCTGCCATCGTAAGTTAAGGTCAGGCAGCCAAGGTCGACAGTGCTAGCCCGCACCAGCTGTAGCCGTTGTCCAGCACTCCGTACGCGTAAAGGCTACCGGAGCCCACAGAAAAGATCTTGCCCTTTGTTCGCTGACCATCGCTGTCCACGTAATACAGGCCGGGCCCGTTCAGATCCCAGCCAGCCACCATGGTACCCTGAACAGGGGCAGGATACTGAGTGTACGAGATCATTCATGCATAACACACCTAATGGCACAGGTGTATGCTGTTTTGCGATGGCTGCAGGGGAAGCCGCGGCGCACCATCGAAAGGCCCATGCCCTTATATGAGTACATGGTGTTAGCCAGCAGCTTCGAAGCGGCTCGTACGGTGATCCGCTGTCCGTTGTTCAGCTCGTATAGTCGACACTGCACCAAGCAGATGCTCAGCCCTCGAGCAAATATGACGCCACGCCATGCTGTAAGCAGTGCTGCCAGCAGCATCCAATAGTGCTGAAGATAGGTCATGAAAGATTCTGCCGGGCTCAGTCCAGCTCACCTGTCGACCGAGGTTCCGTTCCCAGAACTGGCAATCGGCTGCGCCGCCAGCCATTGTGCCGAGCAGGAAGGGATTGATCTCAATCACCTTCTTCACCGTCTGCGATGCTGCACCACACACACAGGTTGTGTCAGCCAGCATACACGGGTGATGGGAGGTTGAGGCGCAGCAGGCTGAGGAATTAGCGCTGCGTCGGCGACCAGATGAGACGCACAGATGTATGAGCCCATGCTGGCTCGGGAGTCCACTGCAACAATGACGCCATGCTCGAAGATGAAGCCCAGCGTGGTGGTGCCGTGGTTGGGCTTCACCAGCTCCATGACTTCTCGCTCGAAGGAGTCAACCTGTCAAGTGTCACAAGGTGAACACGAGGACTTGGTAGCTGCAGCATGACCAGCAAATGAGCGTGCGAGTGAGGGAGGGGAGGGGAAAGGGAGGCCGCAGTGCGAGCGCACATCGGCCACTTGCGGAAGCGGAAATGCTGCTGGGTTTGGCGGGGGTCGAGCGGCTTGGCCCCCTCGGCCTGTTGGCTGTGCTCCAAGCGATGTGCTCGTAAGGCAGCTCAGATCCAGGCGGTCGCCCATCCTGTCACCTGGCCCTCTACAAGCAGCGAGCTGCCCGAGCAAGGCTAAGGGACACGATGTTGTCCTGTCTCAATTGGCTCAAATCTGCTGCGATGCAGTGCAACTGTGAGCGCAAATGCAAGGAGTTTCTGAGCTACGCACCTTCGGGTCCCAAGATGCACCCCAAGACTAGGCGACGTTTGCCGACGATTGTTGACGATGCGACAGCAGATGCAAGTGTAATTTTGCGACAAGCATGACGCACAATCCATGTGCCAAGCTATCAGCGTCTACTCGCTCCGTGCTGTACATAGCCACACAGGAACGCTGAGCATGACAGCCAAACCTCACTTCAGCCACCATGTGGGCGCGTGCTACCGTTGAACACTGAGCATCGCAGCTGATGTAGAGCTCACGGCACTCCTGCTGCCCTCATTACGCCAGCAACCTAAGGTGTAAACGCCTTCCACTTAGGGCTGCCAATCAGAACAGAGGACAACTGAGGACAAAGCAATGCAAAACAAACACAGCACCTGACGACAAAAGACGGGTAAGCTATTGGGTTTTGATGTTTTCTGCCCACTCCCGAGCATTCTGGAACAGCCGCAGCCACGGGGCAGGCCCATCGGCAGGCAGACCGAGCGACGGCGGCACCCATGGTTGCTGCCAGGCCAGGAAACTCCTCTCCGGGTGTGGCATGATCGCCAGATGGCGCCCGTTCGGAGAGCACAGGGCCGCAATGCCCTCTGGCGACCCATTAGGATTGAAGGGGTACTGCTCCGTGTCACTGCCCTCTGGACTGCAGTACCTGCATGCGGCGCCGATAGCTGATCACATCAGCACTCCAATTGTAAAGCCGGTCGACAGACATGAACAGGCATGTTGCTTAGAGCTCATTCTCAGGCAGGCTCGTCTAGGCCACGACATGATGCACGGGGACAGCAGGGCCACACAGGGCCGGCAGTTTGCTAACCTGATAGGCGCGAGGCCGTGGCTGAGGACATCCTGCTGCACGGCGGCATCAGGGAACTTGACGCGCCCTTCGCCGTGTGCACACCACACGCCCACTCGGCTGCCGCCCATGCCCTTCAGCATGATCGCCGGGGAGCCCTCCTTGATGGCCACAGTCGCCCACCGGCACTCGAACCTGCAGCCAAGTTGGTCTCGCTTTGGTGAGGTGCTTTGAGGATACCCGACGGAACTCAGCCAGATGCGAAAGCTGCATATGCACTACGTCGAGCACTGGGTTCAGAGGAATCTGCAACATTCCTGCTGCAGCGACAGGGGGTTAAACGACCCACGAGCAAGAACAGATTTGTTGGTGCAAGCCTCACCTGCCCGAGCTGTTGTGGATGAAGCGCGGCTGCACTGCGTCCGGCAGTACGCCGTCCTGCTGCTGCCCTGTCCCCGGCACCCAGCCCAGCAGCGCCATCAGCTGGCAGCCGTTGCAGACGCCCAGCGAGAAGGTGTCCGGCCGGCCGTAGAACGCCTGGAACTGCTGCTGCAGGCTGGCGCTGAAGCGGATGGTGCCGGCCCACCCCTTCGCCGACTCCAGCACGTCCGCATAGCTGAAGCCGCCCACGAACACGATGCCTGGAAGCGGGTTCCCAGCTGTGCTGAGCAGCTGTCCAAATTACGTCACAGCTGCCAAGAGCGTGGCAGAGCTTGTCTGCATTTGCTGAAGATGCAGCGGAGCGAGCAAGAGCATGGCTCTCATTGTGCTGTGCCAAGCCAAGCCGAGCCATGACATGTTCAAGTACAAACAATCCAGACCGCAGCATCATGGTGCGGGCTCACCCTGGAAGGTGTCCAGCGTGGCGCGGCCGTGCAGCAGGTCGGACATGGTGATGTCCCACGGCTCCATGCCGGCGCTGTACACCGCCGAGCTCATCTCCCGGTCGCCGTTGCTGCCCTCCTCTCGGATGATCGCCACACGCACCTGCCAACCGAGGTCACACTCTGCTGACGCCAGGCAAAGAAGCAGAGATTGTAGGGCTGCTCTGAGGACAAAACCCATGATCGCCTGCAGTAGGTTGTGACGGATGGTAGACATTAACCTTGTCTACTGCTGCCAGCTTCTCAGGTGGAGTGGGTGTCGGTGTGAAGCTGAGGTGCCATGACGGCGCAACCCGCGACGTCAAGCCCGCCTGCTCCTCATCGACGCACGCCTCGGCCGCCTGCAGGCGCTCGATTGCGAAGCTGGTCCCCTCCCACACGTCCCGCAATTCGCCAACCGTCCCTGTCAACAGAGCAACTGCTGCATCACTCTTGAGACCCAACATCCATGTGTTGCTCGAGCAGCAGCACGAGCCGCTCTATATGCTAACCATTAGTGACTGAGCATCAATATCATTTCTGGACGGCCTCATCACATGTTGACAGTGCATGGTCAGACCTGCCAGACAAATCATGTGCGGCGCCCACATGCACCTGTGATTTGCTGTGCGGAGCCTACTGAGATGCTGATATCGTTGCTGTTTGCCACGGAGCCCACTGACGCCACGGCGAGCCCAGCGGCCCTGTATGCGTCCGTGACGCTCTGCTCATGAGCTGGATCCACCTGCGAAAACGGTGTAATGCTATCTCAGCAAGAAATGCCGCCAAACCCAAGGTACAGGCCGGCAGTCAAGCCGAGGCTCATCCACAGTGCAATATGAGTTTGCACATCTATTTTCAACCTGGCTTGATGCGAGCGCCGGACCTGCGTATCAGCATCAAGCGAGGCATAGTAGGGGGGAGCACCCACCTCCACCAGCAACCCCAGCTCCTCTGCAAACAGCGCCGCCAACGGCCCGCCATCGTCTCCTGACGGGCTGATGTCCGCGGTGATGCCCACGTTGCCGGCGAAGGCCATCTCCAACAGCGCCACCGCCAGGCCGCCGTCGCTGACGTCATGGCCCGCTGAGATGCGGCGCTCCTCGAGCAGCCGCTGCGTGACATTGAAGGCGGCACCGACTGCGCCAATGTCCACGTCTGATGACTCATCCCCAATCTGCGCGAACGGCGAGTAGAATGACCCCTTGCAGAACACGAGGCCATGAGCCCGCGACGCAACACACGGACGCTTCATGTCAGTCAAGAGTGAACATATGCAGCTAGCAGATGACTGCTCGAACACTATATGCCACAATGCTGTGGGCAGAGCTGATAGGGGTTTGTCATGCCTGCCTCTCATGCACAGGTAACGGACCTGCGAGAAGGCCTGTGCAAGGTTGGAACCGCCGAGCCGCCGTCGGCCAGCTGCCAGGTCGACGTGCAGCAGCCGCCCGGACCCGGGCAGCTTCAGGTCCGGCGTCACGGTGGCCGTGATGTCCGGGCAGCTGACGTACGCGGACACCACCAGGTTGCCCGGCGCCTTCACCGTCTCGCCGCCGGCGCTGGCGGCCATCGACAGGCTGTCCTTGCCGCCGTCGCACGCCATGCCCAGCTCCAACATGGCGTCCCTGTTTGCACAAACCCAGTCTCAGCATTGCCAAACTAGCAGCTCTTGAGATGCAGGGGCAGAGTCTCGAAAACATATGACATACGTAGCTACCCTGGAAGTGCAAGTTCCAGCGACATCTAGCCGTATTGGACCACGATGCCAAGCCACATCAGGGCAACCAGGTGGTAGCCTGCTGCATCAATAGGACTAGGATGTCTGTCAGATGCGCTGACTTTCCAGCACGCACTTGAGGGCAACTGCGGCGTCGTACATATTGGCGCCCTCGCTGCCCAGCTTGGCGGCATACATCCAGTTGACAGAGGCCTTAATGTCGGCCAGCGATGTGGCGCGTGCCCACATCAGGTTGGTCAACGCCTCGCCCAGCGCCATCCGCGCCATGGCAGCAGGGTTGAGCAAACCCTGCGTGCCCACCCGTGTGTCACTGCTGGTCTGATGAGAATACTCTGATTGTCTGCGATTGCAGCCTAGAAAGCCGCGCTCTCGTCATCCACGCGATGCGCCTCTTCGCTTGGGTTCAAGTGTTGGTTGTCACACACACAGCCCTGGTGCCGCAGCAAGATAACGGCCGGCTCCCCATGTTCAGCTTCTTGCGCACCTTGTAAGGCTGCTCGCCGATGGAGGTGGCGGTGCCGGTCAGGTCGAAGTGCGACTGCGCAACGACGGCCACGTCCGCCAGCGGCAGCTGCAGGGGGCCCACGCACTGCTGCTGCGCCACCAGGCCCGTCACGCAGCGGTCCACCTTGGTGGTAAGGAATCGCTTGCTGCCGACCGCCGGCAGCCGCAGCACGCGCTCAAGAGCATCGCGTGCGGTGATGCCCTGCACACGTGCCATGCTTATGAGGTCAAGCATCGTCTTGCCCGCCAAGCTGATGAGATGTTGGCTCTTATGCAAGCCATGTGATGAGAGGACCCATCCCTGTTGCAGGTTTGTTGTGTATGCCTGCCAGCAGGAGTCCAACTGAATTGGCAGGCATGCAGCAACAACAAATACGCAAAGTCGACTCAGCCTATGTTATGCTCTCACCTGCGGAAGGTCTAGCGGCCGCGACTGAAGCGGCTGGCGGTCAAAGCGGAAGGTCTTGTTGGGCATGCTGCCAAGGACCGTCTCGAGGTCCAGGTCCACAGGCGTCGGCGTCCCTGGAGGCGCCTCTGGGTCAACCAGCCGTATCCTGCCGCTGCCGTCGATGCTGCC
>JAABUX010005533.1_pt1 | contig 15476 bp, 16 predicted proteins | sample 5561851 | NCBI WGS metagenome assembly JAABUX01 (sample SAMN10711883, study PRJNA513361) | rock metagenome | isolation source: Antarctica rocks | place: Antarctica: Victoria Land, Richard Nunatak red sandstone | collected 2016-01-03 | reverse complement strand
AGAACACGCAAGCGACGCTGACGCGCGGTGAGAAGATCACCGAAGTCCTCAAGCAGCCGCAGTACCAGCCGCAGGACGTCGCGGAACAAGTCATCCTGATCTACGCCGCGACCAAGGGCTACCTCACGAACATCGAGACACAGCGCATCCAAGAATGGTCGCACGGCTTCCTCGGGTTCCTCGCGGAAAAGCATCCCGAGATCCTCAAGGCGATCGCGGATACGAACGCGCTCTCCGACGACACGACGAAGTCGCTCGTGTCGGGCATCGAAGAATACAACAAGTCGTTCTGATGACGTACGTGTATGCCTAGCGTTCGCGACCTGCGCGACCGGATCAAGTCGCTCAAGAACACGCAGCAGATTACCAAGGCGATGAAACAAGTCGCCGCAGCGAAGATTCGTCGCGCGGAGATCGTGCAGAAGCAGGCGCGTCCGTATGCAGAAGCCGTCGGCACGATGTTGCGCGATCTCATGGCGGCGGTCGGCACGGTCGACCATCCGTTCTTGAAGCCGGGCACCGAGGGCGCGCCCAAGGGCGTCATTCTGATGACGGCCGACAAGGGTCTCGCCGGCGCGTTCAACTCCAACGTCATCCGGCAAGCCGAACAGTTCGCGCGCGCGAATAAGGTCGTGTTCTACGCGGTCGGCAACAAGGCGCGCAACGCGACGAAGCGGATGGCGGCGGAAACTTCCTATACGTCGTCGCTCTCGACGGGCGAAAAGCTCGGCATCGCGCGCGAAGTCGCAGCCAAAGTGACCGACGACTTCACGAGCGGTGCGATTTCCGAGATCGTGCTCGTCTCATCGAAAATGATCAGCGTGATGGTGCAGCGTCCCGAGACCCGCACGCTCGTGCCGATCGTCGCGGAGAAAACCGAAGCCGCTACGGGACCGCGCACCGCCGTCGAATTTTCTCCGTCGCCCGAAGCCGTGCTCACGCGGCTCTTGCCGAAGTATCTCGAGTTCACGATCTTCTCCGCCATGCTCGAAACCGACGCCGCCTTCTACGCAGCGCAGCTCATCGCGATGAGCAACGCGACGGATAACGCGGGCAAATTGCTCGACGATCTCACGCTCGCGATGAACAAAGCGCGTCAGGCCTCGATCACCAAAGAGATGCTCGAAATCGTCGGCGGCGCGGAAGCGCAAGCGGGTTGATATGGGACGCGTCGTGATCGCGGCGTATCGGCCGCTTCCGGGAAAATCGGGCGACCTGCTCGCGCTCACGCGCGTGCGCCCGTCATCATGACGTCCGGCGACGGCACGGTCGTCGAAGTCTTCGAGTGGTCGTCGCAAGCGGCGATCGATCGCGCGCATGAGAATGCCGCCGTCAACGAGCTCTGGAGCCGCTACGCGGCCTGCTCCGAGTACGTCTCCCTACCGCAGCTCCCCGAAAGCTCCGCACTTTTCGCCACGTTCGACTCCCGTCGATTAACCCCAGGAACGCAAAGGAACAGCATATGTCCGTCACCGCACCGACCGCTACCGGCAAGATCGTTCAAGTTCTCGGCAACGTCGTCGACGTCGAATTCACGTCGGAGACGCTGCCGAACATCAACACCGCCCTGACCGTGCAGGTCGGCGGCGGCTCGTCGAGCGTGAGCAACGGCCATGCTGCGATGGCGACGTCGAGCGACATCGAACTCGGCGGCACCGCGATGATGTCGCGCGAACTCGTGCTCGAAGTGCAGGACGAACTCGGCAACAACGTCGTGCGCTGTCTCGCGATGGGTTCGACCGACGGTCTCGTGCGCGGGCAAGCCGTCGCTTCGACGGGCGCACCGATCACGATTCCCGTCGGTGAAGGCACCCTCGGACGCATCTTCAACGTGCTCGGCAAAGCGATCGACTCCGATGAACCGGTGACGGCCGCGGCGATGTGGCCGATCCATCGCGACGCGCCGAATTTCGCGGCGCAAGACCCGACGCCAAAGATCTTCGAAACGGGCATCAAGGTCATCGACCTCATGGCGCCCTACACGCGTGGCGGCAAGGTTGGTCTCTTCGGCGGCGCCGGCGTCGGCAAGACGGTGCTCATTCAAGAGCTCATCCGCAACATCGCGCAGGTCCACAAGGGCTTCTCGGTCTTCACCGGCGTGGGCGAACGCACGCGCGAAGGCAACGACCTTTGGCTCGAAATGAAAGAGTCGGGCGTGCTCGCGCAGACCGCGCTCGTGTTCGGGCAGATGGACGAACCGCCGGGGGTGCGCTTCCGCATCGCACAGACGGGCGTCACGATGGCGGAGTATTTCCGCGACGAGAAGGGCGCGGACGTGTTGCTCTTCATCGACAACATCTTCCGCTACATGCAGGCGGGTTCGGAAGTCTCCGCGCTGATGGGCCGCATGCCCTCGGCCGTGGGCTATCAGCCGACGCTCTTCACGGAAATGGGCGCACTCGAAGAGCGCATCACCTCGACGCAAAAGGGCTCGATCACCTCGGTGCAGGCCGTCTACGTGCCCGCCGACGACTACACCGACCCCGCCGTCGCGACGACGTTCGGCCACCTCGACGCGACGACCGCACTCTCGCGTCAAATCTCCGAACTCGGCATCTATCCCGCCGTCGATCCGCTCGCGTCGTCGTCGCGCATCCTCGATCCGCAGATCATCGGTGAGGAACACTACCGTGTCGCGCGCGGCGTGCAAGAAACGTTGCAGCGCTACAAAGACCTTCAGGACATCATCGCAATTCTCGGTGTCGAAGAACTCTCCGAAGACGACAAGGTCATCGTCGGTCGCGCGCGCCGCATGCAGCGGCTCTTCTCGCAGCCGTTCTTCGTGGCCGAACAGTTCACGGGCCGCAGTGGCAAATACGTCAAGCTGGAAGATACGATCGCGTCGTTCAAGGAAGTCCTGGACGGAAAACTCGACGATCTCCCCGAGCAGGCGTTCTACATGGCCGGCGGCATCGACGAAGTGAAGGCCAACGCCGAGAAACTCGGCGCTACGGCCTAATGGCAGATAAAACCATCCCATTCCGGCTGATCACGCCGATCGCCGTCGCCTTCGAGGGTAACGCCGAACTCGTGATCGGTGTGGGTACGGAGGGCGAAGAGGGCATTCTTCCGTCTCACGCCCCGTTTCTGACGGCGCTGCGGCCTGGCGTGCTACGCGCGAACGTGGAGACGAACGGCGAGTCGAAACGGTTGGAATTCGCGACGAGCGACGGCTTCATGCAGGCGTTGCCCGATCGCATCGTTGTGCTCGTCGATGCGGCGGTCACGCGTGAAAACATCGACGTTGCCGCCGCCCGCGCCGACCTCGAGGCTGCAACAGAGCGTCAAAAATCACTGACGCCCCAAACCGCAGATTACGCGCGCGAACAGTCGCTGATCGACTTCGCGAATGCACGGCTCACGCTCGCAGGCTAAGCGCATTCGAGTTCTCGCTTGACCGTGAGCGCGATCGTCGTTTCCGTTGTCGCGCTCGCAGGTCTCGCGTTCGTCGCGCGCGAGCACTACGGCGTCGCGCCGCGCGTCCTCTTCGCGTTCGCATTTGCCTTCGGCGTCGTCGGCGCGACGGTCCCCGGGGCGCTTGCCGCGCTCGTCGCTGCGGGCATGCTGATCGTTCTCGGGGCGATCACGACGAGCGTCGATCGCGTGCATATCCGCATCGAACGCGCGGGAACGCCGCCGAACCGTGACGCGGACGGCAGCGGCTCGCAACGTTAGGCGAATCCAACGGCGATGTCTGGTTTCGCACTCGGACCACGGGCGTATAAGGGTGGTCGGAGTGCCGGTTCCGAAAAACGCGGGGTGAACGTGCTGGATCGACTCGATACGACGCTGCGCGTGCGCGGCGGTCACGTGCTCTCCGGCTCCGTCGAGACGCACGGAGCGAAGAATGCGGCGCTGCCGATCATGGCGGCGGCGCTGCTTGCGAAAACGCCGGTCACCCTGCATCGCGTGCCGCGCATTACGGATGTCTCGGTGATGTGGCAACTGCTCGAAGCGCTCGGCGCCCGATTGCGTTCCGAAGGCAACGGCACGGTAACGATCGACGCGTCGAACATCGAGCGCTATCGCGCGCCCTACACGCTCGTGCGCAAGCTCGCGGCGTCGTTCGATCTGGTCGGCCCGTTGCTCGGCCGTTTCGGTCGCGCGGAAGTTCCGCTGCCCGGCGGCTGCGTGCTCGGAACGCGCGCGACGGACATGCACGAACAAGCCTTCCGCGCTCTCGGCGCGGAGGTCTCGAACGCGCATGGCTACTTGATCGCCGCAACCAAAGCGGCGACGCTCGTCGGCGGCGATATCGCGTTCCGGCAGCCGAGCGTCGGCGCGACGAAAAACGGTATGCTGGCCGCCGTTCTCGCCGAGGGAACGACGACGCTGCGCAATGTTGCGATGGAACCCGAAGTCGTCGATCTCGCGCATTTCCTCATCAAAATGGGCGCGAAGATCAAGGGCCACGGTGGTGACACGATCGTGGTCGAGGGCGTGCGCGAGCTGCACGGCGTCGAGTACGAGATCGTCGCCGATCGCATCGTGACCGGCACGTTGCTCCTCTCCGGTTGCGCGACGCGCGGCGACGTTACGGTGCAGCGTTGCGTTCCGAGCGATCTCGAATCGGTGCTGCTCAAGATTTCCGAATGCGGCGTCAAGGTGACGACCGGCGACGACTGGATTCGCGTGCAGGCCGATCGCATCACGGGCGGTACGGAGGTGCTGACCGCGCCGCATCCGGGGTTTCCGACCGACTTGCAGCCGCCGATGCTGAGTTTTCTGTGCACGGCGCCCGGCACGAGCGTCATCGAAGAGACGATCTTCAACGCGCGCTTCTCGTACGTCAACGAACTCGCGCGTATGGGCGCCGACGTTCGCGTCGCGATCGACAATAATACGGCGTTGATCAAGGGCGGTGGCGAGCTCTCGGGCGCGCCCGTCGAGGCGCCCGACATCCGCGCGGGTGCCGCGCTCGTCGTCGCCGGCCTCGCCGCGCAGGGCGAGACCGACATCATCGGTCTCGAATACGTGGACCGCGGATACGAGCGGCTCGAGGAAATGCTGTCGACGCTGGGCGGTCAGGTGCAGCGCGCGAGCGGCATCGCACCCACACTCGAGCCCGCCGGTACGTACGAGACGTCGGAGTATCCGAAGATCAGTGCGTAGCTCGCAGCGCCGAGACGTTCGACCGCAGGTCGTCGGGGCCGTACGGGCAATTCTCCGAGGCTGGCGGCGCCCTACGCACCGCCGCGCAGCCTGGAGTTTTCGTGGATATCGGGATCGATCTCGGCACGGCGAACGTGCTCGTTTATGTGAAGGGCCGCGGCATCGTGCTGCGCGAGCCGTCGGTCGTCGCGAAGGACATTCGCACCAATAAGACGCTCGCGGTCGGCGAGGAGGCTCGCCAGATGCTGGGCCGCACGCCGAGCAACATTCAGGCGATTCGGCCCCTGCGCGACGGCGTGATCGCCGATTTCGAAGTCACCGAGATCATGCTCAATTACTTCATCAAGAAAGTAACCAAGAGCCGGTCGTTCTTCGATAGCCTCCTGCGGCCCAAGCCGTCGGTCGTCATCTGTGTCCCGGCGGAGATCACGAGCGTCGAAGAACGCGCGGTACGCGATGCGGCGAAGCTCGCGGGCGCCCGGAGCGTCGAAATCATCGAGGAGCCGATGGCGGCCGCGATCGGTGCCGGTTTGCCGATCGACGGCCCGACCGGGAACATGGTCGTCGACATCGGCGGCGGCACGACCGACGTCGCCGTGATCTCACTCGGCGGCATCGTCGTCTCGCAATCGCTACGCGTCGCGGGCAACAAGCTCGACGAATCGATCATCCGCCACATCCGTCGCGTGTACAACCTCATGATCGGCGAACGAACGGCCGAAGAGATCAAAATCCGCATCGGCTCCGCCTACCGTCTCGATCAAGAGATCGTCATGGAGATTCGCGGCCGCGATCTCATCAACGGGCTGCCGAAAACGGTCAAGATCACGAGCGAAGAGGTGCGCGAAGCGCTCTCCGAACCGTTGCAGTCGATCGTCGAAGCCGTCAAGGCCGTGCTCGAAAAGACGCCACCCGAACTCGCGGCCGACATCATCGATCGCGGCATCATCCTCACCGGCGGCGGCGCGCTCTTGCGCGGCCTCGATACGCTGCTCGGCGAAGTGACCGGCATCCCGGTCATCATCGCCGACGACCCGCTGTCGTGCGTCGCGATCGGCACGGGGTTACGCGTCCGGTTGTAGGGCGCGATGGTAAAGATTCGCGCGTGAAGCACGTTTACGATACGCGGCGCACGCGCCCGAGCGTCATCGCCGACGCCGTCGCCGCCGTCATCCAACGCGGCGGAACGGCGATCTTTCCAACCGACACTGTCTACGGCATCGGCTGCGATCCGATGCGCGCGAGCGCGGTCGACGCGATCTTCGCCCTCAAGGGCCGGCCGCGGGACAAACCGCTGTCGCTGCATTTCGGGTCGGTGACCGAACTCTTGGAATATGCGGGCGCGAACGCGCTCGCGCGCGTTGCTGCGGAAGCGTTCTTGCCCGGTCCGCTCACGCTCGTCGTCGCGCGGCCGTCGTTCGTAGACGCGCGCGTGACCGCGGGGCGTCCGACGGTCGGCTTACGCGTCCCCAAACACGAGGTCGCGCGCGTGATCCTCGAACGGTGCGGTCCGTTCGCGGGCACGAGTGCGAATCTCTCGGGAAAACCCGCGTATACGGGCGAACGTTCGGGGGACGTGCTGCCCGCTGCCGACATCCGCGTCGACGACGGACCGACGCCGCTACGAACCGAATCGACGATCGTGGACGTTTCTGGATCAGTGCCACGACTTATTAGGGCCGGCGCGATCGCCCTCGAGCGGCTCGAATCCGTCCTCGGCCAAGTCGACCGCGCGACCTCACTTCCGATCGCAGGAGAACCATCGTCATGAACCTCGCCCGGGCTTTCCTTGCGAGTGCCGCCGGTCTCGCGCTCGCGGGTTCGCTCGCGAACGTATCGAGCGCCGCTTCCAACGGCGCAGATGTAACCAATATGGCGGGCTTCGACCGCATTCGGATCAAGGAGAGAATCAACTACAATCTCAACTCCGGTGACTTCACAATTCCGGGCGCGTTTTCGGCGACGCGCGCGGGCACCGATATAACGGCCGATAGCGCGCAGGGAAATTCGAGAACCAAGCTCTTGCACGCGCGTGGGCACGTCGTCGTCCATCAATCGCAACCGCTTGCCAATCGCGGGAAAGCGACCGATCTCACGCAGCGGCCCTCGACGCTGACGACCGATCAACTCGACGTCGATGGTCAGACCAAGCGCTATACTGCGACGGGTCACATGCACTTCACGCAAGAGGGTGGTCGCGATGCGACGAGCGATAGCGCCGTACTCGACGACGCGACGCACAAGTTGCACATGGAAGGTCACGTCCATGTTAAAGACGGCGAGCGAACGTTCGACGTCGATACGATGGATTACGACATCCAGACGGGTCAACTCGATGGCAACGGCAACGTGATGATCGCGTCGCCCGTGGAAACGCCGGGACCGAACGATCGCATCGCCGGGCCGAAGAAAAAGAAGATCAAGCTCTGAAGCATCGCGGCCCCGGCCCCGGCCTCTTCGAATCGAATGCGCCCGCACCGCTCGCGGCACGGATGCGGCCGCGCACGCTCGCCGAGTACGTGGGTCAAGAACACATCATCGGTTCCGGCCACATCTTGCGGCGTGCGATCGAAGGCGACAATATTCCCTCGATGATCCTGTGGGGACCGCCGGGCACGGGGAAGACGACGCTCGCGGAAGTGATTGCCGCCGCGACGGGCGCGGAGTTCGTTGGACTCTCCGCCACGAGCGCGGGCGTGGCCGATCTCCGCGTTGTCGTCGCTTCGGCGAAGCAGTCGCGGGCGCTCGGCAAGCGCACCGTGCTCTTTATCGACGAGATCCATCGCTTCAACAAGGGCCAGCAAGATGCGGTGCTGCCGCACGTCGAGGACGGAACGATCGTATTGATCGGCGCGACGACGGAGAATCCGTCGTTCGAAGTCAACTCAGCACTGCTCTCTCGATCGCGCGTCTTCGTCTTGCAGGCGCTGACGGACGACGAGATCGGAACGATCGTGCGTCGCGCGCTCTCCGATCGCGAGCGGGGGCTGGGCGCGCAGAACGTCGTCCTCGACGACGATGCGTTCGATGCGCTCGTGCGCCTTGCAAACGGCGATGCACGCGTCGCGCTCGGCACGCTCGAGTTCGCGGCGAGCGCGGCGCCCGCCGATGCGAGCGGCGTGCGTCGCATCGATCGCGCGCTCGTGGCCGACGCGCTGCAACGCCGCATCGTTGCGTACGATAAAAAGGGCGACAATCATTACGACGTCATCAGCGCGTTCATCAAGAGCGTGCGCGGGAGCGATCCCGATGCGGCGGTCTATTGGCTCGCGCGCATGATCGACGCGGGGGAAGACGCGCTCTTCATCGCGCGCCGTATCGTCATCTTGGCCTCGGAAGATATCGGGCTCGCGGATTCGCGCGGCATCGGCATTGCGATTGCGGCGCAGCAAGCCGTGCACTTCATCGGCATGCCCGAGGGCTTCTACCCCCTTGCGCACGCGACGCTGTTTCTCGCGACCGCACCGAAATCGAACAGCGTCGGGCGCGCGTACAAAGCTGCACTCGCCGACGTCGTGGAAACGCGCAACGATCCCGTGCCGCTCAATCTGCGCAACGCCCCCACGGGGCTCATGCGCGAACTCGGCTATGGGAGCGGGTACCGGTACGCGCACGACGACTACGCGTTCGCGGGTGCGACGGGCGATCTGCCGCCGACGGAACGTCTCGAAGCGTATCTTCCGGAGAACCTCCGCGACCGAGCGTACTTCGACCCCGGAGGTCAGGGCGCCGAAGGGAAGCTCCGCTCGTGGATCGACGCGCGCCGTGCACGCGCGACCGACGACGAACTCTAAGAACCGCGAGCGTTCGCCTCGCTCGCTTCGCGCACGATGCGGGCGATGAGTCCGTCGCTCTCGTCGAAGATCGACCAGTGATTACGGTGTGCTGCGATGGTGACGCGCGCGTCGCTTCCGAGGGATCGCAGCGTCGTCGCAAAACGAGCGACCGACGATTCGAGATGAAACGTATCCTCATCGCGACGAAGACGTTGAGTTTGCCCGCCAGCTTCGGGCCGATAGCGGGCCACGTGCGTCGCACGATCGCCGAGAGGTCGTAGTGCGCTTCCCAATAGTCGGCGACGGATGGATCGACGTCGCCCGTCGCGCGATCGAAGAGCTTTCGCGGTTGACCGTCTAGCCCGAGCGGACTGAACACGGCTTCGAACGACGCAAATTGTCCACCCGGCTTGCGGTCCTCGGATCGTACGAGATCGCGCAACGTCGATGTATCGCGACGACCGTAACGTAGCATGGGCCACGGGCCGTTCGGACCGCGGTAGAAATTTTGGAGCGGACGGGTCACGAGATCGGGTCCCGTAAAATCGTGGAAGTCGACGGGATCGGGCGCGATCGACCAAGCTCCGCCGAATACATCGGGATACGTGATTTGCAGCCAGAGCGCGGACCATCCGCCCGATGAATGTCCGACCAGGAAACGATGCTCGGGACGCGCGTCCACATGCAACACGCGCTCGAGGTCGGGGATCATCTCCGTGGTCAGCGCCGACCCCCAAGGCCCGTCGCCGACCGAATCGACGAATTCGTTGTGGCCGAACGGCATCGTCGCATCGAGAAAGACGACGACGAATGGGACCGGCGCGTGTTCGATCGCTCGATGCCACTCTTCGCGAAATCGCAGCGACGGTCGATACGACGGCCCGAACGCATGGATGTAGTAGATGACCGGAAAGCGGCGCGCGGCATCGGTGTCGTACGCGGTCGGCGTCAGAATCTCCGCACGCATCGTCACGTCGCGGTGAGCGAACGACGAAAGTTTGGCGCTCGTAAAGGCGTAGTCGTACGCTTCGGCGCGAACGCTCTCCGGCACCGCGAAACATGTCAAGAACCAGACGAGAGCGATCGTGCGCATTCGCATCACCTTCGATACGCGAGCGATCGAGTCGTTGTGTCCCCAAGGCGTCGCACCGTGGTAGAATCGCCAGATGAATCCGGGGCGCAGCTATTTCGATCATGCCGCGACCACGCCGCTACGACGCGAAGCGATCGACGCGATGCGCCCGCTTCAGGAAGCCGGCGAATTCAATCCGAGCGCGCTGCATGCCGAGGGTCGCGCCGCTCGGACCGTGATCGATGGCGCGCGCGCGACGGTCGCGCGGCTGATCGGTGCCGACCCGCGCGAGATCGTCTTCACCGGCGGCGGTTCGGAAGCGAATTCGCTCGCGATCGTTGGCGCGACGCGCGCCGCACGAAGCACCGGGAGCGCCGCGGCACACGTCGTCACCGTCGCAACGGAACATCACGCCGTCCTACATGCGGTCCGGGCGCTGCGCGACGAGGGTGCACGCGTCACCGTCCTCGCCGTCGATGGCGAGGGGCGCGTCGACCCTACGGATTTCGCAGCCGCGCTCGAGCCGCACACCGCGCTCGCGACCATCATGCTCGCCAACAACGAGATCGGCACGATCGCGCCGATCGCCGAACTCGCCGGGATCGCCCGGGCGCGCGGGGTGCGCTTCCACTGCGATGCCGTGCAAGCCGCGGGACGGCTCCCGGTCGACGTCCGCACGCTCGGCGTCGATCTGCTCACGCTGTCCGCGCACAAATGCTACGGTCCCAAAGGGGTTGGCGCGCTCTACGTGCGCGCGGGGACCCCGCTCTCGCCCATCGTGCACGGCGGTCCACAGGAAGCCAGTCGGCGCGCGGGCACGGAGAACGTCGCCGGTATCGCGGGCTTTGCCGCCGCGTTCGAAGCGACCGAGGCCGAGCGCACACAGACGATGCCCGAACTCGAACGCCTGCGCGGTCGGCTCGAAGCGATGGTGCTCGCGCGTGTGCCCGGCACGCGGGTGAACGGCGGCGGTGCCACGCGGTTGCCGACGATCGCGAGCGTCGCGTTCGCCGACTGCGACGCGGCCGAACTCTTGATCGCGCTCGACTTGCTCGGCTTCGCCGTTTCGACCGGGAGCGCTTGCGCGGCCGGAGCGGTCGAGCGCAGTCATGTGCTTGCGGCGATCGGAGTGCCCGTCTGGGCGCAACGCGGAACGCTTCGGCTATCGCTTGGGAAGCTTTCGAGCGTGCAGGACGTCGAACGCCTTACGAGGATGCTACCCCATGCCGTCGCCCAGGCGCGTGTCGGATCGACTGAAATGGGTACGTTTGTGTCCGGCTCGTGCTCGAGCCAACCGGAGGGTGTGCTTTGACTTCTTCGACCGAGTGGTGGTCGATTGCGTGGTCGGTCGGAATAGGTCTGGGCTCGATGTTCATCGGGCTCGGTATTTTGATCTTGTGCGTCCGCGCGGGCGGACTGATCGCGCGCATCGGACGAACCCTCGATGAAGTCGACCGTCAAATTCCCGTTATCTCTGCGCCGATTGCAACGACGCTGTCGCATGTGGGCGGTATCGCGGACACGGCCGATAGTACGCTCGCGCGGCTCGGTGTCGCCGTGAGCCAACTCGAGAACGTCGCGTCGAGCGCGTCGCGTACGGCGAGTACGCTCGGATCGATCGTCGCGACGGTCGCTTCGGGACTGCGTAAAAAGGGCGAGATGCCCGCGTCCGAAGTTTCGTAGGCGATGGCAACGCAAAATGGTACGTTCGTCGCGGGGCTCTTAACGGGAGCCCTCGTCGGCGCATCCCTCGCAATGGTGCTCGCGCCGGCGAGTGGAGACGAGACGCGCGATCTCTTACGCGCGAAGGCGCGCGAAGCTACCGAACGCGTCGCCGCAGCGACGACCCCGTAACCGATACCGACACGTAGGAGAACCTCTTGGACATCAAAGTGCACGTTCGCGAATCCGACGAGGATGCGTACGTCGTCGAACTCGGCGGCGAGATCGACGTCTACACATCGCCGAAGGTCAAAGATGCGATCACGGAACTCATCGATCAGGGCCACTACAATCTGGTGATCAATCTCGAGAAAGTCCGTTACATCGACTCGACGGGTTTGGGCGTGCTCATCGGTGGGCTCAAGCGCGTGCGCGAGCACGGCGGCAGCGTCAACCTCGTCTGCACGAATCCGCAAATTAAAAAAATCTTCGATATCACGGGCCTCGTGAAAATCTTCGGCATTTACGACGACGAGGCGGGCGCGAAGAAGGCCTTGGCGTGAACGCTCCCGAGCCGAGCTCGGATCACTTGGGAACAGTCGAGCTGCGCATTCCGAGCAAACCCGAATGGGTCGCGGTCGCGCGTCTCGCCGTTGCCGCCATCGCCAATCGTTTGCCGTTTTCCGTCGAGGAGATCGAAGATCTCAAGCTCGCGATCGCCGAAGCGTGCACGATCTGTATCCAGCAGGGCCCCGGCAGTCAAACCATCGACATCACCTGCGACGCGTCGACGTCGCAATTACGCGTCGAGGCGCGCGACGGCCGCTATCGGCAGCGCGGCGATGTTGCGAAGCGTCCGGCGGTCGTTGCCGTGGAAGGCGAAGGGCTCGGCATCTTTCTCATTCAGGCACTCATGGACGACCTCACCTATAGCCTCGATCCGCAGCTGGGCACCGAGCTCATCATGACGAAGCGCGTCGGCGCGTAGGTCGAATGGAATCCTCATCGCCCCGCGTCGATGACGAACGCTGGGACCGCACGCGAACGCGCGCCGCGTTCGCGGGTCTCGCAAAAGCACGCGATACCAGAGGCGTCGATGCCGAGCGCTTCCGCGACGAGCTCGTGGTCGCGCATCTCAATCTCGTCCGTTATCTGGCGGTCAAGTTTGCCAATCGCGGCGAAGCGCTCGACGATCTCATTCAAGTCGGGACCGTCGGCCTCATCAAAGCGATCGACCGCTTCGATCTCGATCGCGGCGTCGAATTCACGACGTATGCGACCCCGACGATCGTCGGCGAAATCAAACGGTACTTTCGCGATAAGGGCTGGGCGGTCAAAGTCCCGCGCCGCCTGCAAGAACTCAACCTCGCCGTCAACCGTGCGATCGAAAAGATGACCGTCAACCTCGGTCACTCACCGACGGTTCGCGAGCTCGCCGAGCATCTGCACGCATCGGAAGAAGAAATTCTCGAAGCGCAAGAACTTGGCCAAGCGTACAATCTGCTCTCGCTCGATACCGAAGTGACGGGCGACGGCGACAAGAACGCGCAGACGCTCTCCGATTACATCGGCAAGATCGACCCGTCGCTTGCGAACCTCGAAGATCGCGCGAATCTCGAACGCGCCTTCGAGGTGCTCTCGCGCCGCGAACGCATCATCCTCTTCTTGCGCTTCTACGAATCGATTTCGCAAACGGAGATCGCGAAGCGATTGAACGTTTCGCAGATGCACGTTTCGCGATTGCAGCAAAAGGCGCTCGAAAAACTGCGCGACGTGCTCCAGGAGAAGTAGCGGGAGCGCGATGACAGGGTGGGTGCGCCGAATCGTCATCGCTGCTGTCGTCTTCGGCGCGAGTGCGAGCGGTGGCGATCGCATCGGTGTCGCGGAGGCTGCGTCGGCAATCGCTCCGGCGTGGAGTTCGGCCGCGTTCGAACGCCCCACCGATGGGAGTGTGACGCTCGCATACGATCGCGTTCGAGCGTACGTCGTGAGCGAGAAGACGTTGAGCGCGCTCGACATCGTGACCGGGCGCGTGCGATGGCGTTTCTCCGGTGCGGCGCAGGTCGTGGCGGCGAACGGGGTCGTCTACGTTTTGACTCCCGATCCACACGGCGCGAAGATGGTGCGGTTACCGTCGGGTGAGGTCGTGCAGACGCCGCCAGGTGTGCCGTTTCTTCCCGACGTGCTCGTGGCGCTCGACGCGCGCAACGGGACGACGCTCTGGCGCAGACCGGGAGCTGGTAAATTGATCGCCGCGGACGACGCCGGTGTGGTCGTCGTTGGTGAGCGAGTCGTCGTCGCCTTTGCGCGCAACGGCGCACGCCGTTGGCACACGGCGACGAATGGCCGCGAACATCGGGTCGTCGTCACGCGGACGCACGTCGTTACCTTGAGTACGCGCGACGGAGCGACGATCAACGGTCAACTCGACTCGTTCGAGCGCTCGTCCGGGCGATACATCGGGACGCGCGCATTCTTCGGAACGTTGCTCGATCTCACCGATCGGCACGCGGTCGGGGTGAGTGATTTTCTTCCCGACTACCAGGCGATGTGCGGAATGGCGCCCGTTCTCGACGTATCGCTCGATCGCGGGCAATCCGAGGGCTACCCGACGCTCGCGTCTACGACCTCATCCGAAGACGACGTTACCTACGCACTCTATTCGGCGGGTGCCGCGGATTGTCGCCCTCAGCGCCAGCACGGCGGATATGCCGACGTCGTCGTCGCCGACGGCGAACCGATCGTCCTTGCGAACGGTCCGGTCATCGGATTCTTCGATCGCTCGAATACGGGAAGGCCGTTCGCCCGTTTTGACGATATTCATTACGTCGGCGGCCCATTCCAGCACCACTGGTACGGTCAACGTGGCAAGGCGCTCGTCGCGCTCAACGTGGCGGGCTACCGCGTCCGGATTACGACGCTCGCGTCCTCACGCAGCGCGTTCGCCGTTGCCGGCTTGAACGATCGTCTCTACGTTGCGAATGCGTCGGAGGTCACGGCGCTCGACGCGAGCTCACTACAGCGCGTCGCTCGTTACGAGCTCGTGTGCCCGCAGATGTCCGCTCTCACGCACGTCGCCGAGCTCGACATCGTCGTTTGCGCGACTGACGCGCGCGGCCAACTCGAGCGGCTCGTCGCTCTGCCCGCGAAATGACCGCTCGACGTCCGCGCATCGCGCGTATACTCGGTCTCGCCGCGTGTTTTTTGACGGTCGGCAGTGGCTCTTCTGCGCTTCCGTCCGAGGGACCGCAGCCGGTGCGATGGAGCTTCGTCGGGGCCGAAGCAAAGGGCTCAATTTACTCGACGTACGTGGCAGACGCGACATCCGCGTACGTGACGACCCATGATGCCTTCGTCGTGCTCGATCTATCGACCGGACACGTGCGATGGCGTGTGCCACGAACGACGGCGGTAGCCGTCGCAAACGGAATCGTCTACGGGAACGAAAACGCGCACGGTGACGGGCCGTATAGCGAAGGCGGGTATGCGACTCTCGCCGCGCGTGACGCGCACGACGGTCGCCTTCTATGGCGAAAGCCGCACCGCGGCGGTGTGACGGCGGCAGACGCAACCGGCGTCTTTGTCGCGGGCGACGGGTTGACGCGCTTCGACCGACACGGCAACGTGCGTTGGCACGCTACGACGCAAGGACACGAATATGGTGTGATCGTAACGGCGAACCACGTTTCAACGTGGAGCGGACGCTCCGGCGCGATATTCTACGGTGCGCTCGACACGTTCGTGCGGTCGACAGGTGCCTATCTGGGGTCGGTGGCGTACGTTCAGTATCCGCTCTCGATCGACGATACCACCGCACGCGCGAGTAGAGATTTCATGGTGGAATTGAGTTGGGC
>JAABUX010005532.1_pt1 | contig 15477 bp, 16 predicted proteins | sample 5561851 | NCBI WGS metagenome assembly JAABUX01 (sample SAMN10711883, study PRJNA513361) | rock metagenome | isolation source: Antarctica rocks | place: Antarctica: Victoria Land, Richard Nunatak red sandstone | collected 2016-01-03 | reverse complement strand
CCTTCTCAGCGTGGGAAAGCTTGCTCAGGTCAACGTCGGTGCTCACCCCGACCTTGAATCGAGTCGCTCGTCACCGCGTCAAGCCCGATTTCGTCAGCCGATCAGCGGGCGGGTTGAGCAGTTACCATTGAGCGGGCGCAGGAAAGCAACGCACAGGTGGGGTCCCAATCGGCGCCGACCGGGACCCCATCTGTCTGACACCTATCACCGTGAGATCAGCCTGTTGCAACCACTTTCGGGAGGGGTCCCGGTCTGGCGCTTATTTACAGGTCACAGCTCCACGCCGTAGCTGCAGGCGGCCGCGATCGCTGTGGAGGACCGGACGCGTGCCACGCGCGGCAGAATTTTCTCGATCGAGAAGCGATGCATCTCGGGGTCGAGGCTGGAGCAGGCGTCCTCGGCGACGATGGCGGCGTAGTTGTGCTGCCGGCGTCCCGGGCCGTGGACTCCACGCCGAAGTTGGTCATCACGCCAGCGATGACGATCGTGCCGATGCCGCGGCGGCGGAGTTGCAGGTCGAGCTCCGTGCCGTAGAACGCGCTCCATTGCCGCTTGGTGAGGACGATATCGGCCTGCAGCGCCTCGACCTCCGGCCGGAACGCCAGCGCCTGCGGCGAGATGCCACCCTCGGGCACCGGCAGGGCGATGTCGACCGGCACGCGCAGCATGTCGGCATAGCCCGGCGAGAAGGCCGCGCGGGTCAGGCACACCACGCCGCCCGCGCTGCGGACCGCCTTGGCCAGGCTGACGACATTGGCGACGACCTGGTCCGCGGGATGCGGGGAGATCGGCATCCCCATCGTCCAGTTCTGCGGGTCGATGACGATGAGCGCGGTCCGTGCGGCGTCCAGGGTGGGCATGACGGGGGACTCCTTGGGATCGGAATGGCCGGATTTGGGCGTGCGGCCGAGCGCTTGCGAAACCCGGGAGGCCGACAGGGGCCGCGGCGCCTGCCGCCCCTCGCAGGGCCGTCCGACGGTCGATCCTCGTTGCCTCGACACTCTGATCCCGCTACCCAGGACGTGAGGACCAACTCACATCGAGGGCAACTTATGAGTATATCCTCACAAGATGCAAGCCCCCCGGCTGCGGCCCGCGTGCCGCGGCTGCGGCGTGGGCAGGCGCGGGTGGCGAGCCTGATCGCCGCTGCCGCATCCGTGTTCGCCGAGCGGGGCTACGATGCCGCCACCATGACCGAGATCGCGGAGCGGGCGGGCGCCTCCATCGGCTCGCTGTACCAGTTCTTCCCGACCAAGGCGCTGATCGCCGAGGCGCTCCATGTCGGGCAGCTCAATGCCTTGTCGGCCGTGATCGACGGGTTGGCCGCCGCCATGCCGCCGGGCAGCGCGTTGCCGGATGTGGCCGGGCTGCTGTTCGACGCGATGGTGGCGTTCATGGTCGAGCATCCCGCCTTCATCGACTTGGCGGAACGGCGGGATATCGATCCGGCGCGCAAGGCGGCCACCCGCGGCGACATGCTGGAGCGCATCGGCCGGCTGGTCGCCACCGCCTCGCCCCGGCCAGGACCGGCCAGGCGCCGTGCGGCCGCAGTCCTGTTGCTGACCATGATGAAAGCCGCCGTGTCCCTACGGGCGGCAGAAGGCGACACCCCTGCCGGCCGCAGGTTGGTCGCCGAGCTGCGGGCGATGCTGACGGCCCATCTCGCGGGCCGTTGACCTGGGTATCCCGCGCAACTGCCGCAGGGTAATCCTTCTCCGGCCAAGTTGATCGGCCGAGAGCCTCGCCATCGACCGCCAGCCCGCAGTCAACCCGGTACGAGCCTGCCAACGCGGGTCTGGATGCTCCAACACTTCTGGCGGCGCAACTCGGCTTGTGGACGAGATTGGTCAATTCCATCGCGCGTAGCCGGTCGGGATCGAGAGGCCCGCGTTGACGGCGTTTAGACCGGGCACTCAGGCACTGAACCTGCCGCGATAGTCCTGCGGCGTGGCGGCGAGCAGGCGGGAGAAGCTGCGGCGCATCGTCTCCTCGGACCCGAAGCCGCAGCGTTCGGCGATGCGCTTGGCGGGTAAGCGTGTCTCGGACAGGAGCTGCCGGGCGGCCTCTACCCGCAATCGCTCCACGGCACGGGCCGGCGTGATGCCGGTCGCCGCCGTGTAACGACGGATGAAACTGCGCTCGCTCATTCCCGCCTGCCGGGCCAACGTGGCGAGCGATAGATCGCCGGTCAGGTGCTCATTGATCCAGCCATGCAGCGCTGCGAAGCGGTCATCGGCCGCTTGCAGGGACAGGGCGGCGCTGAACTGCGCCTGGCCGCCCGGACGCTTGAGGAACACGACGAGATAACGCGCCACGGCAAGCGCCAGGGCGCGGCCCAAGTCCTCCTCCACGAGCGCCAGCGCCAGGTCGATCCCGGCGGTCACGCCCGCCGAGGTCCAGACCGGGCCGTCATGGATGAAGATCGGATCCGGCTCGACGTGCACGGCGGGGAAGCGGCGGGCGAGGTCGGCGCAAACCGACCAATGCGTCACCGCGCGCCGCCCGTTCAGCAAGCCCGCAGCCGCCAGCAGGAAGGCGCCGGTGCACACCGAGGCGACCCGGCGCGCGTGCGCCGCACGGAGCCGCACCCAGTCCAGCAACGCGGCGTCGGCGGCGGCCTTCTCGACGCCTTGGCCGCCGGCCACCACCAGCGTGTCCAGCACCGCGTCGGCCGACGGGAGCGGGGCGGTTGCGAGTCCGAGCCCGGCCGAGGCGACGACACCCGCGCCGCCTGGCGCCACGACGTTAAGCGTGTAGGGCAGCGCGCCGCCTGAGTGGACCGCCAAGTCGTTGGCCGAGGCGAAGACCTGGAGCGGCCCCGCGACATCGAGCAACTGCACCGAGGGGAAGGCGAGCACCTCGATCACGCGATTGCAGTTTGACGGGAAGCGAGGGTGGATTGGCACTTCCGCCAACGCCGGCAGCCCCAGATGGGTTTCCAGCGGGTGAGTACTTCCCGAGGCTGCCCGGCGGTGGACCGTTGGGGCAACTCTCGCAACGGGCTGGATGGCGCCGGATCGTCCGACGCGCCCGGCCACGCCTGCCGCGTGCCGATACCTGAGCTGGACGGCTCAGCAGACCTGAAAAGGGAATGAACGATGGATATGAACCAAGCTGAGCGCCTTCAGGGTGCAAGTGGGCAGGGTGCAAGTGGGACGACGCTCACCATGACGAAGATGGCACCCCCCGAATGGCTCTTGGCGATGTGGAAGGAGATCGACGACAAGACGTTCGGCAAGGGCTTTGACTGCTTCGCCGACGACGCCGTGTGCAACCTCGGCGTCGCTGACTGGCATGGGCGCGAGGCGATCCGCGAGAACCTGCGCGCCTTCGTCGACAAGGGCTTGACCGCCCATCATGAGGTCGTCGAATACTGGGACAGCCCGTCGCTCAAGATCTTCCACGGCACGGTGGCGATGGCCTTCGACGACCCGGGCATGACGGCGGTTCGGCCCTCGATGGCGCATTTCTTCTACATGGACCAGGCGGACCCCACCAAGGTCAAGCACTGGATCGGGGCGGTCGGCCCCACCGCGTTCTAGGACCGCCCTGCCCGCGGCGACCGGGACAGGGCGGATGTCGCGGGCTACCGGTGCGTTGCGGTAGCTGGGATGCCCTCGATGGGGCACTCCTCGGTGCCGACGCTGGTGCGGGTGATGGCTTCCACCATCTCGCGCGTCGCGTCGGGGTCGGCGACCCACTTCTTGTAGAAGTCGAACGGGCAATCGGCCACGCCCTTGTCTCCGTCGCCGGAGTTGATCATGCCGGTGTAGCCACGGTGCAGCAGCTTGAACAGGTGGTTCTCCGACTGCATGTTGGCCCGCGCGTCGCGGATCAGCGACGTCGACAGCGCCGCGTACTGGATGCCGTATTCTTCCGTTCCGCACTCCCCAAGGGTGCGCCCGTCGAAGCCCACGATGGAGGAATGGCCGAAGTACGAATAAACCCCATCGAACCCCGCAGCGTTCGCCACCGCGACATAGACGTTGTTCGCCCATGCCATCGCCTTGGCCATGACGATCTGCTGCTCCTTGGCCGGGTACATGTAGCCCTGGCAGCGCACGATCAGCTCCGCGCCGCGCATCGCGCAGTCGCGCCAGATTTCCGGGTAGTTGCCGTCGTCGCAGATGATCAGGCTGACCTTGAGGCCCTTGGGACCCTCGGACACGAAGGTGCAGTTGCCGGGGTACCAGCCCTCGATCGGCACCCAAGGCATGATCTTGCGGTACTTCTGCACGATCTCGCCCTTGTCGTTCATCAGGATCAGCGTGTTGTAGGGCGCCTTCTTCGGATGCTCCTCGTGCCGCTCCCCCGTAAGCGAGAACACCCCCCACACCTTCGCCTTGCGGCAGGCCTCGGCGAAGATTTCGGTCTCGTCGCCGGGGCAGGAGGAGGCGGTCTCGTACATCTCCTTGCTGTCGTACATGATGCCGTGCGTCGAGTATTCCGGGAACACCACCAGGTCCATGCCCGGCAGGCCCGACTTCATGCCGACGATCATCTCGCCGATCTTGCGGGCGTTGTCCAACACCTCCGCCTTGGTGTGCAGGCGCGGCATCTTGTAGTTCACGACGGCGACGCCGACCGTGTCCTTGCTGCTTGAAATGTCTCCGTGCAACATGATCCAGCCCTCCTTGGTGGCGCCCTTGGGACGCCGTTGCGGCTCACACGGCCATGTGCCGATGCACGAGGTCGTCGGTAAGCTCGTCGATTGCGCCGCCCGCCACCACCCGGCCCTTCTCCATCATCGCGAACCGATGGCCGGCCCGGCGGACGAAGGCGACGTTCTGCTCCACCAGCAGCACAGTCATGCCGGCCTCCTGGTTGAGCCGCATGATGATCCGCTCGATGTCCTCGACGACGTTGGGCTGGATGCCCTCGCTGGGTTCGTCGAGCAGCAGCACCTTGGGGTCGGCGGCCAGGGCGCGGGCGATGGCGAGCTGCTGCTGCTGCCCGCCGGACAGCACGCCGCCGGGGCGGTCGAGGTTGTCCATGAGGTAGGGGAACAGCTCCGCGGCCATGTCGGGGATGGCGCGCTTGTTGTCCCGCCGGGCGAAGGCGCCCATCAGGATGTTCTCGCGGATTGTGAAGTCCGGGATGATCTGCCGGCCCTGCGGCACGTAGGCGATGCCGGCGCGTGCCCGGCGGTGCGTCGGCTCCTGGCCAATCTCCCGCGCATCCAGGCGGATCGAGCCGGTCATGTGGTCCAGCATGCCCATCAGCGTTTTCAGCAGAGTTGTCTTGCCGACACCGTTGCGGCCGAGGATGGCGGTCAGCTTGCCCGCGGGCAGCAGCAGCGACACGCCATGCAGGATCTGACTGCGGGCGTAGAAGGCGTCCACGGCGTCGAAGCTGACGTTCATGCCCACTCCTGCGCCTGTCATTGCGAGCCGGCTTCGGCGCGGCAATCCAGGGGCCGCCAGGACTGCGCTTGCCGCCCCTGGATTGCCGCGTCGCTGCGCTCCTCGCAATGACGAGAACGGTCAGAGCAGATGCCCGTTGGCATGACTATCAAGGGTCAGAACCCTCGCCGGCTGGCATCAGGCCCGTGGTGCCGAGGTAGGCATCGCGCACCCTGGGATTCCGTTCGATTTCGCCGATGTCGCCCTCCGCGAGCACCTGGCCCAAGTGGAGGACGGTGATCCGCTCGGCGATCTCGCGCACGAAGGCCATGTCGTGCTCGACGACGACGATGGTGTGGCTGCCGCGCAGGGCCTTGATGATCTCCGCCGTGCGCCGGGTCTCGGCGGCGGTCATGCCGGCGGTGGGCTCGTCGAGCAGCAGCACCTTGGGGTTCTGCACCACCAGCAGGCCCAGCTCCAGCCACTGCGTCTCACCGTGGCTGAGGAAGCCGGCGATGCGGTCCGCCTGGTCAGCGAGGCCGGTCATGTCGAGCACCTCGTCCACGCGCACCCGGGCAGCGCGGCGCAGGCCGAAGCCGAGGTTGGCGAACACGCCGGGGTTGTGGCAGCTCGCGACCTCCAGGTTGCGGCGCACCGTCAGCTCGCGGAACACGCTGGGGATTTGGAATTTCCGTCCCAGCCCGGCGCGGGCGATGCGCGGCTCCTGCCAGTTGGTGATGTCGGTGTTGTACAGGTGGACGGTGCCCTCGGTGCTGCGCGTCTTACCGGAGACCAGGTCCATGAGCGTGGTTTTGCCGGCTCCGTTGGCGCCGAGCAGCACGCGCAGCTCGCCCTCCTCGATCATCAGCGAGACGCCATCGACCGCCTTGAAGCCGGCGAAGCTGACGCCAAGCCTCTCGAGGGTCAGCGCGGCGATCATGCCGACTTGCCCGAAACCGAGGCGGGAACCGGGACGGCGTCGGCCCGCGGCGGCCGGGGGGCGCGGCCCAGCCGGGCCAGGGCGCGGTCGGTACAGTCGCTGGCGAACCCGGCAAGCCCGCGCGGCAGGTACAGCACCGCCAGCACGAACACCAATCCGATCACCGCCCGCCACGCCTGCACCAGTCCTGCGGTCTCGCTGACCTTGGCCTCGATGACGTTGATCAGGATGCCGCCGATACACGCGCCCAGCAGCGAGGCCCGACCGCCGACCGCCGCCCACACCACCATGGTGATGGAGAACGACAGGTCCATGAACGTCGGGGAGGCGAACTGCGCCGCCACCACGTACAGCATCCCCGCCAGCCCGGAGATGACCGCCGACACGGTGAAGAAGAACACCTGGTACGCCGGCACGTCGAAGCCGAGGTAGCGCACCCGGTTCTGGTCGTCGCGGATTGCTTGGAGAATTAGCCCGGCCCGCGTCGCCACCAGCAGCCGCGCCAGCACCAGCACCGCCGCCAGCGCCCCGGCCACGGCGTAGTAGGTGCCGACGCTGTAGGGGTCGAACTCGATGCCGGCGAGCATCAGGTTGCCTAGGTCGGTCAGCCCGTTGAACCCGTTGGTCACCGGCTGCGCGTCCACCACCACCAGGCGCACCAGCAGCATGAGGGCCAGCATGATGATCGAGACGAACACGCCGGATACGCGCTTCCTGAACATCACCCAGCCGATGCCCATGGCAACCAGCGCCGGCACGACGAGCGACATGACGGCGCCGAACCACTGCTCCTGGAACGGCAGCCAGAGGAACGAGGCGCGGTTGATGCAGCAGAGGTCGGTCGGCGCGCCGGGCTCGGCGTTCCACAACATGAAGTCGGGCACCGGCGTTCCCGACCCCTGCTGCAGGCTGGTCGGCGCCGCCAGCTTCAGCGACATGGCGGTCATGTAAGCGCCGAGGCCGAAGAACAGGCCCTGCCCCAGGTTCAGGATTCCGGCGTAGCCCCAGCTCAACGACACCGCGACGCCGAGCATTCCGAACACCAGGAACTTCGAGATGCGGTTCAACCAGAACTCGTCCAGCGCCGCGGGGGCAGCCATGATCAGCAGGATGAACGCGGCATAGGCCAGCAGGTCGATCCGCGCCCTCATGCCCAAGGTCGGAGGGAGAGGGAGAAGTTGCCTGGCGTCACGCCCGCCGGCCCTTCATGGTGAACAGGCCCTGCGGCCGGGCGATTAGCACCAGGATGACGAAGCCGAACACCACCGCCCGCGCCAGCACGTCGTTGGTGACGTAGGCCGTGACCCCGTTGATCTGCCCCAGCAGGGTCGCCGACAGCATCGAGCCGAACAGGCTGCCCACGCCCCCCACCACCACGACCAGGAAGCCGTCCACCACCATCGGCGTTCCCATGTCGGGGAACACGGTCTTGAACCCCGACATCATCACCCCCGCAACCCCCGCCAGCCCCGACCCGTAGGCAAACGTCAGCGCATTCACCCGTTGCGTATCGATGCCGCACGCCGCGGCCATGCCGGGGTTACGCATGATGGCGCGCACCTGGATGCCGGCGCTGGTGCGGTACATCAGCAGCCAGGTGACCAGGGACAGCACCACCGTGATGCCGATGATGAACAGCCGGTAGGCGTTGATCTCCGCCCCGAACACCGGCACCGCGCCCGTCAGCCATCCCGGCACCGCGACGTTCTGCAGGCCCGGCCCCAGCCCGGCGATGTGAACGCCGAAAAAGGACAGCCCGAACTCCAGCCGTACCGCCTGCTGGATCAGGATGGCGACGCCCCAGGTGGCCAGCAGCGTATCCAGCAGCCGCCCGTACAGCCGCCGCACCACCACCCGCTCGATCGCATACCCCACCAGCGCCGTCACCACGAACGCAACCGGGATCGCGGCGAGGATGTTCAAGTGCAGGTACAACCCGGTGAACACCGTCGCGTAGGCGCCGAGCATGACCATCTCGCCGTGCGCCATGTTGATGACGCCCATCGCCCCGTAGGTGATCGCCAGTCCCAGCGCCACCAGCAGCAGCACCGAGGCCAGGCTGAGACCGATGAACACGACTTCGATCATGCGGCGCGCCCAGTTAGCCGCTGTGCTTCAGCTTGCCGGTATCCAGGCCCTTGCCGGTGCAGAACAGGTTCTGCGGCGTCTCGCCGTATGCGACGTAGGGCAGCGGCATGATCGGCGCCGGGTAGGCGTCGATGATCCGGCCCTGGCCGTCCGACCCCCACTGCGCGATGCGCGGCGTCAGCCAGGTGTGCAGGTTCTCCGGCTCGATCTTCACCTGGCCGCCAGGCGCTGCGTAGGCCTGTCCGGCCAGCGCGTTGCGGATTGGGATGGCCGACACCTCCTTCGCCTGCTCCACCGCCTGCTTCCACAGGTGGACCTGGAAGTAGCTGCTCTCCAGCGCATGGTGCGTCACCGCCTTCGGGTCCTTGACGAACTTGCGGTAGCGCTCGACGAATTGCTTGTTCACGTCGGTGTCGATGGCCATGAAGTATGGGAACGACGTGTAGCTGCCGGCGGCGTACTCCGGCCCCATCGCCGCGATCTCGATCTCGGAGGTGACGGTGGCGCAGATCGGCAGCTTGTCGTGCGTCAGGCCCTGGTTCTTGAACTCGCGGTAGAACGCCACGACAGAGTCGCCGACGACGTTGGACAGCACGACATCGGCACCCGATCCCTTGATCTTGTTGACCATGGACCCCCACTCGGAGTCGCCCAACTCCAAGTATTCGTCGGCGATCCAGGTGCCGCCGTTCTGCTCGATTAGGATCTTGCAGACCTTCGCCATCTCACGCGGATAGATGTAGTTGGACCCGACGATGAAGAACCGCTTCTTCCCCAGCGTCTTGATGATCCAGGGGATGAAGTTGGAAAGCTGCTGGTTCGGGACCGCGCCGGTGTAGGCGATGTTCTTCGAGCACTCGAAGCCCTCGTAATACGTTGGATACAGCAACAGGCTCTGGCGGCGCTCGAATACCGGCAGCACCGCCTTGCGGCTGGCCGAGGTGTAGCAGGCGAACACCGAGGGCACCTTGTCCTGGATGACCAGCTTCGACGCCTTCTCGTTGAACGTCTTGGGGTCCGAGGCGCCGTCCTCGACGACCGGTTGCACCTGCCGGCCCAGCACGCCGCCGGTCGCGTTGATCTCGCTGATCGCCATCAGCGTCGCGTCGGACAGCGACTTCTCGATGATCGACAGGCCGCCGGTCTGCGAGAACAGCACCCCTACACGGATCGCATCGGCCGCAGCGGCCGGGCGATGAAAGAAGGCCGGGGCGGCAAGGCTGAGCGCGCCAGCTTGCACAAGGGTGCGGCGGGATACGGACATGGACATGCCTTCCAGCGTGAGGACGAACGGTGCTTGGTGCGAGGAGGACCGGCTGCTTCCGGGAGGGAGCAGGCTGGACGGGTCACCGCACGGGCAGCGGCATTGGTGCCCTGGCGGGGTGGCGGCGCGGGCGTCTACGCCTACCACGCTGCGATCCTAGACACCCCTGCACCGCGGCAGCAACCCTCGTTTTGGAAAATGTCAGGGTCGCTCCTGATCCGATCCGTGCCGTCTATGCCTGATCGCGCATGGCAGTCATGAAATCCTGCTTGACACACGTTAGGAACCGTACACTCTTGTAGCTGTAGGCAAGGCAACCTTGGGTTGAGCGCAGGGCCACCAACGGCGTTGGTCCACGCAGCTTTCCCGATCCAGGGCGGGTCCCGTCACACCTGAATTTCTGTAGATCGCGGCGGCTGGCTCCTTGGGGTCCGTCTGCCAATAGAGCAGGTGCGTCCCGTCCACGGTATCCCGCGATGCCTCGAACCAGCATGGAGGGCCACCCGGCAGATGAGCGGCACGATGGAGGAGAAGCTTAAGCGCCGGAAGCTCGAGGCGCTGAAACGCGGCGTGCATCGCGTGCCGGTCGGCGAGACCCTGCCGGTGTCCACCCATGTCGTCGCCATCGGCCCGGCCGGCATCGCCGTGGTCGCCGAACTCCTCCGCAGCCTGCCGGACGGCGGCGCCACGTTCCATGCGCTGGCCGTTGACATCGGCAATGAGGACCTGCCCGCGCTGCAGGATTTGGCGGCCAGCCTCCCCGCCGGGCGGGCCGAACTGACCGTGGTGGCCCTCGATGCGCCAGAGCAACGCCTCGGCGATGCGCTGAAGCAGTATCCAGACTTTCTCCGGCTGGAATATCCGTTCCATATCCGGGGTGCCGGCTATGAACCCTGGCTGTCCCCCGCGGACCTCGCCTCAGGCCGGATGACACGCGCCGTGGCGAAGGCGGTCTATGGCGCTGCCTACTATGCCGGGGCACGGACGCTGGAGCGCACGCTGCGTGGCTTCGCCGCAAAGGTCGAGGCGGTGCAGGGCCAGACGCAGGCGGTCGTGCCGATCGTGTTCGGCCTGGGCGACAGCACCGGCGCCGGCATCGTCGTGGACCTTGCGCGGCACCTTTCGACCAAGATGTTCGGCCGGCGCGTGCTGGTCGCCGGCATCGGCATCGCACCCTGCGCCGGGGACCCGGTCGAGGCCCGGGGCGGCCCGGTGTTCGCCGTGATGAACGAGCTGGACTGCCTCAACGACGAGGCCAAAAGCCAGGGCGTCGTCGCTTCATGCGGCGAGCTGTTCCGCAACCCGTTCACCGCCGGGTTCATCCTAGTGCCGACGCAGCATGTGTGGGCGGCGACGCACGACCTGGCCGCGACGCACCGCCGGGCCAACCAGGAGATCGCAGCCCTGCTGACCTCCAAGGGCGGCAGCGGGCTGCTGGAGACGCTGCGGCTGCTGAACTGGATCGCCGCCCCGTCCACCCAGCACTCGGCGGCGCGTACGCCGTGGGGGGCGCGGTGGGTGCACCTGCTGGGTTACGCCGACATTGCCGGCCCGGTCGGCATGGACCCGGCGGCCATGGGCCTGTTGCCGGGCTACAAGCCGGAGTTCGTGGAGGCGCGTGTGGCTGAGGCCGCGGGCGCCGAGGCGGCTGCGGCGGCGATCAACGCCGCGTTCGACCCGGATCTGCCGGCGCAGCTTGTGGAGGGCGGGCGGCCCGGGTCGGTGCAGTTCATGCTGCCTTCGCTGGACAAGACCCGGTTCGGCTTTTTCTACGAGGCGCGGGACGCCTACGACAGGGAGCCGCGGGAGCAGCGCCTGCTGGACCATTCCATGCTGCTGGAACAGGGGGTGCTGATCAGCGAACCCTCGACGCGGCTGGATGGCATGGCCGGGGCGAGCATCGGCGGCAGCGCGTCCTGGATCGCCGTTCCGCTGGACGAATTGCGCGGAGGGGAAGCGCCCCCTTCGCTCGCCGCACGGGCTGCCTGATGCCCTGCCCCTCTCCACAACGGTAATGGAGGATCGCGATGCCGCTGGACTGGTCCACAGTCGTTCAAAAATACGGAGGGGGTTTCAAGGTTCCAACCATCAGCGGCGGCAAATACCTGCAGGTTTCGTCCGCCGATGAGTCTGCGATACACATTGAAAATCCGGTATGGACCTCCACACTGGAGCGTGCCCACTTCGAGAAAGCAGTTCAACTGATCGAAGAGGGATTGATATCAACAGACCCCGGTTTGTTTGTTGAGGACTACATGCTTTACGTCTCCAACCACCGCGCCACGTCGGTTGCGCATATCATGCGCGACCTGGGCTACATCGAAAGCACCGGCACGTTTTCCGTCCGTTGCTGATCGCCTATGCTGCATGGCTAAATGCGACAAAAACGTCTAAGCATAAGGATGCAAATATGAACGCCTCCCTTTATCATAGCTCCACTGGCACGCAGGCGCCGCACTGCATGCACGTCGTCGGCGTCGGCCGTACCGGCTCCAACTATGTCGAGGTGCTGCTGCGCACCGGCGAGATCGAGGACCACCTGGACGACCCCCGCGCCACCTTCGCAGCCCTCGTGGTGGACATCGGCGACCAGGACATGAGCCTGGCGCAGGACTATGCCGCCGCCTTCGTCAAGCGTCTGGAGTCGCGCGGCATCCCGGCAGACCGCTTCCTGTTCCAGGCCATCCCGCTGCCGGTGCCGTCGAAGGCCGAGTTCTTCGAGGGAATGAACCGCACCCGCGAGTTCCTCAAGATCGAGTATCCCCGCTATTACTGGAACCCGAACTTCGAGTCCTACGTCCCGAAGAAGTACGAGATGCCCGAGCCGGGCTCGCACTTCCCGCGCGCCGTCGCCAAGGCGATCTACGCCAATGCCTACTACGCCGGCGAGCGCCCGATGGACGTGGCGCTGCGCGCCTTCGTCGCCCATGTCGAGAAGGCTACCCTACCGTCCCTGGTGACGGTCTGCTTCAGCCTGGCTGGCGGCACTGGCAGCGGCATGGTCGTGGACATGGCGCGCCACCTGTCGAACGTGAAGTTCGGCCGCCGCATCCCCGTCATCGGCGTCGGCCAGTTGCCGCACTCCGGCGACCCGGAAATCTATCGCGACAGCGCGACGCTCTACACCACACTGAACGACCTCGACTGCATGCTGGACGACGACAAGAATGCCGGCGTGACCGCGGTGTGGGGCGACCTGTACCGCAGCCCGTTCACCGGCGGCTTCTTCGTCGTGAACCCCGAGCATAGCTGGCAGCGCCTGACCGCCTACACCACGACCGGCGAGACCCGCATCCGTCAAAACTCCAAGGAGATGGTCACCAACCGCTTCGTCGCCGACAGCTTCATGCGGTTCGCGGTGGTCGATAACGGCCGCGACCTGTTCCGCGCCCTGCGCCCCTCCGGCCTGACCGGCGCCCCGCACGAGACGGTCAGCTCCAAGGCGCGGAGCTGGACCATGTTCGATGTGGCGAAGCTGACCCACCCCGGCGTGCAGGTGCTGCCCGGCGAGGCGCCGTCCAAGTGGGACGACGTGATCAGCCAGTGGATCGACTTCACGCCGAAGTACAGTGGCCTGAAGGACGGCTTCAAGACCGACTACGCCGAGGTCACGGTGTACGGGTCCCGCAACATGGGCCACACCAACATGTCCGACGCGTTCAAGGACATGATGACGAAGAACTACTTGCTGGACTCGGAATCGACGCTGCAAATCTCGACCCACGAGTTCTTCGACACCCTGACGGCCTACGCCAACGTCATCATGCCCGGCATGGCCAAGACCGACCTGGTGGCGTTCTGGGCCAGCCAGGCCAACTACGACAAGCTGACCTGGGAAGAGCGGCTGATCGAGCACGCGTGGCTGATCGACCTCGGCCCCATGCTGTCCGAGCCGGCGATCCGGTTCGAGGGCATGGCCGGCGAGTGCTTCTGGGGCTGCGCCTGCTGGGTGGTCGTGTCGTACGACCAGCTCCGCGGCACCGTCCTGCCGCCGCCGAACCGCAAGGTGATCGTCGAGGAGGGCATTGCGAAGATGGCCACCACCGTCGTCGCAACGCCGGGCGGCCTCGCACCGAAGCGGGTCCGTACGTCGATGTCGGCGCCGGAGATGGCTTCCTAAGGACCAACCGGGCGGGGGCCTGCCGGCTCCCGCCCACCGATCTTAAAAGGCTCACCAATGTCCAGTGCCGACACCCGCATCCCTGCAACCGTCGTGACGGGCTTCCTCGGCTCGGGCAAGACGACGCTGATCAACCGCATCCTGCGGGAGCAGCACGGCCGCAAGCTCGCGGTGATCGTCAACGAATTCGGCGAGATCAGCATCGACGGTCAGCTCGTGATCCACGACGCCGACGCGCAACTGGTGGAATTCAACAACGGCTGCCTGTGCTGCACCGTCCGCGGCGACTTGGTGGAGACCTTGGGCCGCCTGCAGGAGCGCGCCGGCACGCTCGACGGCATCCTGATCGAGACCACCGGCCTCGCCGACCCGGCCCCTGTCGCCTCCACCTTCTTTGCCGCCGACGATGTGAAGGCCGGCATCCGGCTGGACGCTTTCGTCACCGTGGTGGACGCGGTCAACCTGGAAAAGAACTTGGCGCAGAGCAACGAGGCGATGGAGCAGGTCGCGTTCAGCGACATCGTCCTGATCAACAAGATGGACCTGGTTTCAGCCGAGCAGATGGCCGCTATCGAACGCCGGGTGCGGCAGTTGAACGCCATGGCGAAGATTTATCACACCGCGAATTCCGAGATCGCGCTGGCCAGCATTCTCGACGTTGGCGCATTCGACCTGGTGCAGAAGCTGGAGGTGGACCCGGAGTTCCTGGGGGACCACGAGCACGAGCACGACGCCGCCATCGGCTCGTTCGTGCTGACCGAGCAAAAGCCGGTGGACGTGAACCGGCTGATGACCTGGATGGGCGGCCTGGCGGAGCGCCGGGGCGACGACCTGTTCCGCACCAAGGGCATTTTCTACGCCAATGGCTTCCAGGAGCGTCTGGTGTTCCAGAGCGTCCGGATGCTGACCACCCTGCGCCGGGACCGCCTATGGGAGCCTGGTGAGGAAAAGATGACGCAATTCGTCGTCATCGGAAAGAACCTGGATAGGGAGGAGTTCGCAGCCGGCCTCGCCAGTTGCGTGTTCCGGTAGGCCTCTAACAGAAGTCCCGGAGTTGTCAGATGACGATTGAGGCCGGCATCGCGGTTCGATCCGCAACGCTGAAGCACGTAAGCGGGGCGGCGAACCTCCTCGCCATCGTGCCAGCCTAGCGCAGCCCGGCACCGGTGCTCCCTGTGGTGCAGGATGCCGACGCTGGCCTGCTCTATCATGTACATGTGTTCTGCTGCACCAACCGGCGGCCGGACTCGCATTGGCGTGGCTGCTGCGCCAGCAAGGGCAGCCGGGAGCTGTGCGACTACATGTGCCGGCTGGGCATGATGCTGGGCGTGCGCCGCATCCGCATCAACCATGCCGGCTGCATGAACGTGTGCGAGCACGGCCCGACCATGGTGATCTACCCGGACGGCGTCTGGTACAAATACGAGACCCAGGCCGACGTGGAGGAAATCCTCCGCCGCCATGTGATGGGCGGCAAGCGGGTGGAGCGCCTGCTGCTGAATATCGACCCGGCCACGCTGCATGGATGACTGCTTCCCTCTTCCTCCGCCGGAGGGAGAGGGAGCAGCCAGCCAGAACTCCCCATGATGGAGCTAACACCCCTCCCACGATCTGGCAAAAAGCTGTTCTGGTCCGAGCGAGCCGGATCGGGTGTGGGGAGGGTGGCGTCGATGCGGAACACGACATTGATGTCGTCCTGGTTGACCTCGACCCGCTTGACCAA
>JAABUX010005527.1_pt1 | contig 15482 bp, 13 predicted proteins | sample 5561851 | NCBI WGS metagenome assembly JAABUX01 (sample SAMN10711883, study PRJNA513361) | rock metagenome | isolation source: Antarctica rocks | place: Antarctica: Victoria Land, Richard Nunatak red sandstone | collected 2016-01-03 | reverse complement strand
TCTCGGAGAGGATGATGGTGGTCGGTTTGGGGCCACGCATGGCGACTCCCGGTGCCGGAGCTTTGGATCGGTCGGATTGCATCTCGTCATTCTACCAACAGACTTGGGCCAAGCTGCACTAGCGGGACACGAGGCCGAGCAACCCCCGGGCGGCGAAGTGGTTCGGGTCGGCCAGGACGGCTTGGGCCAGGTGCCTCATCCGCTCGGCACCCAAGCCGTGGGCCTCGCACCAGTAGGCCAGGCGAACTTGGTCGTCGGGCGTCCGACCCGCCGCCGCCTTGGCGGCCTGATAGGCTTGCAGGGTTTCGTCACTTGATGCCGGGGGGACATCCGCCGCGAGCAGGGCGGCGGAGGCGATCAAAGCGAGCATGACCAACTCCCTCATCCGAGGTTCGGATCAACCGTGGCCGACTTCTCTTCCTTAGGATAGAGAAGCTCCACCCCGAAGACAAGAGTGATGGTTGCATGCAGCGGAAATGTGAGTGACATTCCCACCTGGAGCCCAAAAAGTCCTTCGATGAAGATCGCTTCTTCGACTCGACCTCAAGGGGATTGCGGAGACGGAATTAGACCTGTCGGCAGGGGGGCGATGGCCCAGCGCTGGGGGGTGGGGAGGGATTGGCGGGACGGGGAGGCGGGTTGGCGAGCGTCGAGCCAGTCGATGAGGGGCGGGAAGACCTCTTTGGGGGCGTTCCGGCTCCAGACGAGGTCGCAGTGGCCGTAGTCCTCGGTCTGGCCGTTGACCCGGCCGAATCGCATCAAGGTCTTGTCGGGACTTCCCAGGGCGTTGTAGGTCATCATGGTTGACGGGATGTCGGCCATGATGTCGGCTTCCCCGGCGACCATCAAGGTCGGCGTCGTGATCCGGTCCAGCCCGGCGGCGTAGTCGATCTTGCGGTCGGCCGAGAGCATCCGGCCCGAGTGCAGGTAGGGGTCGAGTTGCTTGAGCGCCCCGGCGCCCGGGTCTTCGAGGGTGAAGCCGTAGAATCGGTCCACCGTCCGGTCGTCGACGTTGGCCGGGGTGTAGTAGAAGCGGTCGATCTGCTGCATGAAGCTCATTCGACCGTACATCATCGGCCGACCGAGTCGCCCCGTGCTCAGGCCGAGCGATAGTGTCCGCAACATCTTGTCCGCATTGCGCATCCGGATGGTGTCGGCGGTTTGCATGACCATCGCCACCCCGCCCATGTCGACGAAGTTGACGACCCGGCTCGACTCGCAGGACAGTTCCAGGAACGGGAACATCAGCATCCCGCCCAGGCTGTGCCCCACCCAGTTGACCTGCCGGCTCCCGGTCTCGCGCTCGACGTATTCGAGGATCGCCGGGACGTCGTACATGGCCTCGTCGTCGACGGTCCAGTCCCGACCGCCAACTTCTCGGATCGGGGTTTGTCGGAGGAACCGGTTGATCTTGCCGGGGAAGCCGACGCGGTGGCTCGCCCCCGAGCCTCGCATGTCGACGACGAAGACGTCGTAGCCTCTCGCGGCGAGTTGGCTGGGAAGGTGATTATCGGTGATCGTCCAGAACGTCCCGTTCAGCCCCAGGCCGTGGCAAAGCACCACCGGGAGCTTGCCCGAGCCGGGCTGCTTCGAGCTGATCCGACGGACGCCGAGCTTCCAGCCGTCCTTGGTCTCCGCGAACCCCTCGGAGCAAGGTCGGAGGTCGAGCGACCCGGCGTTCTGCCGCATCGTCGCGCAGCCGGGCAGGGCGATCGGGGGAAACACCAGCGCGACCGCGACCGCGAACCGCGCGAAGGCGCTCCGCCGGGACCATCGGAGTTGCGAGCGACCAGGACCGTCGAACATGGGGGCGAGGATTCCTTCCTCGGATCGGCGATCCCCGGGGCGTCCGCGCCTTTTGGGCTTCGCGCCCATCCTTGGGCGGAAGCTTTTTCGAAAGGGCGCGAGCCTGAATCGTTTGCCGGCATTGGTGATCGGTCGGCGACGAGGGGTGGAAAGTTCCCTCCGGAATCCCACGAGAGCCAACCGGGCGAAATCTTACTCGATCGCCTCGAACCGGGGAATCCGAAGTTCCGGACCCATCTCTTCGACCAACCCGCCGAGATTTCTGAGAAAATCACGCAACCCGAACCCTTCGAGCGGGCACTCTTTCGGGAAGCGTGAACTCAAGCCCTCCAAAAGGACCTGACCCGATCATGGGAGGACAACCGACCCGGACGGACGACCTGCGGACGATCCTGACCCTGGGTTCGATCGGAACCTTGAACGACGGGGCGCTCTTGGACCTCTTCGAGACCCGGAAGGGAGTCCCCTCGGCGGCGGATCGGGCGTTCGAAACCCTGGTCGGCCGCCACGGGGGGATGGTCCTCCGGGTGGCCCGAGGGCGGCTCGACTCGGAGGAAGACGCCCGCGACGCCTTCCAGGCCACGTTCTGGATCTTGGCCCGAAAGTCCCGGACGATCAGAGACCGCGACGCCCTAGCCTCGTGGTTGTTCGGCGTGGCAAACCGGGTCGCGGCCCGAGCCGGCGTCGAAGCGGCCCGAAGGCGCGACCGGGAGCGCCGGGTCGCCACGCCGGTCGAAGACTCGACCCTCGACCCGGCCCGCCCCGACCGAGACCTCGACCTCGCCCCGACGATTCAGGGCGAGATTCGCCGCTTACCAGAAAAGTACCGGGTGGCCGTCATCCTCTGCGACCTCGAAGGCTTGTCCAACGAAGAAGCCGCCGCCCGCCTCGCCTGCCCGCTGGGAACCCTCAAAGCCCGCCTCTCGCGAGGTCGAGCCCGCCTCCGGACCCGCCTCGCCGACCGAGGCTTCGCCCCATCAGGCTGGGAATCCACCCCGCCACCTCGACCGCTCGTTGTCCCGGTCCCCTTGATCCAGGCCACCTGCCGGATGGCCCTGCCCGCCACTTCGATCTCATCAGCCCTTTCTCTCGCACAAGGAGCATCACGCGCCATGTTATTGTCTTCGATCTCACCTTGGGCGGCGGTCGCCTCGGCCACTTTGGCCGCTGGAGCCATCGCGGTCACCGCGATGACTGGCCTTCATTCCGACCCAACCTCCAACCAGGCACCCGGCCCGGCCCCAACTGCCGCCTCGAAGCCCAATCTAATCAAGCCCGACGTGAACATCCTCCAAAATGCTGGGTTCGAAGTTGGGGACCAATCCCCCTCGCAATGGTCTGAAGGTGACGAGATTGCCGGCGTGATCTACCTTTGGGACAAACAGAACAGTCAACAAGGCAAAGCAAGCCTCTGCTTGCACAAGACGGCCCGACGCTATTTCCCGATCGCCCAATGGTATCAAGTAGTAGACCGGAAGGGCGACGAGCCTGCCCTCCGGGTGGCCGCGCAGGTCAAGGCCGAAAAGGCGATGAAAGCGATCATCGAAGTGGCCTTCCTCGACGAGAAGGGCGAATCAATTGGCCACGAATGGGCGGCCTACATCGGCGCCAAGCAGGCCAACGACCCGCCGGCCAACCACGACTGGAAGGAGTATGTCGGGCGGGTGAAGATCCCCAAAGAGGCCAAGAAAATCCAGGTCGGCCTCCAGATCTACGGCCCCGGCAAGGTCTGGTTCGACGAGGTTCGCGCGGAGTATGCGAAATAACCGGGGGCTCTGTGAAGCGCCGGCGGATCAATCCCCCCGGTCCGACGCGGCCAGATAGATCCCTAACCCCACGGCGGCACTTCCGACAACCAGTGTCAAGGTGATCGGCTCGCCCCGGATCAGGGTTCCCAGCGCGATCCCGAATAAGGGGGTCATGAACGAGACGGCGGCGAGTTGGCCGGCCAGGTAGCGGCGGAGGAGGATCATCCACAACGAGAATGTCAGGCCCGAGACCACGAACCCCTGGTAAAATAGGCCGCCGAGGGCCGATGGGGTGAAGTGGTAGGTGGCGGGTCCTTCGAACCAATAGCTGAAGCCGAACGTGATCGGGACGGCGACCGCCGACTGGAGGAGCAGGAGGGTGGTCGGCGGGATGATCGGGAAGGTCTTCTTCTGGGCGATCGTCTGGAGGCCGAAGACCACACCCGCGCCGAGGACGATCAGGTCGCCGGTCAAGCCTCCTCCGCCCCCGCTCAGGATCGGCTTGGCCAGGAGGATCGCCACTCCCAGCGCGGCAGAGATCAGCCCGAGGATGCCTCGGGTTCCCAGCTTTTCGCCCAGGAGCAGCCAGGCGAGCGGGGCGACGACCAACGGGTGGATGTTGATGAAGACCGACGACCGGCCCGCTTCGCTCAGGCTGGTTCCCCAGTTGAAGCCGCCGATCTGGATCGCGGCCAAGACGCCGTGGGCCGCGACCAACCACCAGTGGCGGACGGCCACCCGAGCCGACGCGCCGACTTTGTAGCCCACCCACGCCACGACCGGCAAGCTGAGCAAGAACCGAAACCCCGCCGAGCCGATCGGCGGCATGTTGGTGCTCGAGACGGTGATCTTCGCCGCGACGGCGTTTCCGCCCCAGAACAAGCAGCAAAGCGTCGCCACACCCAGGCCGGAAGCGTCGATCCGGGAAATCTTCGAGTCGGGGTCGGTCATGCGAGGGGTAATTTCGAGTCGGAGGGGAAGCGCATCGAGGGAAATCCGCGCCGAGGATAACGGATCGACCCTCGGGCTGGCCACCCTCGACCCTCGAAGCTCAGGGCTTCGCGGCGTCCTTCTCCTTCTTGGCGGCGACTTCGGCCAGGACGGCGACGGGGTCGTCCTGGAACAGGTCGCGGCACCCCGAGCAGCAGACCCAGTACGACTTCCCGGCGTGCGAGACCTGGATCGTCCCCCGGCCCCCCGTGACGATGCAGATCGGCCCCGACTCGCCGACGGCGAACGACGCCCCGACGCGGGTCGAACCGACTTCGCCCAGGCGGACGGTCGGCCCGTCGGGGGTCGGGACGGATTCATACGCGAGCAAGAACCGCGACTCGTTGGGAATCGTCAACGTGATCCGCCGGACCCCTTCGCCCGGCCCTTCGGCGCGAAAGACGGTCGGTCGGCTCGACTCGGCCGCCTCGCCCCGGAACATCCGCTTCGAACCGTCGACCAGCACGGCGTCGAGGATCAAGGCCCCCGACTTCTTTTCGATCGGACCCAGCGTCGCCGACCGGAGGTACTTCCCCTTGACGACCTGGATTTCGAGCCGGGCCGAGTCGGCGTTGAGCTTCCAGGCCCAGTCGCTGGTTTCGGTCCAGGCCCCCTGGCTGCTCCCCCGGCGGACCTGGCCGGTCCCCCTCCAGGCCCCCACCAGCGGGCCGAAGCTCCGCAGGGCTTCCTGGTCGTTCCGCCTGGCCTGCGCCCCTTTGTCGATGGGGTCGCCCGCGTTCGTCGCCCCGATGCCCACAACGGCCAAAAGCACCGCCAACCCGACCCCAGCCAAGATCCGTCGCATGGATTTCGCCTCGCCCGATGCCGTTGAAGTTGGCGGCAAGCGCCAGATCGATCTTTGTCCCATTAAACCCCAGCCGGGAGGTCGGGTGTCAACCTTTTTGGAACGCCCGAACCAATCGAAGCCATCCCGCCGTAAAGCCGGTCTCGACCCATCAAGCTGGATTCGAGGCGTTGACTTTTGGTCAGAACTCCGATGAATTTGATGGTCGAGGGGGTGGTGATGGTGGTATAAAACAAAAGTTGGATGATCGACGGATGCCGCTTCACCATCCCGATCGGGAAAGGGCTTGGCTTATGCGACCACGACTCCTCCATTGGGTCCGACCTGCGAGCGGTCTCGGCTTTTTGATGGGACTAGGTCTGATGGGCGGGGGGTTCGCCCAAGCCGAAGCTCCCGACACCGCGTCGGCGAAGTCGGCTTCGATCCAGGTGGAGCCGGGGCGGTTGACGCTGGTCGGTCGGCGGGCGACCCGGCAGTTGCTCGCCTCGGGCGTGGTCGGGTCGGTCCGAGACCTGACGAGGAGCGTCGAATGGGTCAGCCTTGATCCGAGCGTCGCGGTCGTTTCCAGGATCGGGCAAGTCACCCCCAAGGGGGACGGGTCGGCGACGATCGTTGCCCGGGGCGAGTCGGGGCTCGAAGCGAGGGCGGTGGTCGAGGTCTCCGGGATGGCCGGCTCGAATCGGGTCAGCTTCCGGAACGACGTGATGGCGGCGTTCAGCCAGGCGAACTGCAACATGGGGGCGTGCCACGGGACCCCGACCGGCAAAGGCGGGTTCCGCCTCAGCCTGCGCGGCTACCTGCCCGACCAGGATTTCATGACCGTGACCCGCGAAGCGAGCGGGCGTCGGATCGACATCATGAGCGCCGACACAAGCCTGATGCTCACCAAGCCCCTCGGCCAGGTCCCGCACGAAGGGGGGTTGCGGCTGGCCCGAGGGTCGAAGTCGTTCGAGTACCTCCGCGACTGGATGGCCGAGGGGGCGAAGGACGACGCGCAGGCCGCCAAGCCGGTCCGCCTGGAAATCGCGCCGGGGGCCAGGCTGCTCGAAGCCCCCGCCAGGACCCAGCAGACCGCCGTGGTCGCACACTATTCCGACGGCTCGACCCGCGACGTGACGCCGATCTGCTATTACAACTCGTCCTCCCCGACGGTCGCCGAGGTCGACGCCGATGGCTTCGTCTCGTTCAAAGGTCCCGGAGAGGTCGCCGTCATCGCGCACTACCTCGGCCTGGTCGCCACCGTCCGGTTGACCCACCTAGTCGAGGTCCCCGGTTTTTCCGTGGCCGCAATCTCCCAAACGAACCCAATCGACCGGGCCGTGTTCGGCAAACTGAACCGAATGAGGGTCGAAGCGTCGCCGAACTGCACCGACGCCGAGTTCATCCGTCGGGCGTCGCTCGACATCCTCGGCGCATTGCCCTCGCCCGACGATGTCCGCGCCTTCCTGGGCGACCCCAACCCCGACCGTCGGACGGCGCTGGTGGACAACCTGCTCGCCCGCCCCGAGTTCAGCGACTTCTGGGCGCTCAAGTTCGCCGACATCCTTCGGGCCAACGGTCGATTGATCGAGACCAAGGGGACCTTGGCGTTCCACCGCTGGATCAGGTCCAACCTTGAGCGCGACGTCCCCTTGGACCGGTTCGTCCGCGACCTCTTGACCGCCGGAGGCTCGTCGCTCCGCAACCCGGCGGCGAACTATTACCGGATCAGCCGGGACCCCGAAAGCTCGGTCGAGGCCACGGCGCAGTTGTTCCTCGGCGTCCGGATTCAGTGCGCCAAGTGCCACAACCACCCCTTCGAGCGCTGGACCCAGGACGACTATTACGGCTTCGCGGCCTTTTTCTCCCGCGTCAAGCGGAAGCCCGGCGGCTTGCCCGGCGACGAGGTGGTTTTCGCGAGCAACGCGGGCGAGGTCAAGCAGCCCCGGACCGGGGTGGCGATGAAGCCCAAGGCCCTCGGAGGTCCCACCTTCGAAGATGCCGCCAAGGACCCCGCCGACCGCCGAGACGCCCTGGCCGCCTGGCTCACCGGGCCGGAAAACCCGTTCTTCGCCAAGAGCCTGGCCAACCGGGTCTGGTATCACCTGATGGGCCGAGGCGTGGTCGAGCCGGTCGACGACTTCCGTGACTCGAACCCGGCGTCGAACGACGAACTCATGAACGCCCTCGCCGCCAACCTCACCCAGGGCGGTTTCCAACTCAAACCACTCATCAGGGCCATCGCCGTCAGCCGGGCCTACGGCCTCTCGGCGCAGCCCCAAGGCCCCAACGCCGCCGACACGATGTACTTCTCGCACTCCTACGCCAAGCTCCTCCCCGCCGAGGTCTTGCTCGACGCGATCTCGACCGTCACCGACACCTCGACCCCCTTCGACGGCCTCCCCCGAGGGACCCGCGCCGTCCAGATCCCCGACGGCCGGACCGAGAACACGTTCTTGAAGACCTTCGGCCGCCCGGCCCGGGAATTGGCCTGCGAGTGCGAGCGGGAAACCGACTCGAACCTGTCGCAAGCCCTCCAGCTCATCGGCGGGGCCACCTTGAACGGCAAGCTCCGCGACGACTCGGGGCGGATGGCCCGACTGGCCGCCTCGAAGCTCGAACCCGCCGCAATCGCCGGAGAATTGTACTGGGTCGCCCTCAGCCGAGCCCCGACTTCGCACGAACTCGAAGCCGCCACCCGCCACTTCGCCGCCACCCCCGACCGTCGCCAGGCGGTGGAAGACCTGGCATGGGCCGTGATCAACTCGAAAGAGTTCTTGTTCCGACATTGATGGAACTTCAGGAGCCGGTCAGTCGAGGACGACGCCTTGCTTGACCTTGGTCCGGATCTGCCGGACCCGGTTGAAGTCGGTCGAAGGGTCGGCTTCGAGGACCAGGAAGCTCGCCTCGAAGCCCGGCGAGAGGCGACCGATGGCTCGGTTGGGAAAGATGCTCAGGGGGGCGGTCTCGACCCAGAGGCGGAGCAGGTCGGCGTCGGAGAATGCCCCGAGCTTGCGGAGGTGCGTCGCCTCGTCGAGCGACGTGCTGTTGTACGAGTCGCACCCGATCGCCAGGGGGACGCCCGCATTGTAGAGCCGCTTGAGGTTCTCGACCTGGAGCGCCTGGACCTCGCGCTTCCGCTCGATCGCCTCGGGGGTCGTCGCCGGGATTCCTTCGGTGACCAGGGTGGTCGTCACGACGATGAACCCTTGGTCGGCCATCCGTCGGGCAAGGTCGTCGGAGATCCGGTAGGCGTCGGCTCCCAGATTCTTCGCCCAGGAGTAGCCGGGGAGGTGGGCGGCCTCGGTCGCTCCGGCCTCGACAGCCAAGGCGAGGTCGGCGGCGGTCTCGATGTGGACGGTGGTCCTCAAGCCGGCCTCCTTCGCCAGCGCGACGGCTCTCCGAAACGACTCGGGGGGAAGCCCCTGGGGTTTGCCCCCGGCTTGGTTCAAGGCGTCGAGGAGGTAGAGCTTGATGAAGTCGGGGTGCCCCTTGAGAACCTCCGGCCAGCGCCGGGCGACGGCCTCGGGCGTGGGGGTGTCGAAGAAGGTCTGGCCGTCGAGGTGCTCGGGGTCCATCCCGTTGAACCGGGCGAGGTAGCGATAAAGTCCCTCGGGGTGGCCGCCCTTGATCGAAAGGCCGCCGTGGGCGAACACGACATCGAGCGCCGGGGGCTTGTTGAACATCTTCGCCCCCTTGGCCGCGACCTCCGCCACGTCGTTGGGGTTCTTGTAGAAGAAGATCCCTTGTCCGAGGTATCGGAGCGTCGTCGGCAAGGTGAACGGGCCATCGACGTTATGGTTGTGGGCCTCCCCGAACGGGGGGACGACATATCCCCCCTTGAGGTCGACGGTCTTGTCGACCGCTTCGGGACGACCGGCGGTGAACACGCCGGCCACGCTGTAGCGATCGCCCGGGATGAACCGAAACCCCCTGGTTTTCCCCTCCCCCTCGGCCTCATACCAGAGCCCATTGACGTAAGCGGTCGTCGGGGCATCAGGGTTGAGTTTCGGGACTCGCCCGGCCGGTTGGGCGGTCGTCGCCTCGGGAAAAACCGCAACCAGGGCCAGCAAGGTCAGTGATCGGATCATCGCGATACCCTTTCACGTGTCGAATTCCACTTGAATCGAGCCAGGAGCCGACGGCGTTCAAGTCTGACGGGTCCTCCCCGGGGACGACAGGTGGAACCTCGGGAAAGTTTCGTCCCCTGACCGCAAGATCCCGGTTTAGAAAGTCAAAGCCATCGCTTGGCCGGGACCCGGCGATCCGCCTCTCCCCTTGATCGTCAGAGATAATGATGAGGGAGGCTTGGCACCGACGGTCGGTCGGGCCCGTCCCGACCGTGCGAGCTGAGACCTTGACTGGGCCTCCTCTGGGGGAGTTTTCGATCATGCATGAACTCGTTCGGGGTGGGTGGCTCTTCGGTTGGATTTTGCTGGGGCCCATGACTGACCTGGCGACGGCCCAAGCGCCGAGGGTGGTACCCCCCCAGGCCAAGACGCAAGCCCCGGGATATTACCGGATGATGCTGGGCGACTTCGAGGTGACTGTGGTTTCCGATGGGACCGTGCCGCTTCCGGCCGACAAGTTGCTGACGGATATCCCGGTCGAAGAGGTGCGAGCCTTGGTCGGTCGGAGCCGCGCGACGCTCCCCCTGGAAGCCTCGATCAACACGTTCTTGATCCATACCGGCGACCACCTGATCCTGGTCGACGCCGGCGCCGGGCGGGCGTTCGGGCCGAAGTTCGGAGGGCGACTGATTGCCAACCTCCGGGCGGCGGGTTATCAGCCCGAGCAGGTGGACGCGGTCCTCTTGACCCACATCCACGGCGACCACTCGATGGGGTTGACGGTCGACGGCGCCCGGGTCTTCCCCAACGCCGATGTTTACGTCAATCGGGTCGAACGCGACTTCCGGCTCAGCCCCGACGAGGCTGCCAAAGCTTCTCCGGGGGATAAGCACTATTTCGAGGAAGCCCACCAGGCGCTCGACCTTTATATCAAGGCGAGCCGAATCAAGGTATTTGACGGGGCGGTCGAATTGTTCCCCGGGATCGCCACCCGGCCCGCCCCCGGTCACACCCCCGGGCACACATTCTTCGTCGTGGAGAGCCGAGGACAAAAGCTCGTCCTGATCGGCGACACCGTGCACGCGGCGGAGGTCCAGTTCCCTCGGCCATCGACCACGATCCAGTACGACGTCGACCCCTCGGGCGCGGCGAGGCGACGGCTGGCGACCTTCCAGGAAGCGGCAGACCAACGCTTCTGGGTTGGGGCCAACCACATCTCGTTTCCCGGCCTCGGCCACATCCGAGCAGAAGGCCCGGGATTCACTTGGATTCCGGCCCCTTACCATCTCGGCCCTTGATTGTTGATCACTTGACCCTCGGTTCACCTCGAACCAGGGGAGGTTGGGTGATGAGGTTCGCCGGTCTTCATCATAGATAAAACATGTAAGGATAAACCATAGATTTTGATAGAGGCTGATTTCACAGCAACGCCATGAAAAAAGGCAGAATGCTCGATAGGATGCACTGTCATCGTCTTGACATTGCGAAAAAACGACAAATCTGGCAAGAAATCACAATTTTCTGATGGCAGCTTGCCCGCCGGTTCGTTTTGTGCGATAGATTCTTGTTGCGAAATTGTCACGAATCCAATAAGACTTGATGTTCTCGGCTACCCTACCTCCGTCCTATCTCCGCCAAACTGATCCCCGCCCAGGTTTGGTTTCTCGCAAACCGAGCCGAACCAATCTGTCTTTCCTTCGACCGGGCCAATGTCTATCTCGGGATCGCGGGGGGTTTGGTTGCTTGATTTCGTCCACCCTTGGAGTTTGTTCTCTTTCGCGGAACGACGTGCCAAACAAGTTTAGCTATCCGCAATGTCTCATCCATTTTGAATCATCATCACTCGTCGGAGCCTCTCAAGTCATGCATCGCCTCTCCGATTGGATGAAAAATCCAGGCCCAACCCTGCGGACCTTCGCTTTTCTGCTTGTTTCTTGGGCCTTGGGTTGTGACTCGGGATCGACCCCAGCCGGGGCTCCCAAGGATGGGCCAGTCTCCCAATTGGAACCCAACGCTGGTCCCGGTGCCAAGCCGGCGCCCCTCCCACAAACCGGGAAGATCCAACGACCGCCCGAGTGATCCGATGGTCGTCCTTACCGACCCGCCTGTCGCCCTAGCTCTCGCATCGGGGTAGCTCCCGGTGTTGTTCATGCCATCCATTGATCATTTTTCCCAGGACCTTTGCCCCGGAGTTGTTCATGATTCGGCTGCACAAGACTCGAGGCTTCACGCTGATCGAGTTGCTGGTTGTCATCGCCATCATCGCCGTCCTGATCGCCTTGCTCCTGCCGGTGGTCCAGGCCGCCCGTCGGGCGCAATGCGTCAACAACCTCAAGCAACTGGCGCTTGCGGCGAACAACTATGAGTCTTCCAACGGGGTTCTCCCCTCGGGCGGGATCACCGGCATCCCCGGTTCGGACGGGAGCAAGACGCCGGCGACTTGCCGCCCCTATTACGGCTACGGTACGTTCGTCTACATGACGCCGTTCATGGAGCAGCAGGCGGCGTTCAACGCGGTCAATTTCATCCGGTCGTTCTACAACGCCGAGAACCAGACCGTCGCCGGCATCGGCATCTCTTCGCTCTGATGCCCGAGCGACGGCAAGGTCGCCACTGGCGAGCCGCTCGATGGCAAATTTTACTTCTACGCCCCATCAGGGTCGCAGCAGGCAGTCACCAGCTACGCGGGCAACAGCGGGACCTGGCTGATCCAGCAGTCGTTGTGCGACTCCAACACGACTCCGGCCGACTACGCCTTGGAGAAGTCCTCGGCCAACGGCACGATCTACATGACGTCGGCGACCCGCCTGGCCGACATCACCGACGGCACGAGCAACACGATGCTCTTCAGCGAGCGAGCTTACGGAGCCTTCGGCGAGGGGGTGAATTCCATCAAGGGCGACTCGGTCGACATGTGGTGGAACTCGGGTTACTGGGGCCACTCTCATTTCGACACCGACGGCCCGCCAAACACCTTCCGAAAATATTCCGGGCTGATCACCGGGGGCGCCTGGGGGCTTGAAGACGAGCCGGCGTCGAGCTTCCACCCGGGCGGGGTGAACGTCGCTTTCACCGACGGCTCGGTCAAATTCATCAAGGATACGATCTCCTGCTGGACGATCGACCCCAGCAGCATGCAACCGGTAGGATTGACCTTCACCGGCACGAACAAGAACATCCGCCAATTCGGCACCTCGCAGCCGGGCGTCTGGCAGGCTCTCTCCACTCGCAACGTCGGTGAGGTCATCAGCGCCGACGCTTATTGATCCCCGTCCCCGTCCCCGATCCGGGGGCGGGGACACCCGACAGGGTCGAATGACTCACAAAAATTGTTCGGGAAGTTTGACTTTGAAATTTAACTCCACGCATCGTTCGAGCCGCGCCGCCCCCATCCTGGCCGCTTTTCCGGGCGGCTCGTGAGGCTTCTTGTTGAGGGTCTTCGGCCTCGATTTCACCAGTGCCCCGACCTCGAATCGGTCCCAGGCCGTTCGTCGGAAGCGATTGACGCTGGTTTCCGCCCAGCTTGATTCCCAGGTCTTGACGGTCGAAAACCTTCAGGACTTGAACGGGCCAACGGTCGGCGACTACTCCAACTTCGAGCGTTGGCTGCAAACCTCGGGACCCTGGATTGCCGGGATCGACTTCCCATTTGCTCAGCCTGCGGCCTTGATCGCCGCACTTGGCTGGCCGACCACCAGTTGGTCAAGCTACGTCGCCCACGTCCGCCGACTCGGCAAGGCGGCGTTTGAAGCCCAGATCATCGGATATCGCGGCTCAAAACCGCCGGGCCGAAAGCATCTTCGGCGACCCGTCGACGTTTGGGCTAGGTCGATCAGCCCGATGATGCTCCACGGCGTCCCGGTCGGTAAGATGTTCTTCCAGGGGGCGCCCCGGTTGCTCGACTCGCCCGCCTCGATCCCCGGACTCCGGCCGGTTAAAGGGGAAACCCGGACCATCGTCGAGGCCTACCCGGGGCTGGTGGCGCGTCGATGGCTGGGCGCGAGTTCGTACAAGAACGACGACTTGAAGCGCGATGATCCGGCGAAGCGGTCGGCCCGTCAGGATTTGATCCGGGCCATCGCGGGCGACCCTACGGTCCCCGGGCCGTCGATCGCAAGCGTCTACGGGTTCACCGTCACGATGACCGAAGTCTCGGCGGCGAGCTGCATCCAAGACCCGACGGGCGACCGCCTCGACTCGATCCTCTGCGCGATCCAGGCAGCCTGGGCCTTCACCCAGAAAGCGGAAAACCACGGGATGCCCGCCGAGGCTGATCCGCTCGAAGGCTGGATCGCCGACCCTGGCCCCTCGATGGTTGTTTGACCGGACGAGGGGCTTGCGATGGAGAAAACCTGGCCGATCAAGATCGGGATCTCCGCTTCTTTTTGTCGAGCTTCGGCCTGGTCGGGGCGGTGAGGACCTTCCAGCCGGGCGGAAGGGTGGATTCGGCCTCGATCGCGGCGGCATCGGCCAAGGCTTCGTCGGACAGGATCGCCTCATCCAGCCCGAAAGTCTTCTGGTACGACACGGCGGCCTTGACCAGGAAAGCGTCGAAGGCGTCGGTGGCGAGGTCGTCGTAAGAGTGGACGGTGATCAGGATCTCCTGGGCGCCGCCGAATGTCATCCCGAAGGCGACCCGCTCGGCGTTGGAGAGAACCGGCTTGGCGGCTTTGTAGAACGGCCTCAGGCCGAGTTGTTCTTGCAGAAGGTCGAGCTTGAAGGCGCCTCGCTTGACGAGGAACCGGAGGGTCAAGATCCATTCGTGGCCGGTCTGGGCCTGCAAGAACGCCGGGGTGACCGGGCTGGTGGACCCGACCTTGACCACGCTCCGGTCGGACCAGTCGGCGGGGGCGAAGCCGCCGATCGACTCGATCCGGTCGACCACCGAGTCGAGGGTCGAGCCGTCCCAGCGGGCGAGCTTGCCGTTCCGGGTCAAGCGGTCGGTCGTGTGCCAGCGTCGACCGTCGACCTCCCAGGGGTTCTTGCTCGGCGGGAGGTTGATCGCGGCGGCCTTGGTTTCGGCGGCGAGCTTCTTGGAGGCGAGCTTGGGGTCGAATCGGGGGCGCTCAGCGAACGGCCCGGCGGCGAGCGCGCCTTTCAAGATCGCCCCGGTGAGCGAACCTCGCTTCTTGGCGACGACCTCGGGAGCGCCCGCCACGACGATGTTTCCCCCTTCGGCCCCGGCCTCTGGTCCGACGTCGATCAGCCAGTCGGCGGTCTTGATCACTTCGAGGTTGTGCTCGATGATCACCACCGTGTTCCCCAGGTCGGCGAGGCGATGGACCACGTCCAGAAGCTTCCGGGTGTCGTCGAGGTGCAAGCCCGTCGTCGGCTCGTCGAGGATGTACAACGTCCGCCCGGAGTCGGGCCGGGCCAGCTCCGACGCCAGCTTGACCCGCTGCGCCTCGCCCCCCGAGAGCGTCGGAGCGGACTGGCCGAGCGGGACGTAGCCCAGGCCGACGTCGTGCAAGGTCTGGAGGATCTTCCGGACCCGGGGGACCCCGGCGAATAGCTCCAGGGCCGAGTCGACCGTCATGGTCAGGACGTCGTTGATGGTCTTGCCGCGATATTTCACCGCCAGGGTTTCGCTGGTGTATCGCTGCCCCTGGCAACCGTCGCAGGTGACCCAGACGTCGGGGAGGAAGTGCATCTCGATCCGCTTCTGCCCGGCCCCCTCGCACGCCTCGCACCGGCCCCCTTCCTGATTGAACGAGAACCGGCGAGGGGTGAACCCCCGGATCTGCGCCTCGGGGAGCTTGCTGAATAGCTCTCGGATCACGTCGAACGCGCCCGAATAGGTGACCGGGGTCGAGCTTGGGGTGCTCCCGATCGGGTCCTGGTCGACGCTGATGACCTTGTCGACCAGATCCAGCCCGGTGATCTTGTCGTGCAAGCCCGGGGTCAGGTTGGCCCGGTGGAGCTTCTTGGCGGCGGCCTTCCACAGGATGTCCTGAACCAGCGAGCTTTTCCCCGACCCCGAGACGCCGGTGACGACCGTGACCAGGCCGATCGGGAAATCGACGTCGATGGCTTTGAGGTTGTGCTGCCTGGCCCCCTGGATCGTGATTTTCGACCGCGAAGGGA
>JAABUX010005525.1_pt1 | contig 15485 bp, 11 predicted proteins | sample 5561851 | NCBI WGS metagenome assembly JAABUX01 (sample SAMN10711883, study PRJNA513361) | rock metagenome | isolation source: Antarctica rocks | place: Antarctica: Victoria Land, Richard Nunatak red sandstone | collected 2016-01-03 | reverse complement strand
CTGCTCAGCGTGACAACATACCTCTTCACCACAACCTGTCTCGAAGACACCGAATCGACCTCCACACAACCGACCAGCCATCGATTCAAAGAAAGCGGTCTCTGTCAATGACGAGAGGTACTAGCCGTGCTGGTGCTCTGCGGGGTGTCGGCCGTACTGCTCGGACAGGGTCATCATCCCATGGTGCTGTCCGGCGGCCTGCTCGGCCGCGAGGTCCCGTCCCCTTAAACACCCCTTGCCTCGCCGGGCGTGATCCGGCAAGGCTCATGCGGAACATCCATTGCTCATGCAACGTTCGCGCTGCATCGACGCAAGCGACCAGGACTGGATCAACGGTCCGGCCATTCATGTTTCGGGGAGTACGATCGGGATCATGGACTTGGGATCGGTCTATCACATCAAGCCATCGCTGGCCGCCTCCGCCGTGGTGAATGCGGCCCAGCATCGCGTGATGTCGAACCATGCCGCTCATGAGCCGGACAGCTACTGGCGCGAGGAGGCCAAGCGGATCGACTGGATCCGCTTCCCCGAACTCGCCGGCAGCAGCAGCTTCGACGGCGAGGTGCGAATCTCCTGGTTCGCCGACGGGCAGCTCAACGTCTCGGTCAACTGCCTCGACCGCCACCTGCGCGAGCGCCGCGACCAGCCCGCGCTGATCTGGCAGGGCGAGGCCGACGACGACAGCCGAACCGTCAGCTACAGCGAACTCCACGCCGAGGTCTGCCGTCTGGCCAATGGGCTGCGGGAGCTTGGCGTCGGCAAGGGCGACCGGGTCGCCATCTACCTGCCGATGGTGATCGAGGGTGCCGTCGCCATGCTCGCCTGCGCCCGCATCGGCGCGGTGCACGTCGTGATGTTCGCCGGCCTCTCGCCGACGAGCATCGCCGACCGGCTCGGCGATTGCGGCGCCAGGCTGGTGATCACCGCCGACGAGGGCCGCCGCGGCGGCAAGCGCATCGCGCTCAAGAACGCCGTCGATACGGCGCTGGCATCGCCCTCGGCCGCCTCGGTCGAGCACGTCGTGATGCTGCGCGTCACCGGTGCCGAAGTGCCGATGCGGCAGCAGCGCGACATCGACTACGCGACGCTGGTCGGCAGGCAGCCCGATATCTGCGAGCCGGAGACCATGGGCGCCGAGGACCCGCTGCTGCTGCTCTATACCTCCGGCAGCACCGGCAAGCCCAAGGGTGTCCTGCACACCACCGCCGGCTACCTGGTCTGGGCGCGCTTCACCCAGGAGGTGGTGTTCGACTACCGGCCGACCGACGTGTTCTGGTGCACCGCCGATATCGGCTGGGTGACGGGCCACAGCTACGTCGTCTATGGGCCGCTCGCCAACGGCGGCACCAGCCTGATCTACGAGGGCACGCCGTCCTGGCCCGCTCCCGGACGCTGGTGGCAGGTCATCGACAAGCACCAGGTGGCGGTCTTCTACACCGCGCCGACCGCGATCCGGTCGCTGATGCGCGAGGATCCGGCCGTCCTGGCCGAGACCTCGCGGGCGTCGCTGCGTATCCTCGGCAGCGTCGGGGAGCCGATCAACCCGGAAGCCTGGCTCTGGTACTACCACGAGGTCGGCGGCGCGCACTGCCCGGTGGTGGACACCTGGTGGCAGACCGAGACCGGCGGCATCATGATCGCCCCGCTTCCCGGCGCGGTGGCGCAGAAGCCCGGCTCGGCCACGCTGGCGCTGCCGGGCGTCTGCCCGGTGCTGGTCGACGAGGCAGGCACCGTGCTCGAAGGCGAGGCGGAAGGCAATCTCTGCATCAGCCGGTCCTGGCCCGGCCAGGCGCGTACCATCTGGAGCGACCACGCGCGCTTCGTGCAGACATACTTCACGACCTATCCCGGCCTGTACTTCTCCGGCGACGGCGCCCGCCGCGATGCCGACGGCTATTTCTGGATCACCGGGCGGGTCGACGACGTGATCAACGTGGCCGGACACCGCATCGGCAGCGCGGAGGTCGAGGGCGCCTTCGATGCGCATGACGACGTCGCGGAGTCCGCCGTCGTCGGCGTGCCGCACGACGTCAAGGGGCAGGCGCTGTTCGCCTTCGTGGTGCTGAAGAGCGACGCGCGGGCGCATGACGGACTGGAAGAGGAACTGGCCCGCCATGTCGGCCACGTCCTCGGCCGCTACGCCGCACCCGAGACGGTCATGATCGTGCCGGACCTGCCCAAGACCCGGTCCGGCAAGATCATGCGCCGGATCCTGCGCAAGATCGCGACCCGGGACACCGCCGATCTCGGCGACACCACCACGCTTGCCGATCCGGCGGTGGTGCAGACGCTCATCACGAGGCTGGAGGAACGGCCGTGAACCTGATCGCTTCGAACGCACGCGACCTCGGACACGGCTTCAATCCGGACGTCATCCACACCACGGTCCCGGCTCGTCTCGACCGGCTGCCCTGGAGCCGCTTCCACATGCTCGTGGTAGTGGCGCTCGGCATCACCTGGATCCTGGACGGGCTCGAGGTCACCATCGTCGGTTCGATCGGGCCGATCCTGCAGGAGCACGGCACGCTCGCCCTGACGCCGAGCAATATCGGCTGCTCGGCCTCGCTCTACGTCATCGGCGCCGTGGTGGGCGCGCTGATCTTCGGCTGGCTCACCGACAAGGTCGGCCGCAAGGCGATCTTCAGCCTCACGCTCGGCATCTATATCCTGGGCGTGCTGCTGTCCGCCTGCTCGTGGAATTTCCTGAGCTTCGCGACCTTCCGCTTCATCACTGGCCTGGGCATCGGCGGCGAGTATTCGGCGATCAACTCGGCGATCGACGAGCTGATCCCGGCCCGGCTGCGAGGACGCGTCGACCTGATCGTCAACGGGTCGTTCTGGGCGGGTGCCGCACTCGGCGCCGGCGGATCGATCTTCCTGCTGGGCGGCCAGTTGATGCCGGTGCAGTTCGGCTGGCGCTTCGGCTTCGCGATCGGCGGCGTCCTCGGGCTCGCCGTCATCTTCATGCGCCGCTGGGTGCCGGAGAGCCCGCGCTGGCTCTGCACGCACGGCAAGCATGTCGAGGGCGAGCGGATCACCGACGAGATCGAGCAGCGCGTCTACCACCATACCGGCGAGCCGCTGGCCCCGTGCCACGAGACCATGGTCGTGCACACGCGGGCGCGGTTCGGCTTCAGGAGCGTGATCAAGTTGATGGTCGGTCCGTATCGGACCCGGAGCATCCTGGCGCTGGTGCTGATGATCAGCCAGGCCTTCCTCTACAATGCGGTGTTCTTCACGTATGGCATGGTGCTGACCCACTACGAGAGTGTGCAGACGCACAAGGTCGGGTTGTTCATCCTGCCGCTGGCGATCAGCAACTTCCTCGGGCCGCTGCTGCTGGGCAGGTTCTTCGACACCGTCGGCCGCCGCAAGATGATCTTCGTCACCTACTCGATCTCGGGTATCCTGATGATCGTGGTGGCGTGGCTGTTCTCGGATGGCGATCTGACGGCACTCACCCAGACCATCGGCTGGGTCGCGATCTTCTTCTTCGCCTCCGCCGCGGCCTCGTCCGCCTACCTGACGGCGAGCGAGGTGTTCCCGCTGGAGACACGGGCATTGGCGATCGCGCTGTTCTACGCGTTCGGCACCATCATCGGTGGCGCCGGTGCGCCCTGGCTGTTCGGCAGGCTGATCGAACTCGGCGGCCGGACCCCGCTCGCACTGGGCTACACCGGCGCCGCGGCGCTCATGCTGGTGGCGGCCGTGGTCGGGCTCAAGATCGGCATCGACGCGGAGGGCAAGTCGCTGGAGAGCATCGCACCACCGCTCTCGTCGGAGTAGACATCGCGGCCACACCCAGACCGCTGGAAACGCGAATGGGCCGTCTGAATTACTTCAGGCGGCCCATTCCATGACGTCAGGCGGCTATGGGATCGCGGCGGCAGGGGGGATCACCCCCGCGCCGACGCGAGCCACATGATCAGACCGTCGAGCCAGGCTTCGGCACGGCGCTGACTGCCTTTCCGGCCGGACCTTCGATCTCGACTTCCTCGCGACGCACGGTGTCATGCACCGTCTCGACATGCTCCTCGACGCCCTTCTGGACGACGACTTCCTCGACCACGTGGGCGGTCTTGGCGACGACGGCCTCTTCGCCGGTCTCCTTCACCACGATCTCGCGCTCATTGAACGCATCCGCACCGACGGTCGCCGCACCGGTCACTGGCCGACGGAACACCGATACCGTCTCGTCGCGCAGCCTGACCTGCTCCTCGACCGGACGCTCCACCGTATAGCGGCGGATGCGCGTGGTGCCGCGGTCCACTGCTCGCTTGCCGACCTGCAGCTGCTCCTCCGAAAGCGCGATCACCTCTTCCGGACCACCGGTCCGCGTGGTGTCCGTCGCCGACGCGACGCGCGGCGCGAAGCCCGACGCCGTGGTGCCGGTCACGCCTGCCGTCGCGGTGGTGCTCGTGGTGCTGGCTGCCGTGGCACCCGCTGTCGCCGCGGTCGTGTCGGTGCCGCTCGTGCTAGTGTGGGCCGCATCGCGCTCTTCGAGATCGATCGGATCGTGGCGCTCCAGCATCGTGTAGACGTGGTCTATGTTGCTGCCGTCGGTGATCACCGTCACCACCGTCTGACCGGACGCGATCGAGCGGTCATAGGCATCATGATGCTCGCTGGTGGTCTCCTGGCCCGTCAACCACGACCAGAAGCCGCCGTGGTGGCCGGTTTCCGCTTCCGCATGCGCCGCTCCGGTTCCGACGTCGGTCTCGTCGCGCGCGTAATGCTTGATCGACGTGGCCGGCACCCCGGCCTCGACCAGGTCCGAAATCGCCGCCTCGGCATTCTGCAGGCTCAAGAATACGGCTACAATCGTCTCACTCGCCATAGTAGTCACCATTCATGTTTGGGTTGCTCTGGGTCGGCGACGGACGTGTCGTCCGTCGCCCTGGTCGCGGCTATGCCCTGGCCCCGAGGCCACGATTGCCGCACGGGACATGGTCCGGCCCGGGTGACGTGGAGCTCGTGTTCCAGGAACAGCCTTCTTTCCGCCACCGGACTTCCTCGATGATCCTGCCGCTGGCAAAACGCTTCGCTCTCGCGCCGGCTTGCGAGCGCTCATCGACGCACTGCTCGCGGTCGGGGACGACCATCGAGCCACCGGCGCATCCATCCCATCCTGTCGGGCACGTCGTATCGATCCGTCTGGCGTGCAAAGGCAGAATGAAGTTCGCCCGGTCAGGCAGCGCTACGGGCCGGTCCTGGTGCAATCGAAATCACCTCTGCGTTCCGGCGTGTTGACCAACAACACAATCATCGCGGATGACCGGCGTTAGTTCCCGTGACGCAACGCCGTATCTCCGGGCTCGCATCGCGCCGGAAACACCCCTCGGGGAGCCGGCCGACAGCCCACGGAGTCCCGCCTGCCACGGCAGGAAGGGCGGCTTCCGGCGCGCGACGCGCTTCGACCGGCCCGGCGACGGCAAACCGTCATTGGCCTGAAGTATCCCGCGATGACATAACGAAACTTGGGAAGAACACGACCGGCCGGCTTGGCAGGGGAACCGCATGGACGCCGACGAACGGATCGATCGCCTTGCCGGGGATGCCGCCTGCCTCGCGTCGACCGGAGCCATCATCGATACGGGCCCGCCGTACCGGTGACCGATGCGGAGGCGGCCATCCGCGCCTGCTTCGCCCGGCAGGCGGCCTGGTGCCATGAACTCGGTTCGCCCCTGACAGGCATGCTGATCGGCGAGATCGGCATCCGGGTCGATCGTTCGACCGGCATCGGGTGTCGCATCCTGGACTGGCCGCAGCAGGGACTGGCCGCTACGCGTGGCTGCCGGGCTGCACGCACTGGTGCGGCGAGGCCATCTGCCGCACCTGGCTCGGCTATATCCGGCGCATTCCCAGGACGCGGACCTGCAGGAAGCGGATGCCCCGGAGCCCAGGGTCGGGATGCTGTGGGCAGCGGTGGCCGCCGCGTTCGAGCAGGCCGGCGACGAGCTGTCGCCCTGGCTGAATTCACCGCCGCAGACCAACGAGGTCGCGCGTTCGGCGATCCTGATGGCCGGCCTGACCGAGATCGCCGCCCGCACCCGTTATCCCCTCGCCCTGCACGAGCTCGGTGCCAGCGCCGGGCTGAACCTTATCCTGGACCGTTACGCCTATGATCTGGGCGGCGCGCGGGTCGGACAGGTGGGCGCGCTGCTTCGCCTGTCGCCGCGTTGGCAGGGGCCTCCGCCGCCGAATGCGCGGGTGATCGTCGCCACGCGGCGCGGCGTGGATCTCGCTCCGCTGGACGTGGCCGAGGACGCCGATCGCGAGCGACTGCTGGCCTACGTGTGGGCGGACCAGGCCGAACGCCGCGCGCGCATCGAGACCGCCATCGGCATCGCCCGGCAGAACCCGCCGAAGCTGGACCGCGCGGAGGCCGCCGACTGGACCGAGCAGAGGTTCCGGGGTCGTTCCGGCATGACCAGCGTGCTGATGCACTCGATCGCCATGCAGTATTTCCCTGCGGCGTCCCGGGAGAGGATCGCCCGGCACATGCAAGATACCGGCGCACGCGCCTCCAACGGCGCGCCGGTCGCCTGGCTCCGCTTCGAGATCGCGGAGGACGAGGCGGCGCGGACGACGCTGACGCTTACCCTGTGGCCGGGTGGCGTCGAGCGGGTGCTGGCGACCGGGAGCGCGCACGGACGCTGGATCGACTGGCGTTGACCCGACTGGGGCGCAGAGGCCCTGCGGCCGAGCGTCGCATCGGACCGCCATCGTCTTCCGGGTCGGGCCAGGCAGGATCGACCCGCATCACGACGGTATCGTCCTGGTGAACACGGCAGCCGGACTACGCCTTCCCCGCGACATGTTGGCGCCGCTGGTCGGGAAGATACCGGGAGCCGACCGGGCGGACCATTCGGCTGCTCTGTCGTTCGAGGTCCAGCCGGAGCAGGGAACTACCCGGCCGACGTCCCTGGACACCACTTCTTAACCTTTCAGACCTAGATCGGAACGACCTAGCAGGGGCGTGACGATGACTGCGCATATCCTATTCGGCGCCGCCAACCAGACGACCCGCATACTCGACCTCTGGGCGACCCAGGCCGGTGCCGCGTCGGGCGCGGTCGATCTAGGCGTCTCCGTCGGCCAGGCCTTCGATCCGGTGCGGATCGGCGTGGTCTCGCTGTTCATCGGCGGCAGCGTGCGCGGCGCGCAGATCTGGAGCACCGACGGGAGTGCCGCCGGCACCGTCGCGTTCCCGCTGTTCGCCGCATCCGGCCAGGCATTGATCGTCACCGCGATGCAGGGCTTCCGCGGCAGGGCGGTGGTCGCCGCCCATGATCCGGCCAGCGGCTCGAGTTCGCTCTGGATCACCGACGGGACCAGGGCCGGCACGACCATGCTCGCCGCCGGCATCGGGGCCAGCGGGTTCCAGGTCGTCGGCAGCACGCTCTATTTCACCGGAGCACCCGATCCGTTCAGCGCCGGCGATCAGCATCTGTTCAGCAGCGACGGCACCGCGGCGGGCACCGCGGCCATCTCCCCAACGGGTGCTACCGTCTCAGCGGATGCGTTCGCGGCACTGGCCGGCGGGCGCGTGCTGTTCGAGAACGACCGCAATGCCGCCGGTGCGTCGGCCGATACGCTCTGGGTGACGAACGGAACCGCCGCCGGCACGATGCCGCTCCGCGTGACCCTCGGTCCGGGCACCGCGGCGAACGACTTCGTCTCTCTCGGCGGCCGGGCATTGTTCAGCTCCGGCACGGGACGCGGCTCGGCGCTGTGGGTGTCGGACGGCACCGCGCCCGGGACACGGCAGATCGTGGTGGCGGGCGGCGCGACGGTGCTGGCCGCCGTCGGCAGTCTCACCCTGCTCGGCGACCACGTCCTGTTCGCCGCGTCGGATGCGAGCGGCCGCACCGGTCTCTGGAGCAGCGACGGCACCGACGCCGGCACGCACCTGCTGGGCGCCTACGCGGCGCTGGGTTCCCTGACCGCCTTCGACGGCAAGGTCGCCTTCGCCGCCCTCGACGCCCGCAACCAGCGGGCGCTATGGGTCACCGACGGCACCGCTTCCGGCACCACCGAGATCTCGGCGTTCGGGGCATCCGCGGGCGGTCTGGATCCGCAGAACCTGTTCGCCTATTTCGACCGCATCGGCTTCACCGGTGCCGACGCGCTGGGCCATGACGGCCTGTGGCTGAGCGACGGCACCGGCGGCGGCACCACCGAGGTCGCCACTCCGGACGCCGTGACCATGACGACCGCCGTCACCGCGCTCGCGGGCAGCGGCAACGTGGTGTTCCTCGACGACGTGCCGCGGCCGTATCGGGCGATCGACGGCGACACCATCCATGGCGGCGCCGGCCAGGGCGTGGTGATCGACCCGTCCGGCGCGGTCCTGGTCGGCGGCGGCGCCGGGTCGCTGCTGTTCGTCGGCGGCACCGGGTTCAGCACCGTGACCGGCGGCACCGGACCGGTGACCGTGTTCGGCGGCAGCGGCGGCGGGATCTATGCCGGCGGCGCCGCTGGCGGCAGCGTGCTCATCGCCGGCGGCGGCGACCGGCTGTTCGGCGCGTCCTCCGGCCAGACCAGCCTTATCGCGGCGCACGGGCGCGAGACCCTGGTCGGCGGCGGCGGCGGCACCGTCTTCCAGGCGGGCGCCGAGAGCGGTGCCGTGATCTTCACCGGCAGCAGCGGGACATTGCGGATGGACGCCCGCAACGGCGAGGCGGTCTTCACCGGCAGTGGCGCCGCCGCCATCACCGGCAGCAGCCACGGGGCAGATTCCATCATCGGCGGCAGCGGCGCGCTTTCGGTCGCGGCACAGGGGGCCAACATGATCCTGGTAGGCGGCAGCGGCGCCGCGGCCATCGCCGCCGGCACCGGCTACACCCTGATCTTCCAGGGCGGCGGCACGATGAACGTCAACGGCAGCAGCGGTCCGCTGCAGGTCGTCGCCGGGAACGGGTCCGCCGGCATCGCCGTCGGCGGCGGCGGCATCGTGCTTGACATCGTCAAGGGCGCTGCGGGCGGCACCGACATCATCGGCGGCTTCGATCCGCGGACCGACCGCATCGACCTGTTCGGCTTCGCCTGGGGCGACATGCACACGCACGTGCAGGACGGCAGCGTGACGATCAGCATGTCCGACGGCCCATCGTCAAGCTGCTCGGCATCACCGACCCCGGGCACGCGGTCGTGCTGATCTAGCGCCGACCCGATCGTCTAGTTCCCGGAATGATTTCAAACCATCGGTCGCTGATCTAGGGTGGGGCCTCATGCAGACCCGGCCAGCATCATGATCGGCGACAAGCGCCTGCTACGGACCACGCCTGCGTTCCGGCCGTTCGCCAAGCTGGCCCGGATCAACTGGCTCTACGTGCTGCTGATCTGTCTCCTGGGCGGCGTCGGCTACGGCGCGCTGTATTCGGCCGCAGGCGGCGCCGCCCACCCCTACGCCCTGCCGCAGACCGTGCGCTTCGGCTTCGGGCTGGTGATGATGCTGTGCCTGGCCATGGTCAGCCCGCGTGTGCTGATCAGGCTTGCCTGGCCGCTCTACGCGGGGTCGCTGCTGCTGCTGGCGGCGGTGCTGCGCATGGGTCACGTCGGCAAGGGTGCGGAACGCTGGATCGTCATCGCGGGCATGCAGATGCAGCCCTCCGAGCTGGCCAAGATCACCCTGGTGATGGGGCTCGCGGCCTGGTTCCACCACCTGCGCTGGGAACGCATCGGCAACCCGCTGCTCCTGGTGCCGCCGGCGCTCATGGTGCTGGCGCCGGTGGCGCTCGTGCTGCGCGAGCCCAACCTGGGCACCGCCGTGATCACCGGCGTGGTGGGCGCGAGCATGTTCGCCGCCGCCGGCATGCGGCTGTGGCAGATCGTGCTGCTGGCCGCACCGCTGCCGTTGCTGGGCCGGATCGTTTATGCCCACCTGCACGACTACCAGAAGGCACGCATCATCACGTTCCTGCATCCGCAGAACGACAAGCTCGGCGCCGGCTACAACATCATCCAGTCGAAGATCGCGCTGGGCTCCGGGGGCGTCTGGGGGCAGGGCTACCTGCACGGCACGCAGGGGCAGTTCGACTTCCTGCCCGAGAAGCAGACCGACTTCATCTTCACCACCATCGCCGAGGAGTTCGGCCTCGTCGGCGGCATCTCGGTGATGGCGCTGCTGCTGCTGCTCGTCCTCGGCGGCATGCTGATGGCGCTGCGGGCGCGCAACCAGTTCAGCCGCCTGCTGGCATTCGGCATCTCGATGAATTTTTTCCTATATTGTGCCGTCAACCTTTCGATGGTGATGGGCGCGATCCCGGTCGGCGGCGTGCCGTTGCCGCTGGTGTCGTATGGCAGTTCCGCGATGCTGACGGTAATGTTCGGCTTCGGCCTGTTGCTCTCGGTGTACGTGCATCGTGACCTGCGCTTCGACGGGCAGGACCGCGATCGCGTCTAGAGCATGATCACTTCGATCATGCTCTGCTTGACTGAGGAAAGAGCGGCTTTATCAGCTGCCTGGGATCGCGAAGCGACTCCAGTCAGACTGACGCTGCTCTAGGACATGATGATCGTCGTGTCGTCGGAACCATGGCGGCAATAGCCCCGCCGAGCCCCGCCACCCTGCGTGCCTACAGGATGAGCCGCTACGGCGCAGGCGGCGTGGTGGCGCATGTCGGGTCGCCTGCCGAAGGACTGCGACCGGATCAGGCACGTATGAAACTGGTGTTTCTCGGCGCCTGCAATCCCGGCGGCCGCCGGCGTTCGGATGGCTGGAACGACCGCATGATGCAGCGAATGCGATCTGTCCTGCACCGTGTTCAATTCATCGAGGCGACCGGCTCGCTCAGCCGATGGTCCGAGATCATGCTGATGGCATCTATGGATCCGCGCCGGGCCGCGGTCGTCGCGCGTCGCTTCCGGCAGAACGCGATCGTCGTGGTATCAGGAAGAAATACCCAGCTAATTGTTTTGAAATCAGCATAATTATACTTCGATTTGTCTCGTATGCGGACGACATTAATGGCTTGTGTCATCTTGTTCAGCATGTTCTAGTCCGCGCACTACCAAGATACCCTCTGTTACACAGAGGTTGATGACGCGAGGCGCATGTTCTCAATGGGGGAATCGTGCGCCCATAACGACTTTCACGAAATTCATAGGGCGGGTCACCGTAATTCGCTACAGGAGCAGAATGTCTTGGGTCTGGATCTGAACAATTTCAAAACTGTCTTCGACGATAACTTCGGGAACGATCAATCCCTCAACTGGAGCCTTTGGGGAGCCAGATGGGGCAATTCCGACCAGTCCAGCTTCGGCAACGGGGCGCTCACCCTGACCAGCAGCGCGTGGGAAGGCTGGAAACCGGTCGGCTTCCTGCAGCAGCCGAGCGGCAAGAGTGCCGGTGAGGGCTACGGGCTGTTCCAGTTCACCGGCTACGCCAATGCCGGCCAGGGAACCGGGATCTCCTTCGAGTTGTGGCGTGCCGACAACGTCTGGCTAGACCCCTCGAAGCCGAACGTGGCAACGGAGATGGATCTTCTCGAAACCCAGGGCGGGCGGGCGTTCTCCACCGTCCACTGGTATGACTCCAGCTGGGGCAACAACGACGGGCAGCAGTCCCACACTCTCAACATCGACGTGAGCAAGAGCCACACCTATGCGCTGGACTGGGAGCGTGGCAGCCTCACCTATTACATCGACGGCCAGGAGATCTATCAGGACACCACCCATGCTCCGCTCGATGCCGCCGATGGAGGCAGCAACGAGGTGATGGGTGCGCAGGTCGTCAATGCGCAGTACGGCCCCACCACTCCCAGCGTGCAGCTGCACATCACCGACATGAGCTACAGCACGGCGGTCTCCGGCGGTACGTCCACGCCGACACCGACGCCGACCGGCAGCACCCAGATCGGCGCTTCCGCTTCCGGTCCGCTGGCGTTCCAGGTCGAGCAGAGCAGCAGCAACGCCTTCTCCATCAACGTGCAGAAGGAGGTCGGCGCGACCGCCACGATGAGGGAGTTCATCGACGACCACTATGTCGGCACGGTGGTCGACAACTTCAAAGACGGCAGCGTATCCGGGATCGCGATCAGCACCCTTGCGGCGGGATCGCACAACATCACGCTGACCCTGGACGGCAACAGCAACTATGCCACCGCCAACTTCACCGTGGCGGCGTCGCAGTCCAACAGCACCGCGAGCACACCGGTGTTCATCTCGGGCAACCACGTGGCCACGACGCTGGTGTCCGGCCAGACGCTGAACGACACCGGCGTGCAGAGCACGTTGACGTTGCCGGCCGCGGGCGGTGTCACGTTGAACGGCAACACCGTCAACAACGACGACACCTTCGACCTGCGCACGGCGATGGCCACGACCAACTGGGACGGCAAGAGCGCCGACCTGGGCGCCTACCTCACCAGCACCACCACCAACGGCGGCAAGGACATGCAGGTGCTGCTGCATCCGCAAGGCGGCTCGGCCTCCTCGCTGCTGGCGACGGTGTCCTCGGTCGGCCAGGATGCCGGCGCGTTCCTGCGTTTCGAGCAGCACGCGCTGTTGCGCTAGAGCGTGATCACTCTAATCATGCTCTGCTGGACCGAGGAAAGAGCAGCTTTATCAGTTGCCTGGGATCGCGAAGCGATTCCAGTCAGACTGACGCTGCGCTAGAGCAAGGCGATCCCGGCAGGCATCGGTTCACGCCGGGATCGCGAAGCTGCGGGTCCGGGTATCCGGCGCATGGTCACCCGAGGTGATCATGCGCCGGAAACTCGCCCGTCGCTCAGCGCCCGGTGGGTTGGCCCGGGTCCGCATCCTTGTGCAGCACCAGGAGCGCACGGCGCAGCCTGGCGATGCCGCCGCGTATGTGACCCCCGTTGCAGAGCCCGTCGCCCTCCACCTTCAGATCCCTGACCTCACGGGGCAGGGCGCCGTGGGCTTCGATGGCGCCGGACAGGGTGTGGCAGTAGGCGCTGCTGTCGCTGGTCACGATCATGGCGGCATCGGGCGCGTTGCCGTTCGCAGCACCGTTGGTGAGGCCATCCGGGGCGGCGAGTACGGCGGTGCCGCACGCGAGCGTGGTCAGGACCAGGGATGCGCCCAGCAGCATCGGGCGGCGAGGCACCGGACGGCCCTTTGGCAGGATGGATATCACGCGTCGGAAGATACGCGCGGCGCCTTCGCCAGATCATGATCCGCAGATGAATCCGCATCCATGACTGCCGCCGCGCGGCCCCTCCCGGAGAGGCGGTTCCCGAGCCCGAGGGTCAGCGTCGCGCGCAGGCCGGGTTCCGCATTCTCCAGCGCCAGGCTGCCGCCATGCAGGTGGGCGACGGCCTGGACCAGCGACAGGCCGAGACCGGACCCCGGCGTGTTGCGCGCCGCCTCCGCCCGGAAGAAGCGCTCGGAGGCGCGCAGCCGGTCGGCCTGCGCCATGCCGATGCCCTGGTCCGAGACCTCCAGCCGCACCTGCCGGCCGACGACCACGGCCCGCAGGGCAACGGTCCCGCTCGGGTTGGAGAACTTGATCGCGTTGTCGAGCAGGTTGGCCACGGCCTGCTGGATCAACGAGCGGTCGCCCCACAGCCGCACCTGCTGCGGCACATGCAGCTCCAGGCGCAGCCCATGCTCCTCGGCCAGCGCCGTGTAGAGTTCGGCGAGGTCGGTCAGCAGCGGCGCCAGGTCGATCTCGGCGAAGGCGGAGCGGCGTGAGCCGGCCTCGATCTCCGAGATCCGCAGCAGCGCCTCGAACACCATGGTGATGTCGTCCAGGTCGACCACCGCGCGCTCGACGGCGGCGCGCAGCTCGTCGTTGCCGGAGGCGTGCAGGGCGGCATCCTCCAGCCGCGTCCTCGCGCGGGTGATGGGGGTGCGCAGGTCGTGCGCGATCGCGTTGCTGACCTGCTTCACCCCGTCCATCAGGCGCGCGATGCGGTCGAGCATGGCGTTGATGGTCTGCGCGACGCGGTCGAACTCGTCGCCGCTGCCCGAACGCGGCACCCGTCGCGTCAGGTCGCCGGCGGAGATCGCCGCGGTCGTGCGCGCGATATCGCGCACCATGCGCCGGAACAGCCCGCGCAGCAGGAACCCGCCGCTGGCGCCCAGCACCGCCACCATCAGCAGCGCCCACAGCATGGTGTCGGTCAGCAGGCGCTTGAGCACCATGCGGGCGCGCACGTCGCGTCCCACCAGCAGGCGGAAGCCGCCCGGCAGGGAGAAGGCGTGCACCTCGGCGATGCCCTTGGTGCCGGCACGCGCGATCGGAAGCTGGTACCACGCATCCGAGCGCGTCACGTCGGCCGGCCAGGTGCGCAGGTTGCCGGCGACGCGGGTGTTGGACTGGTCCACCATCAGGTAGATCGCGTCGTCGTCGACATTCTGTTCCAGCCGGTCCCGGATGATCAGCGCGAGGGCCGGCAGCCCGCCTTCCTGCCAGTGTTCCGACAGCGCCTGCGCATCGGCCTTGATCGCCGCCTCGACCTGGCGCTCCAGCAGTCCGATCGTCGCCCACCAGATGAAGGACAGGAAGATGGCGGCACTGATCGTGAACAGCACCGCATGCACGACCGCTAGCCTCAGGCTGGCGGAGCGCATCGCCCGGCCCGCGATCATGGCCGCACGGACCCTGGTCGGCGATGGATCATTCCGGGCGCAGCATGTATCCGGCGTTGCGGATGGTATGGATCAGCGCGCTCGGGAAGGGCTTGTCGATCTTGTGGCGCAGCCGCGAGACATGCACGTCGATCACGTTGGTCTGCGGGTCGAAGTGATAGTCCCAGACCCCTTCGAGGAGCATGGTGCGCGTCACCACCTGGCCGGCGTGGCGCATCAGATATTCCAGCAGGCGGAACTCGCGCGGCTGCAGGTCGATCTTCTGGCCGCCGCGCTTCACCGCGCGCGACAGCAGGTCCATCTCCAGGTCCGAGACCGTCAGCTTGGTCTGCGGTCCGCCCTCGCCGCGTCCGCGTCGGCAGAGCGCCTCGACGCGGGCGAGTAGCTCGGCGAAGGCGAACGGCTTGGTCAGGTAGTCGTCGCCGCCGGCCTTCAGCCCCGCGACCCGCTCGTCGACATGGGCCAGCGCCGAGAGCAGCAGCACGGGGGTGGCGTTGTTCTGCGAGCGCAGGGTCTCGAGCAGCCGCAGCCCGTCGATGCCTCCCGGCAGCATCCGGTCCAGGATGATGCAGTCGAAGGTCTCGCTGACCGCAAGGAACAGCCCCTCCTTGCCGGTGTCCGCCTGCTCGACGACGTGGCCGGCTTCCTTCAGCCCCTTGGCGACGAACCCACGCACCGTTGAATCGTCCTCGACCAGCAGGATGCGCACGGCATGATCCCCCTCGCGTTTCCCGACGTTGTCCTCGCCCGGGGGCCATAGGGCAAGCCCGCTCGGAGCAATTCCCCGGGCAATCCCCTAGAGCAGCGTCAGTCTGACTGGAATCGCTTCGCGATCCCAGGCAGCTGATAAAGCTGCTCTTTCCTCAGTCAAGCAGAGCATGATCGAAGTGATCTTGCTCTAGCAGCCTGTCGGACTTAACGCG
>JAABUX010005524.1_pt1 | contig 15488 bp, 14 predicted proteins | sample 5561851 | NCBI WGS metagenome assembly JAABUX01 (sample SAMN10711883, study PRJNA513361) | rock metagenome | isolation source: Antarctica rocks | place: Antarctica: Victoria Land, Richard Nunatak red sandstone | collected 2016-01-03 | reverse complement strand
GTTGGTTTCAGGTTGGTAAGGCAAGGATACCGCTTCAACGGGCTTGGGCGGGTCCACGGGCTTCGGGGCTTCCACCTTGGGCGGGTCGGCGGGTTGCTGGGGGCGGGCGAGGGTCCAGGTTGGCAGGGACAGGGCGAGGAGGGCCAAGGCGAGCAGGGCGGGGCGTCGGCTGGGGGGACGGATCGGATCTTGGAGGATCATCAGGAGCCTCGATTCCAGGGTTTTGGCGGCCCAGGGGGCGCCGATGCCCAACGCGGGCAAAGGGGGAGCGGCGGCTCGGGCTTGGTGCTCGGAGACGTTGACCAGGGCTTCGGCGTAGGCGAAGCGGGACGACGGGTAGGCCCGGACGACCCGGGCGTCGCAGGCGGCTTCGGCGGCGGCGCGGAGGCGGCGGCGGGCGAGGCGGAACACGGGGTTCCACCACCAGATCAGGCCCGCCAGGAGTTCGAGCCGGACCACCCAATGGTCGAGGCGGACCAGGTGCGCCAGTTCGTGGGCGAGGATGCCGATCCTGGCGTCGAGCGTCATCCGCCCGAGCGAGTCGGGCAAGATCAGCCGAGGCGTCCCCAGGCACCAGAGCAGGGGGCTGCCGCATTGGGGGACGATCAGGACGCGAGGAGGGCGGACGCCGAGCCGACCGGCGACGCTCGCCACCTCATCGACGAGCCAGCCTGGAGCAGGGACCGCCTTGCTCAAGGTCCGCCGGAACCGGGCGATCCGGACCGCCCCTTGGATGAGGACAATGATCGTCCCGACCAGCCAGCAACCGAGGATCAGCGAAGCCCAGTCGAACGGGGGGCTGATCGGTATCGGTGGCCTCGGGGCGACTTCGGGGAAGACATCTCGGTCAGGCTGTCGTTCCACCGGCTCGGGATCGGGCTGGGGAGCTTCGGCGGCGCCCGGAAGCTCGGGGGCGTCGCCCTCGAAGAGGTCCGTCGGTGGTTCAACCCGCGTCGAGGCCGGAGGGGGGGCGGCTTCGGCCTCGACGCTCGGGGGGACCGGCGGCAGCGGCCTAGGCTGGGCGGTCATGGCCGGGGGCGACGGGTCGGGACGAGGATCATCCCACCGCAACGGCCAGGCGATGACCGGCGGGATCAGGAACTTCAGGACGACCACCAGCCAGAGCGCGTGGCGAGCCTCCGCCGCGACTCGTCCCCACCGACAAAGCAGGCTCGCCAGCGCCGCCAAGGCCGCCGCGACCAAGGTTGTCTCCGCGAACCACCCGAGCATGGCGCCGGTCTCCTTTGTGTTCGGTCCCGATCATGTCAAGATTGGGGTTTGTCCGCCCGGTGCTGGTCGAGCAAGGCCCGGAACCGCGCGATCTCGTCGTCGGAGAACCGATTCGCCTCGACCAAGGTCAGGACCAAGGGGGTCGGCTCCCCCTCGCAAAGCTGGTCGGCCAGGTCGCGGAGCCGGTCGCGCAAGAGGTCGTCGCGGGTCGAGCTGGCCTCATAGACCAAGGCCCCGCCCCGGGATTCGCTGGCGACGTGCCCCTTGTCCCGGAGCCGATTCAACAGGGTTTGCACCGTCGTGTAAGCCCGGCGGACCCCCCGAGACCGGAGCGCCTCGTCGACCCCTCGGACCGTCTTCGGCCCCTCGCCCCACAACGTCTTCAACACCTCAAGCTCGCCGTCGCTCGGCGGCAATCGCTCGTCCATCGGTCAAGTCCTCCTGGTGGTCCTACACCATGTCGTACTACGCGACGTAGGACCACGTCAAGGGGCGACCGGAAATTCCGAGTTTGGGCGTGTATACTTGATCTCGGGCGACGCCCAATCGCCCTTGGATCGCACACCTTTGACGAGCATCACCCGGGATCGAGTCGACCATGCCGCTTGACGATCATTCCCCCGCCGTTTCCGACCTTGACCGCGTCATCCTGGGAGATTGCGTCGAGGGGCTTCGAGGCTTGGGCGCCGGCACGGTCGACCTGGCGTTCGCCGACCCCCCGTTCAACATCGGCTACCAGTACGACATCTACGACGACCGCAAGGCCGCCGACGACTACCTCGACTGGACCCGGGCCTGGACCCGGGAAGTGGCGCGGGTGCTCAAGCCGACCGGGTCATTCTGGCTCGCCATCGGCGACGAGTTCGCCGCCGAACTCAAGGTGCTCGTCCACCGCGAGCTTGGCCTTTCGCCGCGAAGCTGGGTGATCTGGTACTACACCTTCGGCGTCAACTGCTCGAAGAAGTTCAACCGAAGCCACGCCCACCTGCTCTACTTCGTCAAGGACCCGAAGCGGTTCATCTTCAACGTCGACCCGATCAAGGTCCCCTCGGCGCGTCAACTGGTTTACGCCGACCGGAGGGCGAACCCCTCGGGCCGACTCCCCGACGACACCTGGATCTTACGCCCCCAAAACGTCCCGGGCGGCTTCCCGCAAGCGGATGACACTTGGCATATGCCCCGGGTCTGCGGGACGTTCAAAGAACGTGCTGGCTGGCACGGCTGCCAGATGCCCGAACAGGTCCTCGGCCGGATCATCCGGGCCAGCTCGAACCCCGGCGACCTCGTCCTCGACCCATTCGCCGGGAGCGGGACGACATTGGCCGTCGCCCGGAAGCTCGGGAGGAGAGCCTTGGGCTTCGAGCTTTCCCCCGAATACGCCTCTCGGGCGCAAGCCCGCCTCGAAGCCGCGCAGCCCGGCCAGGCGCTCGAAGGCGGCGAGGAACCCAAGGTGTCTGGGACGGTGCCCCGGGCCAGGAAGACCCGGGCGGTGGTCGCGCCTTGAGGCTTTGATCGGCAACCGGGGACCGACACCCACGCTTCGCGGTGAGCCGGCCCCCGGTTCGCTCGACCATTTCAGTTTGTCTTGGTCGAGCCGGCACTTCGGCGGGCGAGGTCGGCTTTGTGTTCTCGGAAGATCGTCAGGGCTTCGTCGAACTCCCCGGCGCTCCAGAGGGATTCGATCGCCCGGTGGAAGACCAGGCTCAGGCGGCTGGCGCGTCGCCTGGCTCGCTCGGAGATCTGGACGGAGGCAAGTTCGGGCAAGCCTCGGTCGTTGGTTCGGCCTCGGCGGGCGACACCTTCGGCCACCGATCGGCGGCGGGCGACCCGCCTCGCTTCGACGGCCAGGGCGGTTTTCCGGCTGAACGGCTCGGACGACGACCGCGAGCTGGGGCGGGCGGCAATCGCGACGTTGGGGAGCATCAATTCCGTCCTTTCGCGTCGGATCAGAACATTTTCAAATTGGGAACAAAGGGGGAACCCCTCGAATGAAGTGACGGATCAAGGGGCGTTTGACCGTGCAGGGGGGCCGGTCACCTTAAACGTAGCAGCCATGATGCCGCCCGGCCAAAATATTTCGAGGGAGACCCAAGGGGTCGAGCCGGACCCGCCGATCAAGCAAACCTGACCGGCGATTTCTTCGGGAAATCCTCGACTTTTCGGCCCGAAAGAAACCTTCGGGAAGATGCCCAAGGGTCGGCCAACCGCTCCGAAATCCGAGTCGGATGATGGCAACAATCACAAACTTGACCAAATCGCCCGGCGAGAACTTCATCGGAGCGGTTTCGAATCGCGGGTCGTCGAAGCCTGACGGCCCATCCCCATCGAGGCGTGCGGACCGGACCGGCCCAAGGGCGAGGCGGGGATCGCCTGGTCGTTGATCAGCGATCCCTTCCGGCGAAGCGAGGCCCAAGCCCGACGGATCGGGGAGTCGACCAGCGGGTCGACCGCCAGCCACCAGGCGAGCGCCGCGAACAGGGCGGCGGCGGCGAAGAACGAGTTGCCATAGCCCGCCGCGACCCTCGAAGACACGACCGATAGGCCGAGCAGGCCGAGCGAAGCGGCCACCGAGCCGAACATGATCCGCCGCTCGGTCGACCGAGGGGGGGCCTCGCCGCCGAGGTAGAGCGCCACGGTCAAGGGGTACAACAGCCAGACATAAAAGTAATTGAACGAGAGCGGCGAGAACACCAGGATCAGGAGGATCAAGAGCGCCCCTTCGATCGCCGCGACCGGGCCGGTCGGGGGGGCTTTCCAGGGCATCAGGGCCACAAACAGGCCGCCCAAGAGCAGGGCCATCCCGAGGATGACTTTGTTCACGGTGGAGAATGACAGGGACGCGACGTTCACCTTCCAGCCGTCGCGGGCCTCGCCGTCGGCGGGGATGTCGCGGAGCAGGCGGTTGGCCAGGGCCATGAGCGACTGGTTCTTGAAGCCGAACCCGCGCTCGGGGCGCTGGGCGATGCTCCCCGAGTCGTAGCGGAGGACCATCCCCATCGTCCAGGTCCCCGCGTCGTCGTAGGCACCCGAGGTTCCCCGGAACGGCATCGGCAAGACGACCACCGCCAGGGTCAAGACCACCACCATCGCCGCCGTGGCCTTCCAGAACCGGCGGTAAATCAGGTAGCCGATCGCCAGGAACGGGAACGCCTTGACCGCCGCCGCCAGCGCGACCAGGCTCCCCGCCAAGGCCGGCCGCCTCGTCCCCAGGCAAGCGAACGCCCCGAGCATGCAGGCCAACAATCCCAGGTTCGGCTGGCCGAGCAGGTAGACGTCGTGGATGTAGGCCGCCACCCCGAGCGAGGGGACGATGTAGACCAAAGGGCGGTGGCGGCTGATCCGGCCCGAAACCAAGGTCAGCGACAAGAAGATGCTCGCCACCCAGGCCACCGAGTTGAGCGCGAGCAACGTCAGCAAGAACCCGAACGACCCGAGCCGGCTGAGGATCGCCAACATCGCCGACGCCGAAGGCGGGTACATGAACGGGAAGACCCGGCCATCCTTGGGGTAGATCGGCAACCCCTGCGCCACGGCCCGACCGGTGTAGTACCAGAGGACATAATCCTTGTTGAGCCGGCCGATCTGGTCGTTGACGATCGGGGCGACCCAGAACGCGATCATCGTCGCCGCCAGGGCGAACAAGAGCCAGGTGTGCCGGATCGCCCACCGAGCCGAGTCGCCTTGACCTCTAGCTCCGTGGGTGCTCAGTTTTTCCTCGATTTCGCCGGTGCCCATGTTGCCGCGTCCCGCGTTCGCCATGAAAAGGGGCTCCTCCCCTCCACCTTCGAACCCCAAGGCCGGTTGGCGACACGGTCCCGCGAAATCCCTTGGGCTTGCGTCGAGGCTCGGGGACTCGGTACCACAGAGGAGGGGCGGCCGAGCGGTTCGGCGCGTCCTCGACCGACCCGCCCCCTGGACCGGCCCTATGCCCCCCTCGACGCCCAGGCCGTCCCCGTCGGGCCGTCGACGAAGGGCTCGCCCCAACCCAGAGCCGGAGCCGACGCCTCGCCTCGCCCGGTCGAACCGGCTTGCGCTGGCGGGCGCGGTCGGGCTCCTGGCGGTCGGGCTGGGGCTGGGGACCTGGATCTCGATCCAAGCCTGGAACCGCGACCGCCCGGCCCGAATCCTCGACGAAGCCAGGGCCGCGACGCAAGCGAGCGACTGGCCCCGGGCGTTCCGGGCCTTCCACGCCTGGAATGCGACCGAAGGGCGGACGCCGGCAACCTTGATGGCCGAAGCCGGGTCGGCGCAGACCTTGAACCGAGGTCGAGACGCCGAGCTTGCCGCCGAGCAAGCCACCCGGCTCGACCCGGCCTCGGCCGATGCCTGGACCACCCGGCTCAACCGGCTCCGCGTCCTCGACCGGTCCGCCGAAGCGATGGAGCTGGGGCTTTCGGCCCTCTCGGGGCTGCGGACCCCCGGCGCGAGGCGGGCGGTCCTGACCGCGACGACCCTGGCGACCCTGGCCGAAGTCCCCGACGCCGAGGCCCGAGGCCAGCTCGACGCTTGGATCGCCGCCGACCCCGACGACGTCGACGCCCAGGCCGCCCGGATCGCCCGGATCGCCGCCAACCCCCACCCCGGCGACCCCGACCGCGCCAGTCGGATCGTCGAGCTTGGGCGGATCGTCGACCGGAACCCGAACCACGTCGCCGCCCGAGAAGCCCTCACCGTCGCCCTGGCCGACGCGGGCGAGGTCGACCGAGGGCGGATCGTCCTGAAAGGATGGCCGAAAGGGCGACCCATCGACACATACAGCAGTGAAGGTCCGGTTTATGATCGAGACCACCAGTTCGAGCGGCTCCAGGCCCGATGGGACCTGGAATACGACCACCAACCGGCTCGGGCCGCCGAAGGGTTCCGCCGGGCCTTGACCAAGCTCCCCCACGACTGGAAGTTGCACTACGGCCTGGCCCGATCCTGCAAGATCCTCGGGCGAACCGACGACGCCAGGACCGAGGCCCTGGCCGTGTCCCGCCTCCGGGAGCGGCTCGAACCGACCGCCCTCGGCCTCCGGTTGACGACCGACTTCGCCCGGATCGACCGAGGCCCCGATCCCGAAGCCGCCGGGGCGATGCACGACCTGTCCAGGCTCTGCGGGAGCGTCGGCCTGGCCAGGTTGGCCGAGGCTTGGTGGGAGGCGTCGGGGTTGGGGTTGAATTCAAGTGCTCATGATTCAACATCGGAACCAATTCGATTTCCCAAACGGTCCGATCGACGGTACTGATGAAGCCGCCATCCAACACCGAGGCCCCGCCATGACGCCCGACGAGCCGGTGCCGCCAATCACCGAAACGAAACCAATCCCCAAACCTCGTCGCCGCCGGTGGTCGATCAGCCTCCGGGGGTTGATGCTCCTGGTCCTGATCGTCGGCGGTCTGATCGGCTGGGAGGTCAACCGGGTGGCCCGAATCCGCAAGGCCGTGGCGGTCTTGGAGCGTGTGCCGAAAGCCCCGCCCGCCGATCCCGACCCGAACGACCTTCCCCGCCCCCTGCCCCCGATGGGGTTTGACTCCCCGAGCGCGGTTCAAGTCATCTTCGGCGACGAATCCGCGAACGGAAACTGGCTCGGCGTCCCTCGCTCCGCATGGCTGCCCGACTGGTTGCAGTGGGCCGTGGGCGAAGACCACTTCCGGCATGTGACCGCCCTGATGTTTTCCCGACGCCCCACGCCGGAGGATTGGGACGCGATCGAAACGTTGGGGACGGTCCAAGGCTTGGACTTTTCCGAAGTCGACTTGGCGGATGACGACCTCTCGCGGTTGCCGATTTGTTGGGATTTGCGGGGACTTTCGTTGTTCGACACGAAGATCACCGACAAGGCGCTGGCGGGTGTCGCCGGGTTGCGAAACCTCCGGTCGCTCGATCTCCGCTTGACAAAAGTTTCCGACGCCGGCTTGGCTCCGTTGGCGAACCTGACGCAACTGATGGAGTTGCAATTGAGTTTTGGGGCCGGGACCGACTCCGGGCTGTTTCACCTCCAAGGGTTGAAAAACCTCCGAAAACTCGATGTCGACGGTTCCAATAATGAGGTGTCCGACCTGGGCTTGAGCTACCTCCGGGGGATGACCCAGCTCGAAGAATTGAGTTTCAACGCTCGCCACGTCACCGACAAGGGGATCGCCGTCCTGGTCGAATTGCCTCGGTTGGAAAGCTTGGAAATCGATCCGGCTTTCCCCAAAGTGGCCGAGGCGATCTCGCTTTCCAGAGCGGGAGTCGAGCTGCTCGGCCGGTTCGGCCACCTCGAAACGCTCCACTTGACCGCCCTGATGGCGGTGGACGACACCTGGTTGGAGTCGATCGGGCGATTGACGCGACTGCGCCACCTTGTTATCGGTGGCGACAAGATCACCGACGCCGGATTGACCCATTTGAGTGCGTTGACCAACCTCGAAGAATTGAGGATTTCCAGCCCGAAGGTGACCGACGCCGGACTCAAACACCTTCACCCCTTGACCCGACTGATGAATTTGAGTTTCTACGCCCGGATTGGCGACGACGGGATCGCTTCGATCCGGACGGCCCTCCCCGCGCTCAAACGGGTGAATAATGCCCGGTGGCCCAACGACGGCGACCCGATGGTCTTGGCACCGATGCCGATGCCTCCAACACCCGTCCGGGTGCTTCGAGCACCTGGGCGAGTGGCTCCCGCGCCTTGAACGGTCGTGTCGAGGTTTGAGCGATTTTGACACGATCAAGGCCCGCCGGGGGTGGCGTCGGCGGGTTCGAGGACGACGTCGTCGATCCAGGCTTCGCCGATGTCGCAGGGGGTGATCTTGAAGTCGATGGCCAGGGTGGTGGCTTCGGGTTCGGTCCGGATAATCTTGTCGAAACGAACCCAACGGCCGACGGTGGGCAGGTGGAGGTCGGCGCCCCCGTCGCTGAGGACCTTCCACGACTCGGGGCTTTCGCGGTACTGGGTGATCTTGGCGTGCAGCTCCCCCTCGGTCCCTGGGGCGACCCGGTACCAGAACCGGACCCTCATCCGCGTCGAGTAGCGGACCTTCCGCTCGGGGAACCGGAAGTAGTTGGCGCCCGGCATGTCGGCGTCGAGGTGGAGGCTGTCGGGGCCGGTCACGAAGCATCGGGCGTCTTTGCGGTCGTCGGGCGGCTCGGGCCAGGTCCCCTTTGGCTGCGCGAGGTATTGCTCGCGGTCGAGGGGGAGGGCGTCGCGGAACGTGGTCGAGCCGAGGCGGAGTTCGAGGTCCCGGCGGCCGAGGAGCGGGTCGTAATCGCCGTGGATGGTATGCAGGTGCTCGAACCGAATCCGGACGCGGACGAGTTCCCCCGGCTCGACCGTGACCGTGACGAGCGCCGAGGGCTGGTTGCGGGCGGTCGGGCCGGTCGTCCCGAACGAACCCAAGGCCGGGTTGGCGGGGGCGGGAGAGGGCGTGGGCGTCCCCGAGCCGACCCAGAGGGCGACCCGTTCGCGGCACCGCTTGAGTTCCTCGGGCGAGGCGATCACCTCGGCGAACGCGGCGGAGGCGGATTGGCCGTCGATCGAGCACCGCGCGAGCCTGGGATTGGCGTGCGCGGCGATCCGGGAGTTCGACAACCACCCTTCCACCCGGGCGCCCACGTCTTTGGGGCGGAGGGGGATCGCCTCGGCGCCGGTGTTCTTGAAAGCGTAGTCGACCTGCCAATCGCCCTGATCCTGGGCCAGGACCCGGTGGACCAGGACCAACCGACCCGCGGCGACCGAACCGGGGCCGGACTTCGAACCCGAATCGGATTCGGTCGAGGGGGAGTCAACCCATGATTGGGCGGCACCGGGGGTCGGAACGAACCCAACGGCGACGAAAACGACGGCGAGGAGGGCCGAGGAGAGCGGCCCTGGAGAACGCGGAGCGATGCGCAATGGCAAGCGATGGTGAGACATGGGCGACTTCGCCCTCCAATCCATCCATGGACCGGATCACGGAACCGCCGCCCAGCCCAAACATGGCGAAGGCGAACCGATCGGCTCCGCGCCACCCGATCGGACGAAAGGTCGCATCAAGCCTCTGATCACAACCCCGGGAATCCATTGCAAATGACAGATTGCGAATTGCAGGACAATTCAGGATCACTTTTCGCAATTTGCGACCTGCGACGCGGAAATCTCCCGGGGCCGTCTCAGAAGAAGGCTCGCCCCATCGCCCGACCGGCGTTTCGCACTCCTCGCGAAACGAAGCCAACCGCCGCGACCCGCGAACGTCGCCGACCCGCGCCTGGCTCACCTCTATATCATCTGATTTCCGACGCCGCTTAATAGGACATTTCCCGAAGATCGTCAAGATCGGTCAGATTCGTTGATCGAAAGCCCCAAATTGATTCCCGATCGAAACGAACCCAACATTCGACAGGTTGCCGAGCGCCTTGGACCGGACCCGACCCGACGACCAAACCGCCGGGCGCTTTCTCCTCGCTCGACTCGAACCCGAGGAGTGGAAGGGATAGAATGGCACCACTTCTCCGCCTCGACCGTGCATCCGAGCCGTCGGAGGGCGGGTCCGAGGGCCGGCCCGGGGCGCCTCAGCGATGAAACGAGTCGACGCGGAAAGTTCCCGAGCCGGGCTTGACGCTCCGAGCCTTGCGAGGGTTCCGCCTTCGGGATGGCTTTCAAAGCCCGTCGGGCGAGGGTGGGTCCTTGGCCTCGGGTTGGTGGTCCTCGCCTTGCCGATCGTCCTCTGGTCCGACCCGCTCGACGGCTACTTGCCGAAGGGGGAAGGGGCGGTCGGGCTGGTGGCTCGGATCGGGCGGGTGTTTTCGCCGTTCGACGACGCGAGGATCATCGGCGATGATTTCGACTACCTGGCCGAGGCGCGAACGCCGGTCGAACTCCGGCGCAACCTCTGGGTGGCTCACAACTCGCACGTCGTCCCCTTGTTCCGAGCCTGGACGTTTTTTTGGATGAACGTCGCCGGGAAGTTGACCGAGATCCCGAAAACGTTCGCCGAAGCGTCTTTCTTGACGTATCTGACGACGGCTTCGCTCCTGGGCTGGGTCGTCGGTCGGGAAACGGGCCGACCCGCCCTCGGGTTGGTGAGCATGGCGGTCTTCGGCGTGTCGGCGGTGCTCGAAGACACGGTCCGGTGGTACTCGGCGGGGCAGGCGATCGCGTCGGGGGTATGCCTCCTGGCGATGCTCGCGGGGTTGCAGGGGTGGCGGATGTCCGGCGGGTGGTGGCGGATGGTGATCGCGGCCCTGGCCGCAGGCTCGGCCCCTTTGGTCTGGACGGTCGGGTTGATCGCAGGCCCGGTCGGGTTCGCCTACCTCTGGGCCGACGGCCGGACTCGGATCAGGTGGGGGGCGGTCGTCCCGATGTTGGCCACGGCGGTCGTCGCGGCCATCGTCTTCGGCCTGGCGGGCAAGGAGGTCACCGCTTCGAAGAACTTCCACGGTCGAGGTCTCGCCGAGGCCGCCAGCCCGTCGCAAGGCTTGCTCAGCACCGCCCAGGCGACGGCGGAAGTCCTCGTCTTGAGCAACCTCGGCCTCGCCGCCGAGACCACCCCCGAGCAGGCGATCGCCCTCCTGGTCCTCCTGGCCGCCGCCTGGGCCTGGACCCGTGGGCGACCCTGGAGGTTGAACCCGTTGGAAGCCGCCGGAGCGGCGACGGTCTTGCTTGGCTTCGCCCTGGTCTACACGGTCCGGGGGTATTATCCGTATGAGCAACTCCGCGACCTCCACTGGTACCACGCGGTCCCCCAGATGGGCGCGGTCCTGTTCGCCGCCGGGTGGTGGGCCGGTCGAGGCGAATCGGGAGGGGCCCCGACGGCGCGACGGGGGATGACCCGAGGTGAGGTCCTGGTCGTGATTGGGGCCTTGGCGATCGCCCAAACGCTCCAGACGCCTCGGGTGCGCGACAAGCTTGTCGCCTCGGTCCCCCCGATGACGCCCTCGGAGCGGGCGAGGTTCCCGATCGCGACGCTCCAGCGGCTCAGGGCCCGCTACCTCGTCTCCGAGAGGGCCGGACGGCAGCGCCGGGATTTCGCCAAGCTCGACCAGGCCGAGGCCTGGGCGAGGTCGGAAGGGTGGAGCCGCGACGCGATCCGAGCGGCCATCGGCGGGCCAACCGGCCCGAAACTGTCGATCGGCTTCGCCAAAGCCCTCGGCTTCGACCCGGCGGCCGTGCTCGCCCTCCCCGAAACCGGCCCGAACGTCCCCCCCGGCCCGATCCGAGCCGCCTTGCTCCCCCTCCTGACGCCCGAACCCGAGCCTCGACCGCCGTGGCTCGACCGCGACGAACCCTGGCCATGATTTTTCGCCGCGGATGGAACACGGACGGGACACGGATCAGGCTTTTTTTCCGCTTCCCATCCGTGTTCCATGCGTGGCCAAAGATCAACCGGGTCACTCTGACGCGATCGGCGAAACTGACCAGGGACCAGTCCCCGAAGCCGGGTCGTCAGGGAAACTTGTTGACGATATGGAGCAGGGAAAGCGGGTTAAGTTTCGACTCGGGCGGTCGAGGGCGTGAGCGGAGCGCTCGCATTGCCGAGACTCCGATGATCGCGATCCCGGCGACCTCGATCACCGAACTGAGGCGTACCCCCGGGACGTCGAGGTTGAGGATCTGGTCGATATGGTGGAAGGAGGCCGCTCGGATCAGGATATAGACCGCGAGAAACGTCGCGCCCGCCAGGGGGGCGAGCGGCCAACGACTCTCGATCGCCAGCCGCCAGAACAGGCCGATGGCCGCCAGGCAGCCCAGGGTCGCGACCAGGATGAATATCACCTGGTAGACCCGATGCTGGGCATACATCCCCCAAGCGACCGCGAGATCCCGACCGACCTGGGTGATCCAGCTTTGCAGGTCCAGTTGCTTGTTGATCCCGAGTGCCAACATCAGCGCCGCCAGGGACGCCCAAAGGTATTCTTCGCGCCCCGCCGCCTTCACCTTGGCGGACCGGGATGCCAGCACGCACAAGGCGCAGGCCGCGGCGTAAGCGAACACCGTCCCCCACCCCAGCAAGGTCGGGTCGCCGATCCCGGGCTGCCATCGGTTGTCCACGATCTCGGCGAACAGGCCCATATTTCCGTCCCTCTCGCATTCGCTTCGATCACTCTCAAAGAATCAGTGCGGATCGCGGATTGGGCGTTTGTATTACTTTGCGATTTGCAATCTGCCATCCGCAATGTTTTTTGACATTGTCGCTATCTGACGAAGATCGACTTGGGGATCATCGCGTGGACCCCTTTGGTGCCGTCGACGACCTGGGTGACCCGGAAGTCGACGGCCACGCTGCAGATCATATAAGCGTCGTCGCGGTCGAGCTTCTTTTCGAGCACGATCAGGTCGACGGCTTCTCGGACGGCGATCTTCATCGCCTCGTCGAGGTCTTTGTCCAGCCCCATCGCGATGAAGTGGGTCGGCGTCTCGGCCCTGGGCCAGTTGAGGTGGGCGCCTTTGCGGACGAAGAACCGGAGCGTGCCGGTGAGCAAGGTTTCCAGGGCGGTGATGTCGACCTCGCCGTCGCCTTGCGCGGCGTGGCCGTCGCCGACCTGGAACAGGGCGCCGGGGACGTGGACGGGGATGAATAAGGTCGTCCCGGCGACGAGGTCCTTGTTGTCGAGGTTGCCGGCATGGACGCCGGGCGGGGCGCTGCTGACCCGGCCTGAGGCTTCGGGAGGCGCGACTCCCATGCTCCCGAAGAACGGGCGGAGCGGGACCTCGACCCCCTCGGCGAACCGGGCGACCAGCTTGTCGCGGTCCAGGGGGATGATCCGCATCTTCGACCGGGGGAAGTCCTCGGGGATCGCGCCTCGGTTGGGGCCGAAGGCGTTGTAGGCGTAGGGGAGGGCCGGCTTGATGGTTTCGATCCTGACTTCCAAGGTGTCGCCCGGCTCGGCCCCTTCGACGAAGATCGGCCCGGTCAAGATGTGGCCCCCCGGCCCCTTGTCGGTGACCTCCTTGGTGATATCGCGCAGGGATTGCTCGACCTGATCGGCCGCCACGCCCGAGCGTTCGAGCCGCTCGGGGCTGCTGGTGATCAAGGTCTCCACCTCCACCGAGTCGCCCGGCTTGATCCGGAGCACGGGGGGCGTCTTCGAGTGGTAATGCCCCCAGGCCACCGTCTTCGGCGAGGCCGCGAGGTGATGCGTCCGGGCGGCGGGTTCCTGTCCTGGGCTTGATGCCGGCGAAACCGCCACGAAGGCGGCGAGGATCACGAAGCGGGTCGTCATGCGTTTCCCCATCAGGAGATGTCGGGCAAGGTATAGTCGAAGCGGTACAGGTGCCGGCCGTCGACCCGGTCGATCGTCATCGAGCCGGCCAGCCCGACCAGCGCATCGGTCCCGGAGTCGGGGACGACGGTGACGCTCAAGGTCGGGGCGCCCCGGTCCAGGGTCCCGGAATGCTGGAGCACGAACGCCCCCCGGCGTCCCCCCAAGGTCCCGGTCACCCGCTCGATCGCGACATAGCCCGCCGACCCTTCGACCCCGGTGCTCGCGGCGAGCATCTGCCCCAGGCTACTCGCTTCGAGGCCGCCCGAAAACCGCTTGTCGATCGCCATCCGACCCACCAGAGGGTCGCCCACCCCGAGGACGTGGGTTTGAGGGCTCAACTTGACCTCGAACGTCCCGGTCGCCTGGAAGCTCATCAAGGGCGGTCTCCTTCAACGGGTCGGGAACACAAGGACGGTCGTGTCTTCGCCTCATCCGCCGCCGATCGGGCTTCTCACCTCGAGTGATGTCGGCCCACCCGAAGGTAAGTCCGCCGAAGATCCTAGCATAGTGGATGTCGTCTTGTTGCGACTTCGTCCGGTCGACGGCTTCGGTCGACCTACGCCTCCGCCAAGAATTGCACAAATTCTTCGAGGGCGTCGCGTTCCGTTGGGGACAGCGTTTCCAACGATTCCGATTGGGCCGCGAAGCGGACGGCGGCCTTCTCGATCTTCCCGTCCCTGGCACGGGTCAACCCAGAAAGGTCCATGAGCTTCCGCTCCGGCAGACCGAGGGAGAGAGCCAGTTGGCAGATCGTCCTCGGCTCGGGCACGACATCCCGTCCGCTTTCGATCTCGACCAGCTCGTCCAAATCGATCTTTGCTTTCTCGGCGAGTTGGATGACGCTCAATTTAAGCGACCGCCTGCGAAGACTGATCAACTTGGAAAAGGCCAATTTGCCGATGTGGTCTTGCGGAGAGGCGGGTCCCCCCGAATTTTGGAGCGAAAATGCTAGACCCCCGACGCAGATGAACCGGTTCGCCTCTTCTTTGGCACCTGCAAGAAGCCAATCACGATCCGGATTGGGGTGAATCATCGTCACAAATCCCCCCGCAAAAATTTTCTCGCTTGTTCCTGGGTCAATTCAAAATAGCGTAGACCTTGGTGATTCGGATCGGGATCATTCGGTGTCATCCCGCAAACCGCGCCGTAGAATTCCTCGGTTTGGGGGAGAGAGTGGAGACCCACGCGACCCTCAAACCCCTCCTCCTCGCTGGTCCTGACCGCGGCATCGAAGAACCGAGTCCCGATGCCGCCGAACCTTGGTTTCGACACGAACGGGATCACATTCCAGGGGGCACTCTCAAGGTACTCGATGTAGAGGATCGGTTTGCCACGGTCGGGATCGAGCCGAGCGAAATGCCCGCCGAGGTTGACCATCATCATCCCTTGCATCTCGCCCTCGCAGCGAATGCCAAGGCAGCGGTAGGCCAGCAGCTTGAGGTTCTTCCCCTTGATGATCCAGTTCCAGTGGTAATGCTGCGGCATCTGCTCGGAGGGATATCCTCCGAGGTAGAGCCTCTGGATTGCCGAGAGGCGGTTCGGCCCCCACACCAATTCCGTCTCGAACAGGTCATCCGCCGTGAGGTTAAGGTGAAGGTCCACTTCCACCACCTCCCCAGGCTTGTGCCTTTTGTCGACGATGGTTGTCTTGATGACGCTCACAGAACAATCAACTCCGACTTTTTTTTCGACTTCTCATCCTCGAAAACCAACTTTTCGCCCGACGCGATCCGTTGATCCACGAGCTGATAAAGACGAAGGGCTTGGCGGATGACGGCCGTCTTCGTGAGATCCTTCCGCCGAGCGAGTTCTTCAAGGACATCCATCTCGGCGTCCGTCAAATTCAGGCTCATCGTGCGTTTATCTTTCATGTCCTCCCGTCTCCTGCGAAATTATAGATTTCAAGCATAAATTGTCAATAAAAAATGGCCAAAATATCCACCAAATATCCAACTAGACCACATCTCCGTCGTTGGGTTTCCGGGCGTCGGCGAGGAACTGGGCGAGGAGGGGGACGAGCATCCCTCGGATTCGGCGTTCGAGGTCTTCGT
>JAABUX010005520.1_pt1 | contig 15493 bp, 17 predicted proteins | sample 5561851 | NCBI WGS metagenome assembly JAABUX01 (sample SAMN10711883, study PRJNA513361) | rock metagenome | isolation source: Antarctica rocks | place: Antarctica: Victoria Land, Richard Nunatak red sandstone | collected 2016-01-03 | reverse complement strand
ACGAGCACCTGCCAGAGGTGGCCGAGGCCATGGTCACCCTCGCCATGATCCGCCTCATGCTCCACCGCGCCGTCCATCCAAACCGCAAGCGACTGCCCGCACCATGACTTCCAAAACGGGCTCTAAGAATGTTGATCCGACAGTACAAGCATTAATAGATAGGGCTATATCGCAACGCATGCGCCAGTAACAGCGAACATCGTCCAGGCATTAGGATATACGTGATAAGACCAGTTATCATGTATCTATGCTTTGCTGAGAGTGGTATGACGTAGAGAGGTTGGGTCTGATCTTTGCCGCCAAAATGAGACCGTTAGATAACAGCCTATATGACAAGGTGCAATGATGCGAGTAGGTAAATGGAATGGCATCCTGGCAGTTCACCTGCCAGGATGCGATGGTCAAAGCGCTCGATCTGAAGGAGGGAGACGATATAAATATTGATATCGCTAATGCTCGTACGATCCACGCTGCTCATACCCTAGCTAGAGAGGATGCACTTGCTTAATTGAAGGGTCTGAGCCGACGATTGTCTCCCGGATTTCACTTCTGCCGCAACAAGGCTGATGTGCGCAAGGAATGAATAGGACATTGTCGTACGCTTGCATCGTGCCACCAACACAAGATTTTCACACTGACCAGCCTGAAACACTACGGATATAGCTGGCCGCGGGCTAAGGGCCCGTCATAAAGTAACAGCGTTACTTTCCTATAAAATATGCAATGTTCACAGTGATCTAGTAAAATAAGTAGTGCGCTTATTACTTTCTAAGCCCTAACGCTTTAAGCTTCAGCCTTTTTGCTTTAGTCTTTTGCTGATTACTCCCATGTAGCGAGTAATCAGCATATGCGTGGGCTGGATTTGCACGCACCAGTCCAGCATTTGGCAACGGGTCAGACATGCATGGAAGAGCCTCGTTCCCAAACTCACCTACATCTATGCCATACACTGCGGCAGATACAAAGCCATTGGTGGTGTACAGCTCATGGGACAATGATGCTTGAGTCAAAGCAGAACGGTCGACAGAGAGCTTATGGTCATCTTTCGGAGTGGGTTGAAAAGGCTGACTTGACGGCTGCCCATTCTGGTAAAATGCAGGGTGTATCTGCCTTAAGAGAACCTCATTAGCATCAGTCAAAGCATCACCCATAAACCTTAACGTCCAACCCGAGCGTCAAATGTGATTAGAAAATCTTCGTCCATGTCGGCGAATGACTGTGGTTCCATTTCCTCCGCACCATCGATCTGAACACCATACATCTCTACCGAACCAATAGGATCAATCTCTACTGAGAAATCCCATCCGCCCTTAACAAATTCAATGAGAACTCCACCAGCAACGGTTGGATAAATTCGGCATATGCCTGCAAGCAGCGAGCGCTTCACAAGCAGCGACTCAACGGCTACAATGGACTGTCTGCTAATTGCAGAACCTACTCCGTCAAGCCAGCCCTGTCTTAGATCACCCAGCTCTAGCAGCCGCTGCCGACAGCGAGTAAGGCTATCAACTACCTCGGAGTCAAACAGTTCGATCTCGAAAACCTCTATAATGCTTTTATACGCGTCGTTGTTGTCTAACTCAATCTGCAATGCAAACTGCAAGTCTGCGGTGATATTACCGTCGAACTCGTTGACAATTCGATCCGGCGCTACATAAATACGCAAGTTTCCATATTCAGCCGTGTCCACGTCGATATAGCCATCGATGTGAGAGCCTAGAAGCCGCCCGACGCCTTCGTACCGAATTTGATATATATCAGTCGCACGCTTGAGCAGGGTTTTCCGACGCATCGTGTCTAGAAACACGACTTTACCGTCGCCTCCCGACGTGCCAGCGAATTCGATACGCTCCCCACCACGAAGAGCGGACCCAAACTTGTTTAACGCCCGAATTCGTTCGGAAGACAAATTCTCCTGAAATTGCTTAGTTCCGGCCCCATCAATCAGATGAATAATTTTCTCATACGAATAGGCCACAAGGAGCTCTAGTTCGTCGGCAATAGTTGGAAGATATGCCTGAGCATTGTCCCGGTTCCAGCCCAGTTTCGGCATGGCGCTGCCGTCGTCGAGTGCTACCAAATCGAAAGATATACTCTTATCGAAGCCTTTGGGCAGCCTGCGACGCAAGGCGTGCGTCGTACGCCAACGATCCTTGGCGTAAGATACTAATAGATCACGGAAGGCTGAGAGGTCAGGTAGAACGTCGAGAGGCAACCGCGTACCCTCGAAGCGGCGACCGACATATCGCAGGAGGAAGATCTTTTGGTCGTCGGCCATGACTGATGTTTTGACGTTCATCGCTCAAGGGGTCAAGCGCCCAGCCTCCCACCGAGCCCGCTCCTCCGCCACCAGCTCCTTCTTCGACAGCTTGCCGATCAGCGTCCGCGGCAGCGTCTCCCGGAACTCCACCTGCTTGGGCATCTCGATCGGCGACAGGTGCTCCCGCAGGAACGCCAGCAACGCGTCCGCCTCCAGCGCCGCCCCGGGCTTGCAAACCACGAACGCCTTCACCGTCTCCCCCCGATACGCGTCGGGCACCCCGATCACCGTGCACTCCGCCACCGCCGGGTGCTGGTACACCGCATCCTCCACCACCCGAGGATACACGTTGTAGCCCCCCGCCAGGATCAGGTCCTTGATCCGGTCCACGATGCTGAAGTACCCCTGCCCGTCCATGACAGCGATGTCCGCCGTGCGCAGGAAGCCGTCCGGCGTCATGCAGGCCGCCGTGTCCTCCGGCCGCTGCCAGTAGCCCAGCATCACCTGCGGCCCCTGGAGGCACAGCTCCCCCCGCTCCCCGGCCGGCACGCGCCTCAGCGGGTCCACGGGGTCACGCAGCTCCACCACCGTGCCCGGCAGCGGCACCCCGATGCTGCCAGCCTTGTTCAGGCCGCCAGGAGGGTTGCAGACCGCGCAGGGGCTGCTCTCGGTCAGGCCATAGCCCTCCACCACCACGCAGCCGGTCCGCGCCTCGAACCGCGCCTTCACCTCCGGCGGCAGCGGTGCGCCGCCGCTGATGCAAAATCGGATGCTGGTGAGGTCGGCCCGCTTGGGATAGGCCGCGATTGCGTTGAACATCGTGGGCACGCCGGGCATGAAGGTCGGCTTGCGGCGGGCGATGGTCTGGATGGCGGACTTCAGCTCGAACCGCGGCAGCATGATCATCTCGGCGCCGGACACGACGGCGAACAGCATCACCGTCGTCATCGCGAACACGTGGAAGAACGGCAGGGCGGCCAGCACCCGCTCCTCGCCGGGGCGGGTGTCCTTGAACCAGCGGGCGCACTGCACGGCGTTGGCATACAGGTTGGCGTGGCTGAGCATGGCCCCCTTCGGCGTACCGCTGGTCCCCCCGGTGTATTGCAGCACCGCCACGTCGCGATGCGGGTCGCAGGGCACGGGGATGGGCGGAGCGCCAACGGCCGCAACGTCGCTGAACCACACATGCGCGGCGTCCCGCGGCGGCGCGGCGCGGTCGCGTCGTTTCAGCACCCCGAACAGCGCGCGCTTGGCCACGGGCAGCATGTCGGCAAAGGGACAGACCAGGATGCGCGGCACGACGCCTGCCGCCAGTAGCGCCGCCGCCTTCGGGTAGGTGGCGGCTAGGTCCAGCGTGGCGATCAGGCTGATCCCGGCATCGCGCGCCTGGTGGTCCAGCTCGCGTACGGTATAAAGCGGGTTAAAGTTCACCACCACGCACCCGGCCTGCAGGGCGGCGAAGAACAGCAGCGGATAGGCCGGGCAGTTCGGCAGCAGCAGGCCCACGCGGTCGCCGGGCTGTAGCCCTAGGCGTTGCAGCCCGGCAGCCAGGCGGGCCGTCATCGCAGCCGCTTCCGCCCAGGTGGTGCGCCGTCCCAGGAAGTCGAACGCCGGGCGCGGGCCGAACCGCTCCCCCGCCTGCTGCATCAGGCTGTGCAGCGGCGCCGCGGGGATCGGCACGGCCCAGTCTACGCCAGCGGGATAGTTGTCCAGCCAGGGACGGTCGGGGTGCTGGTCCTGGTCCACGTCCATCCCTGCCCTCCACCCGTTGCGGCCTACAGTTGCGTCAGGCTGGCAGGTCGAACACCGTCGCCGAGATGACGCCCGCCGACGCAACGCCGCGTTCAGGCCGGCCCCGCCATCTTCCAACCTGCGCCGTGCCGAACTGCGAAGCCGTCGCACCCTGCCTTTGTAGAATAGCGCTTGAGTGCGCGTGCAATGTCAAGCCGCCTGACCGCCCGGTGACGGTGCTACCGTAATCGGCAGCACCTTGGACCATTGGCCCACGAGCAGGACGGCAGGGCCTGGGACAGGACCGGTGATAGCCGGCGGCGGCTGATGTCAACCGAACCGCGGTGGCCGGCGCTCCAGGAACGCCGCAAACGCCTCACGTGCATCGGCACTGGCCAGCGCCTGGGAGAACGCGGCCTCCTCCTGCCGCATCCGGGCGTGCAGGGCGGCCAGGTCCCCGCGCATCAGGGCTCGGGTGGCGGCCAGGGCAGCGGCCGGCTTGGCGGCCAGCTTGCGCGCCTTGGCCAGGGCGTGGGCGTGCAGGTCCTCCGCCGGCACCACCGCCGTCACCAGCCCGGCGGCCAGCGCGGCGGACGCATCCATCGCCTCCCCCAGCAGCAGCAGGGCAGCGGCGCGGGCCTGGCCCATGCGCTGCGGCAGCAACAGGCTGCTCCCGGCCTCCGGCACCAGGCCGAGATCGACGAACGGCACGCTGAACGTGGCAGCCGGGCTGGCATACACCAGGTCGCAATGCAGCAGCAGCGTGGTCCCCACGCCCACCGCCGCCCCCTGCACCGCAGCCACCAACGGCTTCCCGAACGCGGCAATGGCGTTGATGAACCCGGCGGGCGGCGCATCCTGCAACCCGCCCGCCATCGCCAGGAAATCCTTGATGTCGTTCCCCGCCGTGAAGGCGTCCCCCTCCGCCCCGATCAGCACGGCGCGGATAGCCGGGCGGGCAGCAGCGTCCCGCAGCGCCGCCGTCAGCGTGTCGTACATCGCGCCCAGGATGGCATTCTTCTTCTCCGGCCGGTTGAACCGCAGCTCGAGGACGCCGTCTGCCTCGTGGATTAGAATGGTGCGGACAAGGGTAGGGTCGGTCATGCCTGCTGCTCCGTTGCGCCTGCCTGCTTAGCCCCTTGACGGCCCGGATGGGAATCTCTGGGATGCCCGGCATGAAGCAGCAAGCATACCGCGACCTAGTAGGCCAAACCTTCAGCAAGGACGTGCTGTTCGACGCCCCAGGGATTGCCGCCTTCGCCGCGTTGTGCGGCGACACCAACCCCTTGCACCACGACGCCGCCTATGCTGCCGCCAGCCGGTTCGGCGGCATCATAGCCTCCGGCCCGCAGGTCACATCGCTGCTGATGGCGATGGTGGCGGCGTTCTTCACCCCGCTGGGCCCGGGGGTGGGCCTTGGCTTCAACTTCCGCCTGCGCTCGGCGGTCAGGGTGGGGGAGATGGTGACCATGCGCTGGCGCATCGTGGCGGTGGCGGCCAAGCGGTCGCTGGGCGGCCACGTCATCCAGTTGGAGGGCGAGGTCCTGCGCCCCGGCGGTGCGGTGGCGGTGGCCGCGACGGGCGAGGTGCTGGGGATGGACGTGCCCTGACCGCAGCTGCCTAACCGAGCCCCCCCGCCATTCGGGCAGACGCCGGGTCCCCGCGCAGCAGTGTCATCGCGGCAGCGCCCAGCAACGGCCCGGCTGCCAGCAGGGTGAACGCACCCGGCCACCCCACCCAACGCACGGACACTGGCACCAGCCCGATGCTGACCAGCGTCAGTGCGAACCCGGCGCATGTCTGCAGCGTGAGCAGCGTTCCAACCGACGCCGGGTCCGCCAATTCGGCAATCGCGGCGGAGAACTGCGCGCTGTCGGCGATCACCGTCACGCCCCAAACCAACGCCATCGCCACCACCAGGACCGGAGCAGCGCCGTGCAGCCAACCGATGGCCAGGGCACAGGCGGCGCTGGCGAGCATCGCCGCAGTCGTCACGCGCGTCCTTCCAACCCGGTCCGCCAGCAGCCCGCCCAACCAGGCCCCCCCGGCCCCCAGCGCCACCGCAGCGAACGCCGCAGCCTCCGCCGACGGACCCGGCCGCGCCACCCCGGACGCGGCAAAGCTGGACAGCAGGAACGGTGCCAGCCAGGTCCACATGGCATACAGCTCCCACATGTGTCCGAGGTAGCCGAGGTTGGCCAGCCGCAGTGGCCGGTTGCGCCACGCCTGCGCCATGCGCCGCAGGTCAATCCGCGCTGCCCGTGTCCGGTTAGGCCCCAGCCCCGCCAGATTGATCCCCACCCCACACGCCGCCGCCAGCCCCGCCGCTGTCAGGTACACCGCTCGCCAGTCCAGCCCCGGCACTGACCCCAGCAGATGCGGCCCGGCCGACCCCAGCGTCAGCGCCCCTACCAGCATCCCGATCAGCAACCCAAGGTCCCCGCCCACGCCGGGCCGCGCCCACGTCGCCGCCAGCCGCATCCCCACGGGATAGACGCCCGCCATGCACATCCCAGTCAGCAGTCGCAGGGCCAACGGGGCCAGCCCGGTCGGCGGCAGCCAGGCAAGCGTCGCTGTCGCCGCGGCGGCCACCAGGGCGGACGCTGTAAACAGCCGCCGCGGGTCGAACCGATCCGCCAGGGACAGCGCCGCACTGCCGATGGTCCCCAGCACGAACCCGGCCTGCACCGCGCTCGTCAGCCATGCCGCCCCGGCATCCGCCCCATCTGCCCGGATCAGCGCGACCACGACGGCGGAGGCGAACCACACCGCCATCGCCCCGACCTCGCACACCAGCAAGACGGCAATAGAGCCGCGTTTGCCCATGGTCACCAGCCAATAAGCGGGGGTCAGCGGCCTAGAAGTCGGTGCAGCGGCCCTTCTGCTCCCAATCCCCGAACCGCGTCGGCTCCGGCCCCTTCGGGCCGTCCAGCTCCGGCGGCAGCACGGGATGGTCGGGCACGGAGGCCGGCGGCGTCCGCTCCGCGTCCACGCGCGCCAAGTGTTCGTCGATGGTGGTAGTCTTGCTGTCTTCCATGCCTCGAATTTGGTGCGGCCCGGCCCGGCAGGCAACACCCTGGCACGAAGGCCTGACTAGACCGGCTCACCCGCCGCCGGCCGTCCCCGTGCCGCATCCCGCCGGCTGTCCGTCCGCAACTGCCCGCAGGCCGCCAGGATGTCCTGCCCGCGCGGCATCCGGATCGGCGAGGCGAACCCGGCATCCTGCACGATGGCAGCAAACCGCTCCAGACTCTCGCGCGTGCTGGGCAAGTAGCTGCTGCCGGGCCAGGGGTTGAACGGGATCAGGTTCACCTTGGCGGGGATGCCGGCGATCAGCCGCACCAGCTCCTGAGCCTCGGCCTCGGAGTCGTTCACGCCGCGCAGCATGACGTATTCGAACGTGATCCGCCGGGCATTGCTGGCGCCGGGATAGCGGCGGCAGGCGGCGATCAGCTCGGCGATGGGGTACTTGCGGTTCAGCGGCACGATTTCGTCCCGCAGGTCATCGCGCACGGCATGCAGCGACACCGCCAGGTTTACGCCAAGCTCCTCCCCGCAACGGTCCATCATCGGCACCACGCCGGAGGTGCTGAGGGTGATGCGCCGGCGCGACAGCCCGATGCCCTCCCCGTCCATGACGATCCGCATCGCCCGGGCGACGTTGTCGTAGTTGTACAGCGGCTCCCCCATGCCCATCAGCACGATGGTGGACAGCAGGCGCGGCGTCTCCCCGCGCGGGCTGGGCCACTCGGCGTAGGCGTCGCGGGCGGCCATGAACTGCCCGACGATCTCCGCCGCGCCCAGGTTACGCACCAGCGTCTGAGTGCCGGTATGACAGAACCGGCAGGACAGCGTGCAGCCGACCTGGCTGCTGATGCACACCGCGCCGCGGTCGGCATGGCGGTCGGGGATATAGACCGTCTCCGCCTCCTGCCCGTCGCGGAAGCGGAACAGCCACTTGCGGGTCTCGTCCGTGCTGGTCTGCACTGTGGCCACGTCCGGGCGGCCGATGACGAACCGCTCGGCCAGGCGCTGCTGCAGCGGGCGGGCGATGCTGGACATGGCGGAGAAGTCGGTCACGCCCTGGTGGTAGATCCAGTGCCACAATTGCTTGGCGCGGAACGGCTTCTCGCCGATGGCGGCCAGCTCCTGGATCAGCTCGTCGCGCTCCAGCCCGACCAGCTCGCGCCGCCCGTCCGGCAGTTGCGGCGGCGGCGGGTTGAACAGGGCGGACTTGGCGAGGATGCGGGTGCGCTCGGCATCCGTAAGGAGGGCATTCATCGAAGGGAACACGCCTTGTTGACGGCGGCATAGGCAGGGCTGAAGCCGCGCAGGCTGAAGGTATCGGACACGCTGGCATTGCGCGGGGCCGGGGACTTCACCACGGCCGACCGCGCCTTCTCGAACGCGGCCACCACGGCATGGCCCTCGCGGGCGAAGGCGGAGCGGTTGGCGGTGTAGAACGCCATCTGCACGCCCTCGACCTGCAACTGCGCCTCCGACCCCGCAGGATAGGCAAACCCGGCGCTGATGGCGACCGCGTCATGCGAGCCGGGCCGCTGCGTGACGGTCAGCACCACGTCGCCCCGGCCCGGCAGCGTCGGCGTGGAGGCGCTGGCGCGGGTGAAGGCATAGCAGACCAACGCCCCGCCCTCCTGATGCGTGGCGGCCTGCCAGTCCTCGAACTTGCCGACGGACTTGGGGGCGCCAGCGGACCGGACCGGCGCCGGACGGGCGGCTGGACGGGCAGGATGCGACTGCGCCAAGGCGGGTACGGCCAGGACTGGAAACGCCAGGGCGAGCAGGATGCGGGAGGTCGGGGACATACGCGACAGATACGTTGCGCACCCCGGCGGGACAAGCACGGGCTTGGCGGGCGACCCTCGCCATCGGGCCTGTGGCCTTAAACGGTTATGTGCACCAGGTCGGCCGGCGCCCCGCCGATGGTGGGGAACCGGAACGCATACCCGCTTTCCAACGTCCGCCGCGGCCGGACCAACTGGCCGCGCAGCAGGATGGAGGACCGCTCGTCCCCGACCAGCCAGCGCACCAGCCGCTCCGGCACCGTCCAGACCACCGGGCGGCCCAGCCGGGCGGCGAAGGCACGGATGAACTCGCCGTTGCTGACGATGCCCGGCGCCACCGCGTTGTAGCGCCCGTCCAGGTCCGGCCGGCCGAGCAGGTGCAGCAACACGCCCACCATGTCGTCGATGTGTATCCAGGGCAGCATCTGCCGCCCGCTGCCGATGGTGGCCCCAAGCCGCGGGCCCGGCCGACGCGCCAGAGCCGGCCCAGCCGGGTGGACCGGTTCACCGACCCGAGCACCACGCCGATCCGCACCCGCGCATGCCGGACCCGGCCGGCGTCCACGCCCTCCGCCGCCTGCTCCCACAGGCCCACCAGCTCGGCCGGGAAGTCCATGCCCTGCGGCAGGCTGTCCTCGTCCAACTCCGGATGCTCCGCCGCCGCGTCCAGCTCCTGGGTGCCGTAGAAGCACTTGCCGGCGGTGGACACGAACACCGCCGGCGGCTGCGTGCTGCGGTTGATGGCGGCGACCAGGGTGCGCGTGGTCTCGACGCGGGAGCGGATGACCTCGGCGCGGTAGGCGTCGTTCCAGCGCCGCCCCAAACTAAGGATGTGCATCCCGGCCAGGTTCACCACGCCATCGCAGGGCGGCAGGCCCTCCTGCGCCAGCGCCGCCCAGGTGATCCGGTCCGGCCCGCCGGTGCGCGAGATCCAGGTGACACGGTCGCCGCGGTAGCGCAGCGCGGCCGTCAGCGTGCTGCCGATGAAGCCGCTGCCGCCGCCAATCACGTAATGACGCCCTGACACCCAAGCCTCCTCACACCGCGGCGGACCCTACGCCGGGTTGGGCCGGCGGGATGATGGCAAGGGTCAGGAACGGTCGGCTTTCCTTGCCGGGTCCAGCATCGCGCCTACTCGGCGTCGAGCCAGTCCGGCAGCGTCCGCCGGAACACCGGGTCCCCATGCCCGCCCGGCGCCGCCAGGGGCGCGGCCGGCCCACCCCCCGCCACTGGCCGGTCGGCGAACCGCCCGTGCTGCAACAGCCGGTCGTACAGCACCAGCGCCCCCGCCACCGCCAGGTTCAACGCAAACCGCGTCGGGATGCGGACGACATGCCGGCACCGCGCCCGCAACGGCGCCGACAGCCCCGACCGCTCCGGCCCCAGCACGTAGGCGGCGTTCAACGGGTGCCGGAAGCTCGGCAGGTCCACCGCGTCGTCCAGCAGCTCGACCCCCACCAGGGCGCACTCCCGCGGCAGGTGCAGCGCATCTAGGTCCGGGAAGCGCCACAGCGGCACATGCGCCGGGGTATCGGCGGTGTCGGCCTGGCGTCCAGCCCGCGCGTCCCACCCGGCGCCGATGGTGAAGCAGAACGCCGCCCCGAAGGCATGCCCGGTCCGCAGCAGCGCGCCGACGTTGGCCGCCTTGGACACCCCCTCCGCCCCAATGCCGAAGTAGCCGCGTGTGGGGAGGTTTCGTGTCCTGGCAGCCTGCATCGGACCGGGATATGCGTTCCCCATGCACGACGCAACCGACGGCACGCTGGCTGCCCAGTACGAAGCTTATCCCTACCCCAAGCGGGACCCGCGCGACGAGGCCAAGCGCCTGGTGACCGGCAGCCCCAGCCACCTGAGGGAAATCGACCACTGGGTATTCGGCGGCGCCCGCCCCCGGTCGCAGCCGCTGCGGGCGCTGGTGGCCGGCGGCGGCACCGGGGATGGCGCGATCATGCTGGCGCAGCATATGGCTAGCGCCGGGCGGCCCGGCCGGGTCACCTACCTGGACCGCTCCGCCGCCGCAATGGCCGTCGCGCAAGCGCGGGCGGAGGCGCGCGGGCTGGTGCTGGAGTGGCACCTGGGGTCCCTGCTGGACTTGCCGGCATCCGGCCTTGGCCCGTTCGACTACATCGACTGCTGCGGCGTGCTGCACCACCTGCCCGACCCGGCGGCGGGATTGGCATCTCTGCTGTCCGTGCTGGCGCCAAACGGCGGCATGGGGCTGATGGTCTATGCGCCGCATGGCCGCACGGGGGTTTACATGCTGCAGGACGCCCTGCGCCTGCTGGCCCCGGCAGGCGAGCCGCCCCCCGCCCGGCTGGACGTCGCACGCCGGGTGATGCGCCACCTGCCGGACAGCGCCTGGCTGCGCCGCAACACTAATTTCGGCGACCATATCGACGGCGGCGACGCCGGACTGTACGACCTGCTGCTGAACCCCCGGGACCGCGCCTATACCGTGCCGGACCTGATGGCGCTGCTGCAGGGCGCCGGCCTGCACGCGGCGGCGCTGCTTGAGCCGCTGCGCTACGATCCCTCCGCCTACCTGCCCGACCCCAAGCTGCGCGCCCGCATCGCCGGCCTGGACCCGGTCGCCCGCGCCGCCCTGGCGGAGGCGCTGACCGGCAACATGAGCACCCATGTCGCCTACGCCGTCCGCACCGCCGAGGCACGCCCGGCGCCCGACCCCATGGACCCCAACGCCGTGCCAGTGGCGCGCGAGCTGCCGGCGGCGGAGCTGGCGCGCAACATCCGGCCGGACGGCACCCTGCTCTTCCTGTTCGACGGCCTGCGCGTCCCCGTGCCGCTGCCGCCGCTGGCCGGCGCCATCCTGGGGTTGATCGACGGGCAGCGCAGCGTCGGCGCCATCGCCGCCGCCCTGCAGGCCCGCGGCGCCAGCCCGGACGCCTTCGCCCGTGCCTGGCGCACGACCTACGAAGCGCTGGTGTCCGTCAACCGCATCCTGCTCGCGCCGCCGCCGTAGATGAGCGCGCCCGTCATCATCATCTTCGGCGCCGCGGTGCTCCCTGACGGCACGCCCAGCGGCGCACTGCGGCATCGCGTCGAGGCTGCGCTGCGCCTGGGCGGGCGGCTGGACAACCCGCTGTACATGCCCACCGGCGGCATCGGCCGTCACGGCCCGGCAGAGGCCGACGTCATGGCGGCCCTATTGCGCAGCAGTGGCGTGCCTCCAGACCGCATCCAGTTGGAGCCGACCGCGCGCAACACCCTCGGCTCCGTCCGGGCCTGCGCAGCACTGCTGCCTGGCTTTCGCGGCCGGGTCTATGCCGCCACCAGCGCGTACCACCTGCCGCGCTGCGTGCTGCTGCTGCGGATGGCGGGCTTGCGTGCCCTACCCTGCCCGCCGCCGCGCACCGCCGCTGCGGGCGCCATGAATCGCCGCTGGTGGTGGCGGTTGCGGGAGGTGCCGGCCGTGCCGGTCGATGTCGCCATCCTGGCCTGGCTGCGCCTGCGCGGCCAGGTACCTGCTTCCCCTCGCTCCTCCGGGCAGGGCGGCCGCATGTGCCGTTAGGACCGCCACTGTCCGTTTCTTCCGCTTTGGAACGGGGAGAAAGCAAGCTAGCCCTCGAACCGCACCGCCGTCGTATTGCCGCCGCAGACCAGCACCGCCACGCGCTCCCCGGCGGCGGGCCGATACCGGCCCGACAACAAGGCCGCGAACGCCGCCGCTCCCCCCGGCTCCGCCACCACGCACAGGCGGGACCACAAGGCCGCCTGCGCCTGGCGGATCGCTTCGTCCGTCACCAGCACGCTCACGGCCACGTGCGCCTGGGCGATGGGGAACATCAGCCCGCCCACCTGCCGCGGCGCGAGGCTGTCCGCCGCGATGCCATCTGCCGGGGCGTCCACCGGGCGGCCCGCGGCCAGGGCCATGTGCAGCGTCGGCGCCCCCTCCGGCTCGACGGCCACCACCTTGACCGCCCTGCCATACCAGGCCGCGATCCCGCCGATCAGCCCGCCGCCGCCGACCGCGACCAGCAAGGTGTCCACCCCCGGCGCATCCGCCTGCAACTCCAGCCCGACCGTGCCCTGGCCCAGCAAGGTTTCCGGCTGGTCGAAGGCGTGGACCGCCATGGCGCCGGTCGCGGCCACATGCGCCTCGCTGGCGGCCAGGGCATCGGCATAGCGCTCCCCGGCCACGACCAGCGTGGCGCCGTAGCCGCGGATGCGCTCCGCCTTCGCCGGGGAGGTGATGCCCGGCACGAACACCGTCGCCGCCACCCCCAGCCGTGCCGCCGCATAGGCCACAGCCGCCCCATGATTGCCGCCCGACGCCGCCGCAACCCCAGCGGCCGGCACGTCCCGCAGCAGCAGGTTGGCGAACGCGCCGCGCGCCTTGAACGACCCGGAGTGCTGCATCTGCTCCAGCTTGAACAGCAGCGGTCCCGGCACCAGGCCGAACTCCGCGCCGTCGGCCTCGATGACCGGGGTGCGGCGGATATGCGGGCGGATCAGGCGCTCGACCGCTGCGATGCGCTCGCGCGTGATCGGGGCGGCAAGCCTCACGGGATGCCCAGCAGCTTGTGGGTTTGCAGGCTCAGCCGCCAACGCGGGTGGGCCAGGCAGTAGGCCACGGCGGCGGCGGTGTTCTCGGCCTGCCGCGGCCCGTCCATCGGCTGCAGCAGGAACTGATCGAACGCCAGCGCCTCGAACCCGGCCGGATCGGCGCCGGGCTGCGGAAACACCAGCTTCAGCTCGTCGCCGCCCGTGACAGCCAACGCCGCGCCGGCCTTTGGGCTGACGCAAAGCCAGTCCAGGCCCGGCGGCGGCGGCACGGTGCCGTTGGTTTCCACCGCGACCTCAAACCCCTCCCGGTGCAGGGCTTCGACCAGCGCCGCATCGGCTTGCAGCAGCGGTTCCCCGCCGGTCAGGACCACCAGGCGGTGGTCCGGCGGCGCACCGCCCCATGCCGCACCGACTGCCCGGGCCAGGTCGGCCGCGGTGGAGAACCGTCCGCCGCCGGGCCCATCCAGGCCGACGAAATCGGTGTCGCAGAACCGGCACGTGGCGCCGGCACGGTCCGCCTCCCGTCCCGACCACAAGTTGCAGCCAGCAAAACGGCAGAACACCGCCGCCCGGCCGGCATTCCCGCCCTCCCCCTGCAGGGTGTAGAACATCTCCTTCACCGCATACGCCATACCGCCGAACGCCCTCCGCATCGGCTCGGCATATAGGACAAGACGGCGCTCTGCGCCAAAGCGACGGGCAGCCTTAGAACGGCGCCTCCGCCACGTGCCACAGCACGCCGCAGGGATCGAACACGAAGCCGACCGTCATCCCCCAGGACTGCAGCGCCGGAGCCCGCGGCGGCTGCACCCCGAACTCCCGCACCAAGGTATCGGCGTCGATGCCGCGCCACCATGCCGCCACGTCGCGGACCAGCACCTGCAGCATCATGTTCTCCGCCGCCGCCTGCACGTAGAAGTCCTGCAGGATGAAACTGAAGCTGCCGAGCTTCAGGAAGGCGATGTCCTCGGCATCATGGGTCAGCGCGAAGCCCAGCGCCTGATAGAACCGCTTGGATAGTGCAAAGTCCTTCGCCGGCACGAACGGCCGCAACGCCAGCACCTGGTCCGCCTGCACATAGTCCATGGACTTCCTCCCGCATCCTGCGGGCATGATGGCCCCTGCCCGGTTCGGCGGTCGAGAAGAAGGAGTGTGACGAACATGCACATCGCACGCGGCGGCAAGGCGGTATACGGGGCGCCGCTGGGCATCCTGATGCTGGACGCCCGGTTCCCGCGCATCCCCGGCGACATGGGCCACGCCGGCACCTGGCCGTTCCCGGTGCTGTACCGCGTCGTCCCCGGCGCCACGCCGGCGCGCGTGGTGCTGGACGGCGCTGCCGGGCTGCTGCCGCGCTTCCTGGACGCGGCGGCGGAGCTTGTGGCGATGGGCGCGGAGGCAGTCACCACCAACTGCGGCTTCCTGTCGCTGTTCCAGCGCGAGTTGGCCGAGCATGTGGGTGTGCCGGTGATGACCTCCTCGCTGATGCAGGCGCCGTGGGTGCAGGCGACGCTGCCCGCGGGCCGCCGGGTCGGGCTGGTGACGGTCTGCGCGGCCTCGCTGACGCCCGCGCACCTGCACGCCGCCGGGGTTACGCCGGATACGCCCGTTGCGGGAACGGAGGGCGGACGGGAGTTCTTCCGCGTGCTGATCCGCGCCGAGGCCACCGACATGGACGTGGACCTGGCCCGGCAGGAGGTGCTGGATGCCGGGCGGGACCTGGTGCGCCGTCATCCCGAGGTCGGCGCCGTCGTGCTGGAATGCACCAACATGCCGCCGTACGCCACGGCGATGCAGGCGGACCTAGGGCTGCCGGTTTACGACATCTTCTCCATGGTGTCCTGGTTCCACGCGGGCCTGCGCCCCCGGGCGTGGCAAGCATGAGCCTCCCGCCAGCCGAGGAGCGGTTCAGCTACTTCTGGCGCCACCGGGAAGACGCACCCCATGCCGAGTGCAGCCAGTTCTATCCGCGCCCGATGCGGCTGGAGGGGCTGCTGTTCACCACCTGCGAAGGCTGGATGCACTGGCGCAAGGCGCTGCTGTTCGGAGAGGTGGTCGGGAGAATTCGGACAGGTCGTTAAGTGGATTTTCTGCCTGAGCGCGGCGAGGATGCCGCGGATCAGGAGCAAGAATGACCAAGCGAGCACGCCGGAACCACAACCCGGCTTTCAAG